>Ga0307422_1000767_pt1 | contig 17152 bp, 16 predicted proteins | sample SalMarWE160290MG_FD_202153 | JGI IMG/M metagenome (GOLD analysis project Ga0307422, IMG submission 202153) | Salt marsh sediment microbial communities from the Plum Island Ecosystem LTER, Massachusetts, United States - WE1602-90 | ecosystem: Environmental > Aquatic > Marine > Intertidal zone >...
ATAGTTACTGCTGCCGTTTACCGGGGCTTCAATTCTCTCCATAAAGGAGATTATCTTAACCTTCCGGCACTGGGCAGGCCTCAGCCCCTATACTTTGGCTTTCGCCTTTGCAGAGACCTGTGTTTTAGATAAACAGTCGGTAAACAATCTTTTGCTGCGACCCTGATAAACAGGGTAGGACATCTCCAAATGTTACGTCCAGCTATTTTGCCGAGTTCCTTAAACTCTCTTCTCCCGCTCGCCTTAGACTACTCGTCCAGTCCACCTGTGTCGGTTTGCGGTACGATCCTAATTATTTCTCACCACGAAGCTTTTCTTGGAAATTTAAATCGATAAGATTGGCCTCCGTTACCTTTGGCCTTCTAATTCAACTCAACGTCGTTCCAACGGATTTGCCTATTGGAACTGCTTTGTTGTCTCAATGTCAAATCAATAAGACACCTTACCTATCAAATCCCGTCCCTCCCTGGTTGATAACGAAATAACTAAGGTGCAGGAATATAAACCTGCTCTCCATCCCCTACGCCATGAGGCCTCGGGTTAGGGTCGACTAACCCCACGCTGACGAACATTACGTGGGAAACCTTGGACATTCGGCGTTCCAGATTCTTACTGGAATTTCGCTACTCATACCGGCATTCTCACTCAATATTGCTCCACCATTCCTTACGGAATGACTTCACCGCCATATCGACGCTCCTCTACCCCACGCTTAACCGAAATCAAGCGTAGCTCTATCTTCGGTACTTACTTTAGCCTCCTGAATCTGCGGCGCAAATTCCCTCGTCCAGTGAGCTGTTACGCTTTCTTTAAAGGATGGCTGCTTCTAAGCCAACCTCCTGGGTGTTTTAGGAAATTCACTTCCTTTAAACACTTAAGTAAGATTTAGAGACCTTAGATGAGAGTCTGGGCTGTTTCCCTTTTGTCTCACCAGCTTAGCCCGGCAAGACTGACTAGTATCTGTTCTTTGGCGTATTCGGAGTTTGATTAATGACAAGGCATTGCTGCCCTGCCATTATTCAGTGCTCTACCCCGCCAAAAATACAATACCGCTATACCTAAATATATTTCGAGGAGAACCAGCTATCGCCGAGCTCGATTAGCATATTACCCCTAACCACAAGTCATCCAAGCCTTTTTCAACAGACACTGGTGCGGGCCTCCATTCATCTTTCGATGAACTTCACCCTGCTCATGGTTAGCTCGCTCGGTTTCGGGTCATCCGTTTAATCGCAAAATACGCCCTCTTCAGACTTGGTTTCCCTTCGCCTTCGCTACAAAATAGCTTAAACTAACAATTAAACGAATACTCACCGGTTCATTCTTCAATAGGCACGTCATCATCCTGACAAGTCAAGACTCTGACTGCTTGTTAGCAGACAATTTCAGGTTCTATTTCACTCCCTATTACAGGGACTTTTCACCTTTCCCTCACGGTACTGGTTCACTATCGGTCTGTTTAAGTATTTAGCCTTGCCAGGTGGCCCCTGGCAGATTCCCACAGAATTACACGTGTCCCATGGTACTCGGGAACAGAATAAGGTTGTTTTGGATTTCAATTACAAGGCTTTCACTTTCTTTGGCTATCTATTCCAAGATATTCTTTTATCCGCCACAAATCCCATATTTCCTGCCCCACAACCCCTTCAAAAGAAGGTTTAGGCTTTTCCGTTTTCGCTCACCGCTACTAACGGAATAACAATTGTTCTCTCTTCCTCATCCTACTTAGATGTTTCATTTTGGATGGTTCCCTCGTCTTAAAAAGACGCAACGCTAGGCGTTAGGTTTCCCCATTCGGAAACCGCCGGATCAAAGATTGCTTGTCATCTCCCCGACGATATCGTTGACGGCAACGTCCTTCATCGGCTTAAACAGCCAAGGCATCCATTGTCTGCTTTATTCAAAGTAGCTTTTCGCCGTTTTCTTTCATCTGACGAAATTATCTATCTACTTTTCAAAGAGCAAAGTGGACTCAGGGAGGTTCGAACTCCCGGCCTTCCGCGTGCAAGGCGGATGCTCTACCAACTGAGCTATGAGCCCAAAACTAAAAAAGCTGGCCAAGCCAGCTTTCTAAAATACATACAAGAAGTCTCACATCCACCAAAAACAAGGCTTTGTTGAAAGGTAAAATTTGATAAGACTTCTCATAAATTTAGGAAGCTTAGCTCCTTAAACTGTATTCTATCAGAAAGAAAATCCTCTGTCAATAAAGATGTGGGTGGTATAGGAGTCGAACCTATGACCTCTTCTTTATCAGAGAAGCGCTCTACCGCTGAGCCAACCACCCAAAGTAAAGAAATTTTAACATGAATTTAGGCAAAAATAAAGCGGAGCGACTAACCTATTCTTAAAGAGTATAAAGCTATTTATATTGTCAAAAAATCTGCTATAATAAAAGTAGGTTTTATCGATATGCCTGAAGAGAAAGTCATTTTAGAGATCAAAGTTCCTCGGGAAAATGAATACGCTCCTGAAACTGCCCAAACTTTATTTTCTGGGTTTACTAAAATTTTTTCTAAGCCTACTTTTTTTGAAAAGATAAGGGGTAAAAAAGCTGATTCCTTAGCCTTGGAGATTATCTGCGAAAAACAACAAATCCATTTTTGTACCATTCTAGACGAATCACTTCTCCCCTATTTTGAAAGCCAACTCTTGGCGGCTTATCCCTTGGCTATTCTAAATAAGATAAATAATTACCTCCAGGATTGGAATTGGGAAAAGAGCTCCCTCGGTCAATTAGTTTTAGATAAAAGCTTTTTCTATCCCCTAAAAACCTTCAAAGACTTCGATGAAACAGATCCCTTAAATAACCTCCTAGCGGTGATGTCAAAAGGAGATGAAGAAGACAAAACTTTAGTCCAACTTGTCATCCAAAAAGCTCCTTCCGGCTGGCAAAGACAAGGACAAAAAGCCGTTGATGAAGGCATCAAGGTTAGTGAAGAGGAACGTCGTCCTTTACCTGGAGAAGCTAATATCAAACAAAAAATTCAAGAACAAGGTTTGACAGCAGGGGTTAGAATCGCCGCTTCTAACCCTAGCCTCTTAAAATCAATGATTGGCAGTTTAGATATCTTTAGTAAAGGCGATGGTAACAGCTTAAATTACAAAAAACCATCTCTATTAAAAAAGAAGAAGTTCCTTCAAAGCCTACTTAAAAGGTCAACAGAATATATTCCCTCTCGCCAAATATTAACCACTAGTGAGTTGGCTACTTTGTGGCATTTACCTAATGATCAGACTAAAATCCCCAATATTTCTTGGGGCAGACAAGTTCTGACTGAAGCTCCAGAAAATCTACCAGCCGCGGTTAGCCTCAGTGAAGAACAAAAACAGGAAATAAACTTCTTTGCTAAAACTGAATTTAAAAACAAAATTAGCAACTTTGGTATTAAACAAGAAGATCGACGACGCCATATCTATGTCATTGGTAAAACAGGGACTGGTAAGTCAACTCTAATTGCTAATATGGCCATTGATGATATGAAAAAGAGGCATGGCATCGCTGTTGTTGATCCTCATGGAGATCTTTCTGAAATCCTTTTAGATTACATCCCCTCTCATCGAATCAATGATGTTTGTTATCTTGACCCGTCTAACAAAAATTTCCCTTTCTCTATAAATGTCTTGGAAGTCAAAGATTCATCTCAGGCTGAGTTAATTGCTTCAGGGATCATCTCTATCTTCCAAAAGTTATATTCATTCTCTTGGGGGCCAAGATTAGAACATATTCTCCGAAATACTCTTCTCACCTTAGCCAAAACGCCAGGAAGTACCTTAGTCGATATTCCCAGTATGCTTACCGATAAAAAATTCCGTGACAGAGTAACCGAAAAACTTCAGGATCCTGTCTTGCTTAATTTCTGGAATAAAGAGTTTGGGAGAATGCCTGATCGTCTCCAACAAGAAGCTATTTCTCCTATTCTTAACAAAGTCGGTCAATTCATTTCTTCTACCTCCATTAGAAATATTATTGGTCAATCACGCTCAACTGTCGATCTTGAAAGAATAATGAATGAGGGAAAAATTTTAATTGTTAATCTTTCCCAAGGAAGACTAGGTGAAGATAATTCTGCCCTTCTTGGAGCGATGATTATTACTAAACTACAACTGGCGGCTATGAATAGAGTCAAGGTTTCTGAAGAAAAGAGAAGAGACTTCTATCTTTATGTTGATGAGTTTCAGAATTTTGCCACTAATTCATTTATTAAAATCCTCTCTGAAGCGAGAAAATATAGATTAAATCTTTGTTTAGCTAATCAATATATTGCCCAAATAGATGAACCAGTTCAAAAAGCCATCTTTGGTAATGCCGGAAGTTTAGCTTCTTTTGCTGTCGGTGCTGAAGACGCCTATATTCTAGAAAAGGAATTTGGCAGTATCTTTACTCAGAAAAACCTAGTTGGTCTATCAAACTTCCAAATTGTCCTTAAGCTTACTATTGATAACTTAACTTCAAGACCATTCTTTGCCTATACTCTCCCCCTACCAAAATCAAAAAATCAAAACAGAGATAAGGTTATCAGAACATCTAACAATCGTTTCTCTTATAAATATATTCCGCCACAAAGGCCTCAAAGATACCAACCAAAGAACAAAGATTATTATAGAAGATAGTATTTCAAAATAGTTTGATATAGAAAGACCCACTTAAAGTGGGTCTTCTTTTTGACAACCAAGATGTAGTAGGAAATCCAAATTTGGTTTACAAGTAAAATTGGAAACCTTGGGTGTTCAAAAAACTCCAGAAAGGAGGTGATCCATCCGCTCCTTCCAGAACGGATACCTTGTTCATGTATGTCCTTCAATTATAAATTAGTATGGACTTATCCTCCTGTCTTTCGACAGGCATGGACTATCTCTTCACCCTTAAAAAATGACCTTTAATAGGATGATTAGAACCAATTATTTTAATAAATTTCTCATAAGATTTAGCTCTTATAAAAAATCGCCAATAATCAGGATCTATCTTTTTACTTGGGTTATGAATCTTACCACAATCAATTCCAAATTCAATTAAATAATCCTTAACTTCTTGTAAATCTGCTAAGTTCTTCTGGGCAAAATATAAATAATAACGAACTTTAGGATCTCTATTTACTGAACCTTCTGCGTCAAAATAACCACGCACGTAATCGATCTTGTCCTGAATAGATCTTATTTTTGTATCTTTCAAAACAAATTTAGAAAATTCAACAATATAAAGATTCCTAAGCTTGCCTTCTTTATATACCCAGGCTTTATAGCCTAAGGATTTAATACCCTTAGCTAAAAATTCAACATATTTTCTACTTTTTTGAGAAATACGGTAAGTATTCCTACATTCAGTAGCATCATGAAGAACTCCAAGTAAATAAGCTTTAGTCATTTTCTAATAGGAGTCGGCGTATAGTCTCTACGGAGTCCCTTAAAATAAAATTAAGGGTTCCCTCGCGGTTACCATATAACTCTTTAATTTTATTCTATAACGAATAAAACCCGAAAGTCAATTAGGTTTCCCCGATACAGCCGAATTTTACTAGAAGATTACTCTTCTAGGTCGCAACTTGTTTACGACTTAGTGCTCATCGCCGATCTCACCTTAACCCTGCAATGCAAGGCTTCGGGTGCTACCGACTTTGCTCACTTGACGGGCGGTGTGTACAAAACTCGAGAACGTATTCACCGCAGCCTGCTGATCTGCGATTACTACCAATTCCTACTTCATGTGGGCAAATTGCAGCCCACAATCCGAACTGAGACAAAGTTTAAGGGATTAGCTCCACCTTACGGCTTAGCAACCCTCTGTTATTTGTCATTGTAGGATGTGTGTTGCCCTGGACATAAGCGCCGTGCTGACTTGACGTTATCCTTTCCTTCCTCAGTTGAAATTTCAACTGCAGTCTCCTATGAATATTTAACATAGGACAAGGGTTGCGCTCGTTACCCCACTTAAGGGAACACCTTACGGCACGAGCTGAAGACAGCCATGCAGCAGCTGTTCTAGCCTCCTTACGGATCATCTACCTTTCGGTAAATTAGAACGCTAGAATGTCAAACCCAGGTAAGGTTCTTCGCTTTGTATCGAATTGAACCACATGCTCCACTGGTTGTGCGAGTTCCCGTCAATTCCTTTGAGTTTTAGCCTTGCGGCCGTACTCCCCAGGCGGTTCGCTTAACGTGTTAACTTACGCCACCTATTAAAAACAGATAGCTAGCGAACATTGTTTACGGCTAGGACTACGCGGGTCTCTAATCCGTTTCGCTCCCCTAGCTTTCGTTCATCAGCGTCAGAAGTATCCTAAGTGCCTGCCTTCGCCCTTGGTGTTCCACCTAATATCAACAGATTTCACCCCTACACTAGGTGTTCCAGCACTCCCTAATACTCTCTAGTCTATTAGTCTTTTTGACTTGGCCAAAGTTGAGCTTTGGAATTTAATCAAAAACTTAATAAACCGCCTACGAACCCTTTATGCCCAATAAATCCGGATAACGCTTGCACCCTACGTATTACCGAGGCTTCTGGCACGTAGTTTGCAGGTGCTTATTCCTAATCGAATATTCGACTAGAAAAGGAGTTTACAACCCGAAGGCCTTCATCCCCCACGCGGTGTCGCGGCGTCAGACTTTCGTCCATTGCGCACGATTCCTGGTTGCTGCCACCCGTAGGTGTATGCTCCGTATTTCAGTAGCATTGTGGCTGATCGACCTCTCAGTCCAGCTACCCGTCATTGCCTTGGTAAGCCATTACCTTACCAACAAGCTGATAGGACGCAGACTCCTCCTTCGGCGGGCAGTTATGCCCTTTCCCAAATGGCTTATGCGGTATTACCCCGCCTTTCGGCGAGCTATTCCCCACCAAAGGGTAGATCTCTACGCGTTACTCACCCGTCCGCCACTTGTCCTCAAAAGAGGACCGTTCGACTTGCATGCCTAAAGCGCACCGCTAGCGTTCATCCTGAGCCAGGATCAAACTCTCAAAAGAATTCCTACTACATCTTGATTGTCAAAGAACAAATTTTTGACTAAAAAACCCCGCCAAGCGGGGCTGTAAAAGCCTTATTTTGGCTTGGCTAGATTTTAAGTCATACTAGAATCATTTAAACACCTTTTATCCATTTTGTCAATATCAATTATTCCCCCACCAAGAATTTCATCCTTATTATAAAAAACAACTGATTGGCCTGAGGCAATACCCCTTTCAGGTTCTTCTAAAAAAACTAATAAATTATCTTCTTTATTGTTTTCCTTTATCTCCGCTTCCAATAATTCTCCCTGATAACGAATTCTTAATTTTGTCTTAAAAATTCCTTTTTTAAACTCCGCTGGATTAATCCAATTAACATTTCTTAATAAAAACCCTTTCCTCTCTGTTTCTTTACCAAAACCAACCACTAATTGGTTGTCTTTTTGGTTTTTAGCCACCACATAAAAAGGAGGCAGGTTAGGTGTTTGAGCTTTATTAATTGTAAAACCATGTCTCTGACCAATAGTGTATAAGGAAAGGCCAAGGTGATAGCCGATTACTTTCCCTTTAGTATCAACCACTTTTCCTTCTTTAAAGTTCTTTTTCAAGTGTTTTTTCAAGAAATCTCTATAATCACCACCCTTAATAAAACAAATCTCTTGAGATTCAGCTCTATTAACGACTGGCAGATTCCATTTCTTAGCCAACTCGATAACTTCTCTCTTAAAATAATTGCCTAAAGGAAATGCAAGATGAGCTAATTGTTTTGGTGAAAGATCGTAAAGAAAGTAAGACTGATCTTTACTTTTATCTATTCCTGCAAAGAGACAATAACCTTTCTTATCTTTTTTAAGCCTAGCATAATGACCAGTAGCCAAATAATCAAAGCCTTGACTTAAAACAAAATCTAAGAGTTTTCCGAATTTAATTAATTTATTACATCTAACGCAAGGATTGGGGGTTAACCCGCAGTTATAGCTTTCAAGAAAATAATCAACAACTTTCTTCTTAAAAATCTCTTTAAAATTCACCACTTTAAAGGGAATTTTTAATTTTTCAGCCGTTTCTTGAGCCACTTTTAGGGAATTATCATCGAATTTACCTCCTTCCTCCCTCCACAAATCCATATAAAAGGCTGTGCAATCAAAACCCTTTTTAGACAATAAGAGTAAGGCTATCCCTGAATCAACCCCACCACTTACAGCAACAGCAATTTTTCTTTTCTTCATGAGTTGGATTTTAACATCTTTACCAAAGAAGATAAATCTAAATTAGCTTTCTGCTTTAACTATCTTAAAACTTCCTCGCTTTAATTAAAAAATCCTTCAAATCACGGCGACCAATAATCATTGGCGCTCTAAGATCGCTTCTTTTGGCGACGCTGGCAATAGTTTTAATTTTTCTGCCAGCCAAATAAAATTTCAAGCCAATAACTTCTCTTTCCTGAACCCCCAAGCCACTTTTATAAACCTTAGACCATAAAACATTCTCTGGCCTCAATAAGTCTAAATCATTGGCCAACTCTTCATCAATTGAAGTCCGCCAAGCCCCTGTATCAACCTTGGCCTTTACTTCATGTCTTTGTTTATCTTTACCTAAAATCTTCACCTTCTCCCAAGTATGAATGATTTTTATCCCTTCTTCAGCTGTGACACGATCAGCAAAACGTTCCGCAAAAAGAGCCTTAGCGATTCTCACTCCATGATCAACATCTTTTACCTCTAAATCTTCAACTCTTTCCAGTCTTTTTCTTAAAGGAGCCATATTGGCACTTTGAATTTTTAATCCCGGACGAGCATTTAACTCTAAAATCATTGGGCCTCTTTCTTTATCCAAAATAATATCTACCCCTAAAAATCCTAGGGAAGAAATTTTATCTTGAACCTCAACCGCTAATCTCAATATTTCATTCCAGTGAGGAATTTTTAAGCCATTAATTTTCCTTTTTGTTTCTGGAATATATTTAATGAATCGACCATCCATAATACCGTAGGTGGTGATCCCAGTTGCCAAATCAATACCAGCTCCAATAGCTCCTTGGTAGAGATTAGACTTCCCTTCTGATTTCTTAGTCGGCAAACGTAGCATAGCTGCTACAGGAACTTTATTGAAAACCAAAACTCTAATGTCGGGAGCCCCATGATAAACATAACGTCTAAAAATTTTTTGAATCTTAATTCTTTCTTCAATAAAGGCCGCATCAGAAACATTGTGTAGCCTAAACCTACCTGAAAGAATCTCTAAGGCATGGAACTTTAGATCCTGAGCAGTAATAATAGAGTTATCCATCAAATACCATTCGCCGGCCCATTTGGCTTTCTTCTTGACAACGACAACTCCCTCTCCGCCAGAACCTCTAGAAGGCTTTAAAACAAAATTATCAGGTAAAGTCTCCCAGGCAAAACTATTAACCTTTCTGGCTGTTCTAAAAACAGCCAAAACAGCTGGTGTAGGCAAACCGTGTTTTTTTAAGGCCTCTTTGGTTAAAAGTTTCGAATTAGCAATTTTTCTTCCTGCTCTTTCATTGCAAGAAAGGAAGAGATGATTGCGAGCGTTTTGGCCTAGAATAGAAGAAGCTTTTGCCATTTATTTCCTAAGTAGTCTTCTAAAACGACGATATTCTAATAAACGCAAACCAGTAAAGCGACCAATAATAAGATTGATTAATAAAGCGGCTAAAATTGTTAACTCTGGGTAAAGAACAGCCATTTTTCTTAAATAAAAAGAGCTAAGAACAAAAAAAGACAAAGCGGCCAGAATTAAATTTTCAATTGTTATCTTGCCGATTTTTTGGGGCGGTTTTCTAAATTGAGTCTCAACTAAATCCTCCCCTAAAAGAACCAAAACTAAAATAGAAGTTAAAGCCGAACTAAATAAAGATTGAAAATTGATTTTTTGAAAGAAAATTAACAAGGGGAAAAAACAAAAACAAACTGTTAATAGAACCAAAGACATCTTGGCCCGAAAATGAACCTTAAGTCCTTTTAGAAGGTAGATAGCCAAAATTTCAAAAAGAAGAATGACCAAAAAAAGCAAAATACCAGGAATAAGGCCAGTATTAAGAAAAACAACCCCCATCATTACAGGGGTAAAAATACCTAAACCCTGAATACCGATAAGATATCTCACCAAAACTACCAAAGAAACAGCCAAAGGGAGAAGTAAAAGCAAGACCAAAAACTCTAGAGGAAAACCTTGGTTAACAGCCCAGTAAAGGGCATGTTTCAAGAAGTTAATCGGCCCCAAAATACCTAAATCTTGACTTTGCAGCAGTTCTAAAAGCATTCTTCGTATATGATAACATTATTTCGTTAATTCTTCCTCGATAAGCGCCTGGAAATTCTCAAACGGGGCAGCTCCCACTAACATTTTACCGTTAATAAAGAAACTAGGTGTTCCACTTACGCCCACTTTCTCTCCCAAGGCCAAATCATCCTCAATGGCTTGAGTGTATTTACCAGAAGATAAACAAGAACTAAATTGCTGAGTGTTTAACCCTAAATTTTGAGCATAACTTATTAAATTAGAGGTAATATCTGTTTTTTCAGCCCATTCGTCTCTCTCAGCAAAAAGCAAGTCATGCATCGCCCAATATTCACCTTGATCTCCAGCACACCTAGCCGCTTCGGCTGTCTCTTGAGAATGTTGATGAAAAGCTAAAGGATAATCTCTGAAAACGTAGTAAATCTGATCGCCATATTCCTCTATAATCCTCACGTAAGTCTCGTCTACATAGCTCTTGCAATAAGGACATTCATACTCAGAAAACTCGACGATAGTTACGGGGGCGTTTCTATTACCTTTATTTCCTGCGCCTCCTTCGCTAATTAATTTTGATTCTGACTCTCCTAAGATAATCGGGCCTTGTTCTTCCTCCTGAATCACTTGCTGATCTCCTTTTACCTCGACCCCTTTTGATCTTTCTAAATACTTACCCACAAAAAAAGCAGCTGCTACTAAAGCAGCCACTAAAACTAAAGTTAAAAAGTTAATTCCTCCCTTATTTTTCATCTTGATCGGTCGATTTTATCGCAGAAACCGGACAACTGTCAACGGCCTCTTTAATTTTCTCTTCACTGTCTTCCTGAGGCTTAACTATCTCCGCCTTGCCATCGTCACCAAGCTTAAAACTCTTCGGGGCAATGACAACGCAAGTACCGCAACCAATACAAATATTTTTATCAACTTTTACCTTCATTTTTTTGACCCCCTTTCAAATATTTATAAATACTATTGGCAGCAATCGCTCCTTCAGCGGTGGCAGTAACTATTTGACGAAATTCACCTGTTGTATTGGCCACATCGCCAGCGGCAAAAAGACCCTCTATATTCGTCTTCATGTCAACAGTAACCTTAATAAAACCACCCTCATCAAGCTCCACCCCTAAAGCTTTAACCAGTTGTGTTCCAGGAAACCCACCAATCTCTACAAAAACTCCCTCTAAAGATAATTCTTTTTTACCTTGATAAGCCTTATCCAGCTTAACTCCCGTAGCCTTATTCTCATCACCTAAAATTTCGATGACATTGGTTTCATAAATAATCTCGATATTGGGTTTCTCTCTAAGTCTTTCTTGCCAAAAAGGTTCGGCACGAAGAGGTCTTCTCCGATAAACAAGATAAATCTTACTGGCAATTTCAGATAAATAATAGGCTCCCAGAGCGGCCGCATTAGAGCCGCCAACCATGGCCACTGCTTTTTCTTTAAAGAAATTGCCATCACAAGTAGTACAATAAGAAACACCTTTCCCTAAATATTTTGCCTCCCCAGGAACATCGAGTTTTCTTCTTTCTGTCCCTGTAGCTACAAGTAGCGTTTTCGACTGAAAAAACTGATTCTTATTAAGCCTTACCTCAAAAATACCATCCTTCTTCTCAATACTAACTACTTCTCGAGCTAATACTTCAGCCCCTAAAGTCTTAACCTGTTCCACCATTTTATTAGTCAAATCTAAGCCTGAGATTTTCTTAAAACCAGGATAATTTTCTACTTCTGCAGCCCAACTTAAAGCTCCTCCCTCTTGGCTACCAATAACAAGATGACGAAGGCCATAACGAGAAGCATAAATAGAAGCCGTTAAGCCTGCTGGCCCAGCCCCAACAATAATTAAATCGTAAACTTTATTCTCCATTTAACTCTTAAGAGATTCTTCTAAAATTTTAATATAACCTTCCTTGCCGGGGAAACCTATTTGCCTTTTTATTTCTTTACCATTCTTAAAAATAATCACCGTCGGGATACTCATAACCATGTATTTTTGGGCTATTTGTGGACTTTCATCAACATTTAACTTGCCTATTTTTACCTTACCTTTGTAATCCTCGGCTAGTTGATCAATAATCGGTCCGGCCATTTGACAAGGGCCACACCAATTAGCTGAAAAATCAACCAAGACTGGTAGATTAGATTTTAAAACCTCTTCCTCAAAATTTTGTTCATCCAGTTGCATAAAAAACTTTCTTAAAATAAATGATAAATAATAATCAAACGCCTACCAACTTAGTATTAGTTTGGTGGAAATGTCTGATTTAGCTGGCCAACCAACCGCCATCAACATAAACGACAGTGCCGGTTATGTAATCTGCTTCATCAGAAGCCAAAAAAGCGGCTGCAGCTCCGATATCTTCAGGTTTACCTACTCTCTTCTTAGCAATTCGCACCATTAAACCTACCTTCGATTTCTCATCGGCAAGCATATCCTTAGTCATATCAGTCTCAATAATTCCGGGAGCAATAGCATTAACATTAATATTCTTGGCTGCTAGTTCTATAGCCATATTCTCTGTCAAAGCAACAACGCCTCCTTTAGAGGCCGTATAGTGAGCAATTCTTGGGAAACCAACACCTACCCCACCAGAAGCAATGGAGGCTGTATTAATAATCCGTCCACCATCGGTCATCAATTTAACCGCCTCTTGACTGCATAAAAATTGACCTTTTAAATTGACATTCAAAATACTATCCCAATCTTCCTCTGTTAGCTCTTCAAAACTACCGTATTTAATAATACCCGCGTTATTAACCAGAATATTTAACTTTTCCCATTTTGTTTTAATTTCCTCAAACATCTTAATAACACTTTCTTTATCTGAAACATCAGCTTGAACGGCAAAAGAATCCCGATCTAAAGCCTTGATTTCGGCGACTACTTTTTCTGCCTCTTGGGCATTAGAACGATAATTGATGGCTACATCCGCTCCCTGTTTAGCCAAAGCTAAAGCAATTCCCCTTCCGATACCTCGGGAGCCACCGGTAACTAAAGCTTTTTTACCTTTTAAATCAAACATTCTTCACCTCCTCCTTTCTCCATATTAACTTAATTAAAAAAAATCGTAAAGAGACTAAATTAAAAGAAAACTTAAAAATAAAAAGATAATCATCATTAAAACAATAAAAAGCCTTTGCTGCTGAAGAGAAACTTCTTGTTTAATGGGCCAAAAGAGCCAGGAATTAAGTTTCTCTTCCCTACCTCTTATCCAATCATTTATCTCATCTTTAATAATCATTAAGATCATAACCATTAATAATCCCGAACCAAATAAATTCCCTGTAGAAGTAATCGTAAAAAAACAAAGGCCGCAGAGAATAACTTGGAATAAGGCATTATGAAAGGCTAATCGTTTCCTTTCCTCATAGGTATCAAAGATTATGGTAATTATTTGCTTAAAGTTCTTCTGCTCTGATAATCTTTTAACTCGTAAACTTGTTAATTCATGGGGATTACTTAAAAAAACATATAAAAAATGATCTATTTCAATTAGGAAAATGCCTAAAAATCCTCCTAACCAAAGTCCGATTAAGAACCAATGCCAATTCCATCTAAGGAAGGTAATGAGAATCAACCAAATGAAAGTTATTAAAAAACGATTTAATAATTCTTTTTTAAACATTAGTCTCCTTTTAGCCTAGCATAAAAAGAATCCCTAACCAAGCTTCCTGATGACGGAAATTATTTTTTCTCAATTTCTTTTTTTAATTGGCTAAGCTTCCACATAAACAAACTAGCCGGGTTTTTAACATTACTGGCATCTTTAACAAAATTTCTGGCTTTCTCAAGGATACCCCTGGGTAATTCTTTAGCATATTTAATGTATAAAGCCTTATGCTCTAAATCATTAAGCTCCTCTGCTAAACGATAACCGTAGTCTTGAAATTCCCGGCTAATATATTTATCCTCCTCAAGGTTAATTTTAGAAACAATATCTTTAACAGAAAAAAAATCTTTCTTTTTTGTCATCCAAGTTCTTTCCTCATTAAGATGGGGGCCAAATTACCTAAGAAGGCAAGAAAAAAGGGTGACCATAGGGGTAAATTTAAGGCAATTAAAATTATTGAACCACTAATCGCTAAAATAGCTCCCAAGGTTAAGGATATCTCCCGAAAATATAAGGCATGGCTTACCCACCCTCTTAAAGCCTTCTTATAAGATTCAACATCCATAGGAATGGATAGCATCTGTTCGGTAATTCTATAAAAACCCTCAACGCCAACAATAAATAAAGGCAAACGAACAACTATTCTTAGTAACCAAAAAAATCCTCCCGCCAAAGCCCCAATGGTAATAATTCTCTTTCCCTTGGCCTTATCTACCCATTTACCAATAGCTAAAGTGACTAAAAAAGCCAACAAAATACCCGCTGAGATAATACCACCATATTCTAAAATATTACCTAAAACCAAAATTAGAAAAATAGGCCAGACAGCCCCATAAATACTAGATTCTCCTCCATATCCTAGATAAGCCCCAAAGGGTCTTAAGTTGCTCTTAAAAAGACTAAAAACTTTTAAGAAACGAACATCACGATAAGGCTTCTCTTGTGGTGAAAAAAGAATAATTAAGGCTGAAATTAAAGACAATATGGCGGCGGTGAAGAAAAGACCCCTAAAACCCCAAGCTAAAACTAAAATACTTCCCAAAATAGGAGTGATAATGAGAGCTAAAATACTAATTCCATTACAAATTCCTTCTCTGGAACCGAAAGAATGTTCATTGACACATTTAATAAATAAACCATGATAACCAAACCAAAAAAGAGCCGCCTGCATACCGCCAAATAAAGGTGCTAAAAAGAGAAATAAAAGATTATCTTTCGCCAAAACCAAACAAGAAACATAAAGTAAAAGTGGAAAGATATAAAGAGCAATGACATTTTTAAAGCCTAATTTATAAGAAAGATTTTCAGCTAAAGGGAAAGTGAATAATTTCACCAGATAGAAAGCTAACATATAAAATAAAACACCTAAAGCAGCAAATTTAAGAGTATTTCCCCCATTGGCATTATCAATAATAATCTGAAAGATATAAATAGGCGAAAAGAGGCCCAAAAAGCCAAAGGCCATCTTCCTGAAAGCGGCTGTTAAAACAATAGCCGAAAAAGAACTTTTTATCCTCATTAATTAAACTGATTCATAACTAATTTTAAATCCTCTCCTAGGGCTAATCTTATGGCTTTTATTGTTTTTTTAACCAATAGTTGTATTTTTCCTTCCTCTTCTCTTTTAAAAGGCAAAAGAACATACTCTTCTTCCGGTAAATTCGTAGCTGGATGATCAATCCCTAATCTAAATCTAACGAAATCCTTGGTCTTGAGGTAAGAAATAATTGATTCTAAACCTTTATGGCCGGCCGTTCCGCCCCCTATTTTAATTTTAAGTTGGCCGACCTTCAAATCAAGGTCATCCTGGACCACCCAAATATTAGCCGGTTTTATTTTATAAAAAGAGGCAATCTTGGCAACTGCTTCTCCAGAATCATTCATCATTGTCTGTGGTTTAGCCAAAACAGTTTGAGAATCTAAAAAGGAAACCAATGCTTTAAATCTATCTTTTTTAGCCCAGGGAGTATTGGCTAATTTATCAAGAACCATAAAACCAAGATTATGACGAGTTTTTTGATATTTTTGACCTGGATTGCCTAAACCAACAATTAAAATCATTTTAATAATTGTTTTACTTCATCATCTGAAACCTGTTCAAAGTTTTTATAGAACTGACCCACTGCAAAAAACAAGGCTGGGGCCTGAAGATAAAAAACCTCATCAGCCAAACTTTCTATCTTAGCTAAGGTATCTTTGGCAACAACAGGAGTGGCGATAACTATCTTCTCTGGGTTACTTTGTCTCACCACCTCTATGGCTGCCATAACTGTTGCGCCAGTAGCAATGCCGTCATCTGCCAAAATAACAATCTTTCCCTTTAAATCTAAAGGGTTTCTTTCTCCACGAAATTTCTTCTCTCTTTCCAAAACAGTTCTCCTTAATTGAGCAATCTGTTCATTAAGATATTTCTCATTGGCCCCCATTCTTTGAGCCAATTTCTCATCAATCACTGGTTCGCCAACAGTCCCAATCGCCCCCACGGCTAATTCTGGATAAGAAGGAGCAGGAATTTTTTTAGTTACCATAACATCTAAAGGGACTTTTAAAATCATTGATAACTCCTTAGCCACCACTATTCCTCCCCGAGGGATACCTAAAATAATAATCTTTTCTCGTTCTTCTAAAGAAGATAATTTCTCTGCTAATTTCTTAGCAGCCATTAGTCTGTTTTCAAATATCACCATAATCTATTTTAGCATACAAAAACCGTCCGCAAAGGAACGGCTTTTAAAAGTCAAGTAACTTTAAATCAAGACTTAGATCTTACTCAAAAGCTTTTTAGCTAGATTACCAATCCAAGGAAGTTTAAATTCCTCTCCCTGATAAGCTTTGTAAATCAAAACTAGCCAAAGAACAAAACCGACAATCCAAGCGATGGGGACGAAAAACCAAAGGAAAGGAATAACAACAATAATTGTCAAAATGCCGAAAGTAACTACTGACTGAGCGGCATGGAAACGAACAAAAGGGTCTTTTTCAACAATAAGAAAAATTATTCCGGTAACCCAACCCAAAACATAGGTTAAGGCAGCCGCTGTTTTTTTAGGAAGACCAGTTCCTGCCATTCTTTTTTTCACCTCCCTTCTCTAATTTATCGTTTCATACTCCCCATTTTTTGTCAAGGCATAAACCATTAAAAGAGATTCATTTGTTGTTCTGATTTTTCTTGCCCTAACTCTTCTTCGGGCCAAACATTAACCTGACCAAAAAGACCATCATATCCCGGCTTAATAAAAATATTTCCCTCTCTTACCCTTTTTAATCCCAAAGCCAATCTTTGACCACCAACTTTCTCTATTTCTTTAAAAGAAGTCTTTAATAAAAAATTAA
>Ga0307422_1000768_pt1 | contig 17144 bp, 20 predicted proteins | sample SalMarWE160290MG_FD_202153 | JGI IMG/M metagenome (GOLD analysis project Ga0307422, IMG submission 202153) | Salt marsh sediment microbial communities from the Plum Island Ecosystem LTER, Massachusetts, United States - WE1602-90 | ecosystem: Environmental > Aquatic > Marine > Intertidal zone >...
ATAAAGATTAAGTTAATTTCTTAAAAATCTAATCGTGTTCGGTAAACATCTTATCAAAAACTTTATCTTTTCCCCGAAGCCAATCAATCAACATAGCCGCATGTTCTTTCTCCTCATCACGATTATGAGCCAAGAGTTTTTTTAATGTTTTATCACCGCTCGCCTGAATTCTTTCTTCATACCAGTTAATCGCCTCTAACTCCTCTATTAATGACTGTCTCGCCCTGGCTAAGTTTTTTCCTTCTTGATCAAGCTTATTCGCATCACCCAAATCGTAAGCCATAACTTTTTACCTCCTTTCCTTTTTATTATAGCAAAAATAAAAACAATTAGGGCCTTGACATTCCTTTGGCTGATAGGAGAGAATTATTACCACATTATTATGAAGAAAATTTTAGTTACCGGAGGAGCTGGCTACATTGGCAGTCTAACTGTTGACTCCTTAAAAAAATCTGGTTTTGAACCAATTATCTTTGACAATCTAGAATCAGGACACCGAGAAGCCATTAAAGATTATAAATTATATGTCGGCGATCTGTGCAAAGACATTCCTCTTTTAGAAAAAGCTCTTAAGGAAGAAAAACCTCAAGGAGTTATTCACTTTGCCGGCTATATAGAAGCCGGCGAATCAGTAGAAAAACCCCAGAAATATTTCTTCAATAATCTTCTTTGTTCTTTAAATCTTCTCAAGGTAATGATGAAATATAAAATTTCCAATTTAGTTTTTTCCTCTAGTGCGGCTGTCTATGGCGAACCCAAGAGAATTCCTATTGACGAAGAAGATCCTCAATTCCCTATCAATCCCTATGGAGAGACGAAACTGATGGTTGAAAAAATTCTCCAATCCTACGATAAAGCTTACTGCTTTAGCTCCATTGCCTTACGCTATTTTAATGCTTGTGGCGCAGCTCTAGATGGTTCTTTGGGTGAAGCCCATCCTCACGAAGATCATATTATTCCTGTTGCTATCCTAGCTGCCATAGGGAAAAGAAAAGAATTCAGAATTAACGGCAATGATTATCCTACTCCTGATGGGAGTTGTATTCGAGATTATATTCATGTCCTTGACTTAGCTCAAGCCCACATCGTCGCTCTAAAATCATTATTCGCTAAAAAAGCAGGTTTCCGAGCTTATAATGTAGGCACCGGAAAAGGCTATTCTAATATCGACATTGTCAAGATGATTAAGAAAGTCTCTGGGGTTGACTTCCCTTCTCCCTTTGGTCCTAAAAGAGAAGGAGACCCAGCAAGATTAATCGCCAAAGTAGACAAAATTAAAAAGGAATTAGGATGGCAGGCAAAATATTCCGATCTTAAAACAATTATTGAGTCTGCTTGGAAATGGCATCAATCTCATCCCCAAGGCTACAAGTCTTCTAAAAATAAAAAGAAATCATGAAGAAGAAAAGAATTGTCAGACATCTTCGTTTCCCTACTTACCTTTCAGTTATTAAAAATAGTGTTGGTTCAAAAATGTTCCGTCATTCCTATGCCGATATCAATGGGGAAAAGACAGACATCACTAAAGATGGGCATCTCTCCTGTACTTTTTATGTTTCTTCAATTCTTAAAATGTTCGGTCTTATAAAAGAAGTCCATACCACAGTGAAGGGAGGCATTAAGGATCTTGAGGAATCAGGGTGGATTAAAATCAAAGAACCACGTCTCGGTTGCATCCTCCTTTGGGAACCAAAAACGTTTGGCGGGAACAAAGTTCATATGCATCTTGGTTTTTATCTCGGCAATGGAAAAGCCATCAGTAATGATGAAAAGGCTCACGTTCCAAAGATCAGTCATTGGACAAATGGAAGAGATAAAGAAGGGAAACCAACAAGAGAAGTAATCGCCATCTATTGGCATAAAGATTTAGAAAAATAAACAAAAACTTCTCTTAATGATATAATTCTACTATGCCTAAAAGTGATTTCTCCAAGAATTATCTTGAGACTTTAGTTAAAAACCACCAGGAGAAAATACTTAAATCACAACCAGATCCAGCCGAAAGACTTCTTGCTCATTCTGGTTCTCTCTTAAATTGGGTGGGTGAATATATTAATGATAAAAGCATTAATTGGCAGCTAAAAAGAATACCCATTGATAGCCTAACCCTAACAGGAACTGGGCCTGAATGGAATGAAATTACTATTAAAAAGGCTGAAAGAAAACCGGCTAAACTACGAAAACTCCTTCAAGAAAAAAAGGTAAAAAATCTCTTTAAAAAGGCTCAATTTACCGATGTCCCAATTTTAGTTAGAAAAGAAAATGATAAATTAAAAGTTCTTGATGGCATGAATAGAACAATTGCTGCCATCAGAGACGGAAAACAAAAAATCAGAGCCTATATCGGCATCAGAAAAGGTAAACCCAAGCCACAAATTGAGCCCCATGTTATCTATGATTTTATTCGTGCCTTTCAACAGAGAAAAGGTAATGAAGAAGATTTTAAAGCCGGCTTAAGATTCCTTACCCGAACCTATTCTAACACAAGAAAACTGCTTAAAACTAGATTTGGGCCTCGATGGGTTGATGACAAAAAGATAAATAAACTTATCAATGAAGTATTGAAATAAAGCGGGAAAGTTAGGATTTAAATCCCACTACTTTTATTTTTGGATAGGGAGCAAAAAGTTTCTTCTTTTGAGGAATTCTCTGGGGAGTGGTAACAGCATACAAAATATCAAAACCATGATAGGCGGTAAGTAAAAACTGGTCACCATTAACATGACAGAGAACAGTTCCAATATCAAGTGCAGGAATAACGGCACCTACACACGCTCCTATCTTATCTAAACGGTCTTGAATCCTAACCTGGTTTTTCTCCAGTATATCTCGGGCTAATTGTCTTTCAGGGAAAGTTTTTAGTTCTCGCCCTAATAATCCAAAATCTCCCACAGGTAAACCAGATTTTTTAAATGCTTTGCTAATCTGAGTCCCTCCCCCAACACATACCACCACAAAATATTTCTTACTTAACTTCTTAATCCACTGAAAAACATTATCACTAAGCATATCGCCAGAAACTTTTACTAAACAGTTTTTTCTTGACATTATCTTTCTTCCTCTTTGTATTAGATTTATTTTATAATAATGAGCTTTCTAAAACCAGCCTTCCCTATAGACGATGTTCTGACTAGTTTAATCCTTATTAAATAAAAATCTAATTATTCCAAGTATTAAATTTATTCTCGGGACTTTCTTTATATATTCTTTGTAAGAAGAACCAAATTTTTTAAGACAAGATTTATCTTCATCTAAAGCGGCTATATAAAAAATTGTTATAAATGGAATCGCCAAAACTAAGACTAACCAGTGTTGAGATACTAGTATAAACGAAAAGCCTAATAACATTCCGGCCAAATACTGAGGATGTCTGATAATTGAATAAATACCGGTCGTAACTAACTTATTTGTCTTTACAAAACTTTCTCCTTTACGAACGCCACCTTTCTTTTTAAACATATAGATAGGGAGCCATCCTAAAAAAGCCGATAATATCCATAAAAATGTTCCAAATATCTTCAAAATGATATTCTCCCCATAGTCAAAATAAAAAATAAAAACCACAATCAAAGCTAATCCAAAAAAGAATAAGACGATATGGAAAACTTTATGGATAATACTTTTACTAGATTTATCCCCCATTTTTTTACTTTAGAATTATTTTTATATAAGTTTATCATATTGACAATTTGTTTCTAGCTTAAACCTTGTATCGAGAATAAAATTTTGCTAAAGTTTCCTTAAGATGATTCTCAGATTTGTCTATATCATGTTCACGGGTGTCCTTTTAGCTGCTTTTGTCGGCGTTGGTATTGCTGCTTTTCATTCTGTCCCCGAGAGACCAGAAGTTCCTTTTTCAATTGAACATGAAGAATCTATTTGTGAGCAAATAGAAAATGAAGAGGGTCTCCGTCAAATCCGACAAGAACAAGAAAAGTTTGACGAAAACATGAAAGTTTATCGAACAAAACTTGAAAAGTATAATCGAGAAATTTCTATTATATCTTTAATAGCAGCTATTTTAATCTTGGTCATTAGCCTAATCCTATTTAAGAAGATTTTAATTATCGCGGATGGTTTACTTTTAGGAAGTGTTTTAACTCTAATTTATAGTATTATCAGAGGTTTTGGAAGCGGTGATGATGTCTTTAGATTTTCTGTTGTTTCCGTAGGATTAGTCATTTCCTTTTTCTTAGGATACATAAAATTTATTAGGCCTACTCAAGCAAAACGAAAATAAATTCTCCATTACAATTAAGATTTCATCTTACCTAAAATAATATCTTAAAGCTAAAAGGTGACAACCCCCATTTTCCTTATCCAAGTAAAAAACACTACCACAGTAACACCTAGTGCTTCGAAAGCTTTATAGCTACCTCTACATAACACATATTTCGTTTTGTTCCCCCGATAATTTTTTCACAAAGGGAAACTTTTGGGTCAAAATGGGAAGCATAACCAAAGTAACATTCATCTTTTACTTCTTGATCGGCCGCTTTTTCGCAAATCGCTGGATTTTTGGCTATTATAGCCCGGTCTCGAATACACTTCAGCTTATCTTCAGTTTTAATACTGTCACAAAAAGACAAAGGTTTCTCAAAAAAGGTTAAACAGGCAGCATTCCCTTTTTCACAAAAAGAAATATTGTTTTCTTTCAAAGCAAAACAAGTCTTTCTGTCTGGAGACTGGACAGAAAATTTATTACAATACTCTGTTTTAATTTTTTCAGATTGTTGGGCCCAATAAAGGCCAGAAATAACATTGAAGTAACAATGTTCTTTGTCTTCTGCTTCATCACAATAATCAATATTTTGAGTTGTCTCCGCAAGCTCATAAAAGCACATCTTCCTCGGTTCTGACTTTTGAATTTTTCGACAGTAAGACACGTCTCTTGTGGCCATTCCTTGACATAGTTTTTTTTGGTCCGGTTCATCAAAATTCTGACAAAAACTCGCATCTTGATTAACCACCGCTAAACAATAATAAAGGTCACTAGTTTCTGAAATTTTCTGACAGATCTTGCTAGCAGGATTATCAGGAATATTTCCTAAAAGCTGATTCTTATTTCCAAATAAAAATCGGGGAACCAAAAATATAACCAAAAATAGAAAAAATAGACCTATGGCAATAATTAAAAACTTTTTATTCAAGGGACTATTTCTCATTTAATAAAATTAACCTTTATACTTTTCTATCATACCCCAATTTGAAAGATTTAATAAAGTTCGGAAATCATCCCATCCTATACGGTCTCCAAATGTTCCCCCTCATGGACGATGTTCGGACTAGTTTAGCTTCAATCAACAAAAACTAGCGGGCAGACGCCCGCTAATTTCCATTTTCCTATCAAAAGTGGTAAAATCTGCTTAAGGAGAGAGGTAGTTTTAATTGACTATCTCTCTTCTGCTTTTTTGACTTTCAGGAGCAGCTAGTCTTTTTTGGATTACATTCATTAAAGCCCTAGCATGCTCTTTAGACATCCCAATTCTAGCCACTACGTTTTGTCTATTAGTAGGGCCGACATTTTGAGCAAAGTCAAAAACAATTCCCCACTGACTCGATGTTACGAATACAGAGTCTGAATAAAGCACCTGAATATTGTCAGGAACCTTGACTTCTTTGAAATCTTTTTTTTCAGGAATTTGTTTCTTCGTCATCTTGAACACCTCCTTCCTTTGAATTGGATTCGCGGCTACCACGCCCCCCTCGTAACCAGCTAGGCTCGAGAGGCGGATAGCCTCCACTCTAGATAGTGAATAATGGCTAATTAAGTCGCTGAGTACTTTCTGGGAAGGCTGTTCGTGACTATGTTCCAGCTTTGAAAGGTAACTCCTTCCTATTCCCATAGTATTAGCAGCTTGGGTAATAGTTTCGCCATTCTTTTTTCTGTAAGCTCTAATTTTGTTTCCAAATGTTTTTAACATTTTCATTGTGAGCTACTCCTCACATTTAGAATATCACTAATTCCAGCGTTTGTCAAATTTTGGAAAAAAGAAGGGTTAGATTAAGAAGTGCTTAGCTCCGGCGGTAGGATTCGAACCTACAACCTTATCCTTACAGAAATCCTCTTGTTACCAAAAGGTCTGGACTATCTCATTCTCTTAAATAAGAGATCAGGTATATAGTCTCTACACATTTACATAATTAAAAATTATGATTTAGCTCGGGATTGTCCTTTAGATCAGGATTCCCCCGAATTAGCCCGATTTTCACTTTCCCATCACTGGGAAAGGCTGCCTTTTGACAGGGATCCGCTCTACCATTGAGCTACGCCGGAATGTAAAATAACAAAGATATTATAGCAATTTCTATCCAAAAAGGCCAGCTATCCAACCCATTATTTTCCTATGAATTTTGGCATCGGAAAATCTTATAGAGAAAACTCCATATTGATGAATATTTTTACGAATTTTTTTACTTTTTGTTTTATTCTCAGCAATGTAAGTTTTGTGAAATTGGAGAATAGGAATTTTTGTTAAATTTGACCAATACTTTTTGGCCATTTTTTCATTAAGGCCTTTATGCAACCATATTGCTCCTCTTAGTTTTTCCTCGTGAACTTTACAAAATCTTCGAAACCATCCAGTCATAAATTTTATTAAATTTGGATCACTATTAGCAAAACAGCAAGCTTTATCTTTTTTTGTACCTTCGGCTGCATATAAAGCAACTCCTGCTATAAATTTATCTCTTTTAGAAAGCCTCCCGATATCATTTTTACCCTCAATCAGCATCTCCTTAATTTGGGACAAACGTTTCTCTTGTAATCTCTTTGCCCCAATTATCCTACCCTTTTCCGAACCTTTTAGTTTATTTTTTAAAAGTCTATTTAATTGTTTCTCACTTAAAAAAATATCACGACACCAACCGCTTAAAGTACTCTTGGGAACACTGATAAATTTTTGAATCTCACTATAAGAAAGCCCTTTGGCTCTTAACTTTTGAGCTTTAATTTTTTTCTCCAGAAAACCAGAATAACCCATAAACTAATTATGACTATGAACAAAGGGAATGTCAACTGCTAAGGTGATTATTCTTTATTCCAAATAATCCTGGAGCTTCTTTCTTCTTGAAGGATGTTTAAGTTTTCTTAGGGCTTTGGCTTCAATCTGTCTGATTCTTTCTCTGGTCACCCCAAATTCTCTACCAACCTCTTCTAAGGTCATTGATCTATAGCCACCTAAACCAAATCTCATCTTAAGAACTTTGGCTTCTCTATCCGAAAGAGTTTGGAAAACTTCTTCAATATTTTCTTTTAAGAATTGCTTAGAGGCACTATCGTAAGGCGAAGGTTGGCTGGTGTCTTGAATAAAATCTCCTAAAAAGGAATCTTCTTCATCCCCGACTGGTTTTTCTAAGGAGGTTGTTTCTTGAGCAATCTTGAAAATCTCTTGGACTCTCTGGGGGGTTAATTCCATTTTCTTAGCCAATTCTTCATTGGTCACTTCTCTGCCTAATTCTTGAGTCATTCTTCTAGCTGTCTGACTAAGCTTATTAATCGTTTCTACCATATGAACAGGAATTCTAATCGTTCTCGCCTGATCGGCAATGGCTCTGGTGATCGCCTGTCTGATCCACCACGTTGCGTAAGTAGAAAACTTATAACCTCTTCGCCAATCATATTTCTCCACCGCTCTCATTAAACCCTGATTACCTTCTTGAATAAGATCTAAGAAATTCATTCTCCTCCCTAAATAGCGCTTGGCAATGGAAACAACCAGCCTTAAGTTAGACTGGATTAATTTTGATCTGGCTTTTTTCTCTTCCTTTTCAATCCTTTGAGCCAAATCAACCTCCTCTTCAGCCTTTAAAAGAGGAATTCTGCCGATTTCCTTAAGATACATTCTTACCGGATCAGTCAGACTTTTATCTTCTAAAGTAGAAAGGACCTCCAATTCCTTACTTAATTCAGAAGTTGCTTTTTCGTCTTGGGCAATTTCTTCTTCGGTAACCGTTTCAAAAACATCAATCCGACTATCCAAAAACTTGACATAAAGATTATCAAGTTCTTCTAAGCAAAGTTCTGCGTCAGGAAAGATCTTTAAAATCTCTTCTTGAGTAACAAAGCCCTTCTTTCTCCCTTTGGCCAAAAGGTCTTTTATTTTCTCTTCTCTTTTTTTTTCTTTCTTAGTTGTTTTCTTTTTAATGGCTTTCTTTTTAGGCATCATTTCTCCTTCTCAAAATTGGCTAATTCTGCCGATAAATCACGGAACTTAAGGTAAAGTTTATCCAGTTTTTTCTGTTCTTTAGAAGAAATTTTTTCTTCTTTTTCCAGCTCTTTTATTTTATCACTAATTTCATTCAATTTCTCTCTTAAATCTAGCTCTTCTAGGCGATTGAGAGATTTTTCAAATTCTTTATTCAACTTCTCTTCATCTTCGATAAAATCTCCTAAATCAGTCAGGTAAAACTTATCAAAGGCATCAACAAGTTCCGGATCAAGCATCTTAGCTAGTTTAGCGCTTTCTCTAGTTTTGTATTTTTTAAAGTATTTCCCCAATGCTTCTAAGATACACTCTAAGCGATGAGTCTTAATTAAAGTTTTAATTCTTCTCTTCTTTAAGAATTCCCATTTGCCTGATTGAAAAGCCAAGGTAAAGAGATACTCTTCCAGCTTTTCTCGGCGGGATTTTTTTTCAACCGCCTCTTCTAAAGAAGGCATCATTTCATAACTAGGCAAAGTTTTAGCCTCAACTCTTTCTATCTCTTCCGAAATAGACTCTTCGGCCACTTTTAATTTCTCTGATAACAAACGGGCATAATGAGCCTGGACAACCTCATTATTAATTTTACTTAAGAGAGGAATAATTTCCTGGCCTACCTTTCTTTTTCCTTCGCTAGTATTGGCATTAAAACGTTTTAAGGCCGAATCAATAAAATAATCATAAACGGGGATAGCTTCTTTAATTAATTTCTGCCAAAGTTGAGGATTTTTTTGGGCAATTTCATCGGGATCTTTACCCTTCTTTAATTCAACAACCTTAATATCCATCTCCTCTTTATCGGCAATTTCAATCCCTCTCCTGGCCGCTTGATCACCAGCCAAATCTTGGTCAAGAGCGAAAATAATTCTCTTTGTAAATCTTCCTAAAAGTTTAACTTGGTTTTCGCTCAAGGCTGAACCTTTGATGGCAACAGCATTTTTAACACCCGCCTGGTAAGAAGAGATAGCATCCAACTCTCCTTCAACCAAAATTACCTCATCTTTTTCTTTGATACTCTCTTTAGACTCCAAAAGCCCATACAAAAGATCTGACTTATGATAGAGAGGTGTCTCTGGAGTATTAACATATTTTGCCTCTTTGGCCTCTGATAAAAGTAATCGGCCAGCAAAGCCACAAACATTACCACGATGATCTTTTAAGGGAAAAATTATTCTGTTTCTAAAACGATCATAAAAACGACCCGATTCGCTTCTGATGACCAAGCCAACCTTTTCTAAATCTGACCTTAAATATCTTTTTTTACCGATAAGAAAGTTCTGTAAATCAGACCAGCCTTGAGGACTAAAGCCAATTTTGAAGAGCTTTAAAGATTCTTTACTTATCCCTCTGCCAAGAATATAGTCTCTGGCCTTTTTGCCAATGGGATGATTAAGTAAAAGGTAATGATAGAATTCCGCGGTCAAATGGTTTATTTCATACCAAATCTGTTTTCTTTTCTCCCCTGCCTGAGGACGAAACTGGGTTAATTTTACGCCCGCTTTCTTGGCCAACTCTTTAACCGCCTCGGCAAAATCCAAATTCTCCATCTTCATTAAAAAACCAAAGATATCTCCCCCTTCACCACAAGCTCCAAAACAATGCCATATTTGACGTTCTGGAGAAACAATAAAAGAAGGCGTTTTTTCTTGATGGAAGGGACAAATGGCTTTAAAATTTCGGCCGGCTTTTTTTAAATTAATGTAGTGGCTAATAAAATCAACAATATCAATTCTTTTTTTTATTTCCTCTAACTGATCCATAAGTTCTCCTTCATTATAATTAACGCATAATCACCGCAAAATAAACGCGCTAATCTCTACTCCGAAGTATTTTCTTTCTAAAATAATAAAGCCAGGGCTCGGTGATAATCTTTCCCCATCTTACCTTCTGATGACTCAAGCCTACCAAAATAGAACCACCAATAAAGCAAATTATCCCGGCCAAAAGAAAGGTAAATCTAAAACCAAGATATTGGGCAATAGCCGCTCCGGCGAGAGCCGTCATGGCTGCTCCTAAACCGGCCACTCCAGCCTGAGTACTCCACTCAAAACTCTCATGGCCTTCATCTAAATGCCCCGACCAAATACCCAGCCAAGACGGAGAATAAAATCCCACCCCAATCCCGTAAACAATCTGAGCTAAGAAAATCCAATAAATATGATTAGCAATCATATAAATAAAAGGGGTAAGAATAATAAGAAAGGTACCAATCAAAAGCCATCGTAAGGCTTTAACATCATCATGAGCATCGATATATCTGGAGAAAGGAATTTGGATAAAGGCTTTGATGACGAAATAAAGAGCACTAGCAATTCCCGCCGTAAGAATATTTCCCCCAACTATATAATCAGCAATAAAAATCGCTAAAATAGGGGCTCCTAAACCAAGGCCGGTAAAGATAACCGTATCACCGAGTAATAAAAATTTAATGACTTTATTCATTTTTAAGCGGAGGAGGTGGGATTCGAACCCACGTGAGGCTTTCACCCCCCAGCGCTTTCCAAGCGCGGACACTAAGCCGCTATGCGACTCCTCCCTAAGTTAATTTTAACTATTTTTCTATTTTTTTCAAAAGATCAGCAGCCTGCCGTAAAAATTTTTTCTCCTTAACAAGAGTTAGTTTCTCTAAGGCTTTTTTCAAGGGTAGCCAAATGACCTTTTCTGTTTCTTTACCAAAACTCTCCTCTGAATTCTGTAAATATTCTATTAGATAAAAAATAACGGTTCTCGAAATTCTTTTCTTATCCTGATAGAGAGAGTAATTATCTATCCCTATTTTTTCTAAAAGCTCTGTTTCTATACCAGCCTTTTCCTTAGCTCCCCTTTTCGCGGCCATGACAGAATTCTCCCCTCCCTTCAAATTACCCTTAGGGAAACACCATTCATCACTTCCTCTTGGCTTCACCACCAACCAAAAGATTTTCTTACCTTTCTTTTTAAAAACTATGCTTCCGGCCGAAAGCTCTTTTTTTGTTTTTTCCATTTTAAATCATTTAGTAAGCTTAAAGCGGAGGAGACAGGATTCGAACCTGCACAGGGAAAACCCCATCGCTTTCGAGGCGATTGCATTGCCATTCTGCCACTCCTCCTTGTAAAACTGCGTACCCAGAGTGACTCGAACACTCGACCTCGGCCTCCGCAGGGCCGCGCTCTAATCCAACTGAGCTATGGGTACAAATTATTTCCCTAAAGGAATCTGTCGCGAAACCCAGGAACCTGCTTTATCGGTCCAAGTTTCTGGTGGTTTTTCTTCCGGAAGATAATCAGAAAGAATTTTCTTTAATTCTTCTCGCTTTTTATCATTTAAAAGCATCATTAAGCGGAAGTTAAATCTTTCAAAACCATCAACAAAAAGAATTTCCTGTTCTCCTTCCTTACCAAACCAGAAGGATAAGAGTTGATCCCAAAGATAATTTTTATTTCCTGTAACGATACCTTTATTGGTTATCTTATGAAGAACCATCTCTGGTTTAACCGTACTTAAGATATAAAAGAAGAAAGCTAAGGCAATAATGACGGCAATCAAAAACCACTCTTTTAGGAAAACCAAAATGATGCTGATTAAAACAATAATTGCTCCAATCGTCGTCACCGCTTCTTTACTCTTTTCTCTAAAAGGTCTCGCCGGTGCCTGCCACTCTAATAATACCTTCAATGGAACTACTTTCGTTTTTAAAGTACTTGGCTGGTTTTGCTTTTGAGCAGGCATATTCTTCTTACATTATAACACGGAGCGGTGGGAGTGGGATTCGAACCCACGATGATCTTGCAACCATACTGCTTTTCAAGAGCAGCGCATTTGTCCACTCTGCCATCCCACCTCAAATATTAAGCGGAGGAGGTGGGATTCGAACCCACGTGAGCCTTGCGGCTCAGGAATTTAGCAAACTCCCGCAATGGACCAACTATGCGACTCCTCCTTGAGCCTAATTATAACATCTTTAGCGACAGATCGTTAATCCCCAAACCTTTTTTGCTCCCTTCTTTTTTAAAACCAGAGCTGCCTCTTTTAAGGTAGAGCCGGTCGTCCAAACGTCATCAAAAACAAGAAAGCTTTGTTTTCTAATCAAAGATTCATTTTTATTACTAATCTCAAAAATGCCTTTTACGTTCTCTTGCCGTTGTTTTCTATTTAAAGAAGCCTGCGGTGGAATATTCTTCCTTCTTTTGAGTAAATCTTTCTTAAATTGCCAGTTAAAAAAAGCTGCCAATTCTTGACCAATAATCTCTGTCTGATTAAAACCACGGTAATTTTGTCTTTTATAGTGAAGGGGGATAGGAACTAAAATCAAGGATGAATCTTTTAAAAAAGGCTGCTTTTGTAATAAAAGCTGTTTAATAATGAGTTTTATTAAACTTTCTTTTAAATCTCTGACCAGTTTATATTTTAATTTAGAAATAGCTTCTTTAATCAAGCCACGATAGTAAAAAAGAGTTATCAATCCATCAAGTCTTTCTTTGTTTTGACAGAAAGAGTGGGTTTTCCCTTTAAGGCTAGGTAAAGAACAAACGGGGCAAATTTGATTTAAAACCGATCTGATCTTTTTCTGGCAATCCGGACAAAGATAACTCCCCCATTGATGACAGCCTAAACAGATTTTGGGGAAAAGAAAGTCTAATAACATAAAAACTGCCGGTAAATCCGACAGTTTTTTTGGTGGAGATGCCCACGATGAAGTGGGGTCCGAAAAAATTTCTAAAAGATTTCTACAGACTTAGTCAACTTTTAATTCTCGCCTTAGCCTGATCCTGTTGACCGGAAAGCTAAGGTAAAGATTTTAAAGCTTAAACTTTAATGTAAATCAGTCATTAAAGTTGCATCTTGGCTACGTTGATACCTGTTCCTCTCGCCAAGAGAAAAGAGAACAAGCAATGTTTAAGCTTAAGCGTAAACATAAGCGTTAGTTTTATTAACGCCGATTGTTTTTGATACGCTTTTACGAGAAGTATCATTCTCGATCTGCCATCTTTTAAAGAACTTCTCCGTCGAAACTTACATCCCCAAAAATTATAATTTAATTTTCCTTTTTACTTCTCTTTGCAAGTCTTTTTTCTTAATTGACTCTCTCTTTTCGTATTTCCTCTTCCCTTTAGCTAAAGCTATCTTGAGTTTGATTTTATTGTGCCTAGTATAGCATGAAAGAGGGACAATCGTCAAGTTTTTCTCCTTTAGATTTTGTCTCAATTTTAAAAGCTCTTTTTTATGGAGAAGGAGCTTTCTTGGCCTTTGCGGATCGTAGTTTTTATTTTGAGAGAAGGTATAGGGATGAATATGAGCATTATAAAGCCAAGCCTCACCATCTTTGAGACGAATAAAAGATTCCTCTAGTCTCAAATGGCCATCTTTAATGGACTTTACTTCAGCTCCGCTTAGGACAATGCCGGCTTCAAAATTCTCTAAAAGCTGATAATTAAAAGAGGCCTTACGGTTTAAGATTTTCATTTGATGTCAATGGTAAAGATTTCACTGCCGATAAGAAGAAAAATTTTACCTTGTTCTTCTAAAACAAGCAAGTCATTGGCCTGAGAGATTTCTGACCAAAGATATTCTGATTTATATTCGCCTGATTTATCGATAACTACTATCCGAGAATTGCCTTTATCAAGAAGATAAAGATTCTCTGAATCAAAGTCAGTGTAAATGACGCTCGGATTATTTAATTCCTTTTCTAAGCCGCTGATGGCGAAATAGTTACTTTCGCCCTGAGTAAAGCGTAAAACACGCCCATCACTTAAGAGGACCCACAAAGAGCCATCGATGGCCATGGAAAGGGCTTGATTTAGATTAGTTGCCTCCTTTAACCATCTCTGCTTAGTCCCAAATTCTGTTTCCAGAAAGGGATATTTCCATATTTCTCCACCGGTATCTAAAAGATAAAGATTACCGCTGAATTCTTTCATATCGACAATTGTTACCCAAGCTTCATCTTTTTCGATAAGCAAACTTGGTGTTTTCCCGGCCTGCAAAATACCTTCTTCAGCCAAAACATAGGCCTTTTCTGTACCAGTCGCTAAAAGAAAGGCTCCTGTTAATTTCTCTCCACCTGACAAAAGGGAATTCTTTTTGTCCTCTGTTCCTAAACTATAAACAGAATTTTGATTTTTATCTAAAATAATCAAATAGTCATCCAGTAGAGAAAGTTTATTGCCAAAGGCGCCTGCCTTAATAATTTCCAAGTAAAAGAATAATTCACCAACGACCTCATGCTCCTGTAAAGTTTCCGCCAGAACTTTCTCTAATTCTTCTTTAAATTTTAAGAATTCTTCGCTTTCTTGACCCTCTTTAATTTGGCCAAAAAGATCTTTGGCGGTTAACAAAAGCTCTTTTGACTTAGCTGGATTCAAAGAAAGTAAAGCCTCCCCTTCTTCTTTTTTCAGCTTCGCTTCTCTTAAAATCTCCTGACTTTCTTTATTGAGGCCTAATTTTTCCCTCTGTCTCATCCCAAAGAAAACGCTCAAGGCCAACAAGGCCAAAAGAATAACGGCCACCGTCATTAAAGTTTTCTGCGGACGAGAAGATTTTTCTTTCTCACTCTTAAGATAAATGGCTCTTTTCTTAAGATAACGCAATAAACCTTCTGTTGAAGCAAGAATTTTATCTTTAAAACCTAAAACTAAAGATGAGAAGAAACTTGTCTTTCTGCTGATACTGACCGCTTCTGAGGAAGAAAATTCCTTTTCTTCTTTCTGAGGTCTGGAAAAAATCTTAAAAAGAATTCCGGCCGCTCCACCAACCTGTTCTTCATGGACTAGAGGAGCTAAAATTTCAACTCCTTCTTGGGGCGAAAGCGCTGATAAGGCGTTTTTTAAATTATTCTCATCAACCAATTTAAAAAAATCTCCACTCCCCAAGAAAAAACTATCACCTATCTTTAGATAACCACTTAGACTATCCTTCTGAGATAAGAGCGGAGAAAGCTGACCATTGCGGTAGATAAAAAGCTTACCGCCATCATTAATAACCGCATATAAAATTGAACCCAAGATGGCGACGGTCCCGATACTTAAATCAAAATCTTCTTCCTCGGCCTCTTTAACAACTTTCGCTACAGATTTTTTTAAATGACCGAAGGCTGACTCACTTAGATCACCATAATATTCTTCCTGTAAACGAGAGATTATTTCTTTACCAACAGCGGTAATTTCACCTTCGACTTTGAAATTATTCAAACTGATGACCGCCAAAAGTTGGCCTCGTTTGGTTAATTTTTCTTTTTGTTCAGCAAATTGAGGAGAAAAAATGTGAATCCAAGAACCGCTTTCTTTAGTGGGAGTACTGACAATTTTAGCCGAATTGAGTAGAAATTCATCTATCATTTCAAAGAATAATAAAGGCGAGAATAAAAATAAAAGCGGCGATGGCTAAATGAACCCAAGCCACTAGTTTAATAGGCCAATCTAACATTCCCTTCAAAGTTTCAAACATAATCTTCACCTGGCGGACAATAATCACCGCAAAGGCTAAATATAAAGCCAAGGCAATGATAAAAAGAATTTTAATTAAAAACCAAAAATTAAAACCTGAAACAGCTAAATTTTGGACAAATTGCTCAAAGGGCGTCACTTAATCCTCCCCTCTAATCGCTCCTGTTCTTCCTGCAAAATTAAATCATTTAAAACTGTCGTCACGCTACTTGGGTAAGGGACAGCTTCAAAACAAACCTCCGGAACATGAGCGGCTGTTTGAATAAAAACATCACCATATCGGAAAAAGGAACGTACAAAACCCTCCGTCTTAGAGGAAATATCTTGAATACGATCAATTTTCATCTCACTAACATCCTTAAGGAGAATATTAATAAAGTTTATATCAATAATTCGTTCATCAGTAACAATATAAATATTAAAAAACCAAGTTAAAAATCTCTCAAAGGCAAAAGCAAAAGTAAGCAGATACCAACCAATAACCCCCATGATGCGAAAATTCAAAGGAACAACCGAAAAGCTAAAAAAGCTAAAAGCCAAAGGGGGAACCAGAATCAAGCCTAGAATTAAAAGCATCCAGCCAACATTGGTAATGATATGGCGACGTAGAAACAAAATTGTTTCCTCATCTTTATCTTGAATCTCGGCTCGTACGCTTCTAGGATGAATAGCAAAAGCAGCCAAAGCGTTTTGAGGACCTTTCCCCTTAATGTCCTTAATAATCTCTTTATTCTCCGGCTTTATAAAAAACTCTTTCATCTCTTTTTTCTTTTTCTTCCGATGGTTAGCAGCAATAAACAAATCTGGCATCATTAATATTTTATCATTTCTGTTCAATATTAAACAATTTTGACTTCAAAGCAATTCTTCCTGGCGCCCGAAGATTAAAGACTGTTTTAAACTCTTCGCCAGAAACCTCAAAAGAACCTCTGTTGGTCGAGAAGACTACTTTGGCTGTTTTACCATCGGTCGCATAGCTGACATTGACCGAGGAAATGGAAGAAAATGAACCCCCTCGACTATTAGCCTCATTCTTCATTTGCTCTATTGACCAAGGATCGCCACTTGAACCAAAGCAAGAAACATAATCAACCGGCAAAATATGTTCTGCTCCCTGGCCAGATCTGTAAACCAAAACGGCATTTAAGATGTCAGCCATTTCTTCTTGATTTAACCAAGGATGAGAACGTCCACAAGTAGCTCCGCTTCTTGATTTATACCAACCTTTGTAAAACCAAGGTGAATCAGCCTTTTTCTCCCAAGCTTCAGAAGTCCAACAACCTTGATTGCCGCAACTAGTATCCCAATGACCAGAAGTTGAGTAACCTTGAGCGGAGTAAGAATAAAGATAACCACCAGCTGTCGAAGCATACCAAGCTGAAAAAGGCTGTCCATTGGCAACTAACACCCACCCCCTAGTCGCATCGACAGCCTGATCCCAATTGCCTCCCTTATTAGCTGGCTTGTAAACCTGACAGCTTTCTGTCGCGCAAATAGAACCGGCTCCATTATTGG
>Ga0307422_1000769_pt1 | contig 17141 bp, 19 predicted proteins | sample SalMarWE160290MG_FD_202153 | JGI IMG/M metagenome (GOLD analysis project Ga0307422, IMG submission 202153) | Salt marsh sediment microbial communities from the Plum Island Ecosystem LTER, Massachusetts, United States - WE1602-90 | ecosystem: Environmental > Aquatic > Marine > Intertidal zone >...
ATGCTTTATATATTACACAAAAAGCAAGAATTAGAATAAGCACTGTAAGTCCAATTTCTAACCAAAGTGGCTTTGTCTTTAATGAAACTTTACTTCCAATTCTTGCACCGATCATTGAACCTATAAGTACAAATAACGCAGGAAGCCAAACTATATTACCACGATGCCAATATATTGGTATAGCACCAAAGGCAGTAAAAATTGATACGGTTAATGAAGTGGCAATTGCTTGATGGGTATCAAGACCAAAACTTTTAAAAAGGGCTGGAAAGATTTGACCACCACTGCCACCCCTTAAACCGGTTATAAAACTCACAAAAAAAGAAGAACCAAAGATATTTTTCTCAGTAGGTTTAACCTTTTGGGCAAGCTTTGGCACAATCTTAGACGAATGAATGCCAAATGCTACTATAAAACAAAGGGTGACAAAAATAATTGCCAGGATTAGCGTCGGGATAAATCCGACAGAAATTGCCCCTATTATTTCTCCTAAGACACCCCCGACAATCGCATAAATTACTATCTCTTTTGCGATATTTTTTCTCTGACTCATTGCACCTACTAATGATGAAAAAGGGATAACAAAAAAATTAATTCCGAAGGCGTTTAATAAAGGCAAACCTGCAAGATTAAGCAGAGGTATTCTTACAGAACCTCCGCCAATTCCAAACATACCGCTCATGAAACCTGCAAAAAGTCCTATGCAAAGATAAATGAGGATTTTTATTGTCATTATCATAATATTCACATTTTTATAAGGTTTTGTTCCCTAAATTCTTTTCCCCCAATTTTATATAACGATTCGCGGATAGCTGCAGTTACCGAAGGCAATTTGGCGAAGGTGCGTAGCACTGTAGCCTTTTATCCGCTGATAATAATTAAAAGGCTTTTGAAAGGCAACCTTTAACATATACATATTTTTATGTGTTATATGCTGTTTTTCCTCATTGTTCATTTTATTGCCTTGACCACGACAAATGATCCTTCTCCATAACCTTCCTTTATTGGTTCAATATCTTTTATCTCAGCTAAATTATGGAAAATCGTTTGTGTAAAATTGAAATTTTCGAAACCTGCCTTTTCCAAGTGAAAAATAATCTCATCCATCGAATAGAAGGTAGCTATCCTGTAAAACACACTCTCCTCTTTATGTTGCTGATATAATCCTCCAATACGGCTGTCTTTATCGATAAATCCGATTATCAAAAACCCGCCAGGTCTTAATACCCGATATGCTTCTTGAAAAGATGTCTCTATATCATCTACAAAACAGATAGTAGTTACCATTAATATAAACTCGAACTGCGAATCATCAAAAGGAAGACTTTCAGCTACACCATCAAAGACCTCAATACCTCTTTTTTGGGCGATCTCCCTCATTTTACTTGACGGGTCAACCCCAGTTTTAATGCCCAATGGTACTGCAAATCGACCGCTTCCTACACCAATCTCAATACCATTGTTACTTTTTGGCAATTGCCCCTTTATTGCTCGAAGCTCTGACTTGAAAGCAAATTTGTTTCTCTCAAACCAATCTTCGTACTGGGAGGCATACACATCAAAAGGCTTAGTTTTTGCCATGACCTATCTCCAAACTATTTTGAGGGAATATTGTATATAACGTTCTGCGGATATATGAAGTTGTACACACAATCATTCATTCTACCAGTTTTTCGTCTTCGGATTTCCAAGGTGGGTCCACAATACACAAAAAGACCAAATCATTCATCCCGGTGTTTTTTATTCTCTGAACCGAGTCCGGAGGAATGTAAATTACTTGTCCAGCAAATACTTTTTCTTTTTCGTCATATATGTACATTTCTCCTTCCCCTTCTAATATGTAGTAAACTTCTGAACTCCTCAACCTATGTGCATAAGTAATCTCACCAGGCTTAACCTTTGCGTGAGCAAGACTATACCTTGTAATAATGTCTTCCTTTAGCGGATTTACCAATTCTCTTAAGGCGGTATTGTCGCCTGCAATTATTTCCCTACATTTTTTCAAATCTCTTATAAACATGGTCTTTCCTCCAAATTAGCAATTTCGCCTAACGTTCCCAGCATATATGAAGTCGCGAGATTTTCATTTTAGTTCTCTTAAACCTTTAAAAACATTCCACATAGGAACTTTATTCATGTATTCTTCGTAATCTGCTCCAAACTTCTTTATATTATTGGCCGCATCTTTTCTAGCGGCTAACCAGAAACATATTGCTGATGGCACACAGAGGATTATCGAAAGCATTGACTGGAAAACCAGGATTAATGCAATAGACCAAACAGCCATACCCAAAGTCATCGGCTGGCGAATAACACCGTATATCCCAGTAGTTATTATAACGGTAGATTCAGTTAGTTCACCTGTTGGCTTACTCTTGTGCTGTAGAGTAGCGATTGCACCGAAGACCAAAAAAGCCGCAGGTGCATATAGAATCCAGCCAATAATCTCTAACCACTTAACATTAAAGTGCGACCATGCACCATGCATGCCGATAGTCAATTCAAGTACTAACAGTGTTAAAAATGCACCCAGTCCTATATGAGTATAAATTTCGCTCGTGACATGTTCTTTTATTGATTCCAATAACCATCTACCATTGATAATCCATATTACAGCGCAAATAACGATACAAAGTATATACCTATACATACTATTTACCTCCTCTTATACTTTTGGGAGAGCAATTCCACCTAATACCGCATATCCGAATAGTTCGGATACACATCCCTATAATTGCTTTTTTCTCATCTACTTGACCCATCACTCTTATTGTCCTTATTGAGTATATAATGGAAATAGAAGAAAAGTCAAGAAAAGGTTCTTATCCCACAAAGGGTTCAGTGTCGGGAGCCGTGAGTCATGAGCCGAAGGTAGGATTTGCAAAGTCTAATGACCAAGGTCCATCTTTTAGGTCTTAGGATCGGTGGTTGGACGGTTAGTCGGTTGATATGTTAGGATTATCGTGGTAAGTGATAAGGGATACGTGATGTGGGATATGTGGTATGTGATATGTGATATGTGGGAATTAGTCAAGAGTCGAGCGTCCAGAGTCCAGTGTCAAGAATCAAGGGGACAGGATTCCAAATTAACGACTCAACTACTCAACCATTTAACTTTATTACTCTGTGTCTATCTGCGTTTAGATTTCAATGGGGTTAGGGGTTTTTAATAAGTTTAATCAGTGTAAATCTGTGTCCAATTCAGGGGTTAGGATATAGGATATGGGATTTAGGATTTGGTGGTGTGTGTGTTTTACATAAAAAATAATTCCTCTCTGTGTCCTATGTGGCTAATCTCTTTCTTTAACCGTGAGTTTACCGTGGCATAATCCTTGGTGGTGTGTTCTGGGTTTATTTTAACTATTTAACTATTTCTTTGAATATCTTTGCGCATTAGCGTCAATCGGAGCACATCAAGGTCTTAAACCCTTTCATTTCTCCTTTACAAATATTAGCATTACAACTGATATAGTTGTTAAGCTCAAAGAAACATAAAACGGCATAAATATACCAATTCTATCCCAGAGTATACCTGCAATAAGGGAGGCTGGCAGAGCACATAAACCGATAACCATCTGAAATCCGCCTAAAGTACTAGCTCTGTATGCTGTTGGAGCAAGCTCTGAGACAAAGGTTTTTTGGACTGGCTCTAATGCCCCTTTGTGCAATCCGTATAAAACAAACGTCAAAATAATTGCGAAATAACTATGAATGAAAATAAAACTCAAACATACCAATCCCCAAAAAATGTAAGATAGTATCAACACTCGTTTCCTACCGATTTTATCAGAAAGTCTTCCAAAAGGTATGGAAAAAATAGCGGCAACAGCAGTAAATATTAGATACAACACAGGTACAAATGCTAACTGAAACCCAAATTCTTTTGCGTATATTATCAAAAAAGAGTAACTGAAAGAGCCCAACGCAAAAAAGGAACTTAGAAGGAGAAACAATTTAAAATTCTTATCTAAATCTTTAAAGGAAAGCCCTTTATAGATTTTAATATCTGCTGGCTTTTTTTCTTTTATCAAAGAGAAAATTAATAGCGCACCAATTGATGATGGTATTGCCGCTAATAGGAACAGATTTTTATACCCCAACATTCTAAAAAATAGAATACAAATCACAATACCACATACAGCACCAAAATTGTCCATAGCTCGGAGCAATCCAAAGTTTTTACCCCTATTTTCTTTTGTAGAAATATCAGCAATAGCAGCATCTCTTGGCGCACCCCTTATTTTCCCAGCTCTGTCCAAAATTTTAAATATAATCAAATGTTGCCAGACAGCCGATAAGGCATACCCAACCCTTGATAATGACCCACATAGATAACCTGACCAGATGAACACCTTTCTTTTTCTAATCCTGTCAGAGATATAACCAGAAACTGCTTGCGATATTGAAACAATTGCTTCACCCAGGCCATCTATCAAACCAAGAACAGCCATATTTGCACCTAAAACGCTTGTTACAAATAATGGCCAGATTGGATATATCATATCGGAGCCTAAATCATTTAAAAATGAAGCAAATGCAAATGTTCTAACTGTTTTTCTTGCTTCTTCATCTTTCACAAGGAAAACCTCCTATATTAAACCTATTATTCTTAATTTTTATCACCTAAAGCCGAATTCCAAATCACTTCAATCGTGTATTTGAACTCCTCCAATGACACAAAACCAATACATCCTGTCAGGCGAAATTTCAATCATCCGATCATATCTCCATTGTGGCAATATCAAAGAGTTCGTTTAGCTCTCTCAATTCTTCCTGGTAATCACCATATACCATAACATGATGGTTTCCTGATGTCTTATCGATAAATTTCCTTGTCGAAGTGTCAATTTCTATCGTAACAGTAACTCGGCAGTAACCTGCAAGATCCCTACAAGCTACGATTTTTCCCTTCGTAACAAGCATATTCTCTAAATTACCACTCAAACGGCACGCAGTAACTTCTTGACCAATATCCATTCCTATAAAAGCACTTAAGCTGCCAACGAATTCTCCCCAATGTTGATCTCTTAACACATATGGGAGAGAAGATGTATTATAACCGGCCATCTTTCGGGGAGCTGCACAATGACTGAGAGTGACAATACGATCGTTCTTGTCAGTGAATATATTGCCCATAAAGCTGAGCTTATCAGCAAGATGATGCAGAATTATCATCAAGAGAAGGGAGACGATATCTGCCTCACAGGCAGCAGGTATCCCTTCGTCCTTAAGTTAGTATATGCAAAACAAGGAACAGGTAAAGGATCATCTCCATAAGCCATGGTTATAGCCTGGGCGCCTTTCTCTTTTAAGAAATCCTTCATTGTAAGGTATAATCTTGCTACTGCTATAAAATCATCCTCTTTTGGTTCGATCACCTTTTCTGCATCCTTCACCCATTTTTCTGCTACAATCTTTGCTCTCTGCTTTTCTATATCTTTCCATCTTCTTATAACTTCTGCGCTTTTGATGTACTTGACTTCCATTCCAAGTTTTTCTTTAATCGTCCCGAGACTCCCGGGAATCCGACAGAGGAATTTTCCCCAATGGGGATAATCGTTATTTAAAACTAATATCTTTGTGTTTTTTATCTTTTTCTTTGCAGAAAGAAGCTTCAATCGTAAGTTTATACTCTGGTGGTCGATGGCAACCCAGACATTTTTTCGAGGATAAATATACTCCAGAGCATCCAGAGGATTTCTGACCTGGTGTTCTTCATTGAAGAAAATCATTGGAAGAGCGAATTCAGCAATTTTGATTACACAGTTGCCTAAACCAAGACGAAGTTTATAGAGAAGAACAACATCGACATCCTTTAGGTAATTCTTCAAACCTGTAATGTCCCTTTCGTCATTGATAATAATTTCCTTTGCGACCTGAACCTCAAGGTGAAGGTTCTTTTTGAGTTCTTCTAACCTCTTCCCAAAAGCTACATCTTTTGTTTGTTGCTTTCTGCAAACCAAGATCGGCAGCACTTTAAGAGATTTTTTTGTGAGTAATATTTTGTTCATTGTGATTACCCCTTTCTTATTGATGAATACCGTCTAACGTTCTGCGGATAAAAGAAGTTGCCGAAGGCAATTTGGGTGAGCCCGAAGGGCGGACCTTTTATGCTGTGTTAGACGAAGCGATAATTTTTGTATCATATCAATCATCCTGATTTCTTCAAGACGTATAAAGCATCTGCTGTTACGAATTCATTCATATGCTTCTTACTCGTACCACCCCAATCAACAAGTGAGCGCCCGGTCATTCCTTTACCCTTTCGTGTGGCTTGATAATATTTCCCCTCTGCAGGAAACCCTCCGTCTGGCAATCGCTTTGATTCCAATAATTCCAAAGCATCGTAGCATCGTTCATCACCGATAAAACCTGCCTCCGCCATAACCTTCAACCCAAACAGGATATCATAATGCCAATAACAGGGATAATGAAGCTTTATGAAGTCTTCTTTCCTCCATCTTTTCGTCGGCTTAATCTCAAACATTTTTCTTTTGAGGAAAATCTCAGAGACATTCCTTGCAGCCTTTTTCGCGTCCCTGTTGCCGGTTAGTTTTCCATAAAGAACCAATGCACGAAGAGGAATGAGGCTTTCCATGAAGGATGAATTTATGGCTTTCGGGTTTTTATCACAATTCCATCCCCCATCGGGCCATTGCCACTTCATAAGGCGTTCTGCCAATTCTTCGGTTCGCGCATCGGTCAAACCAAGTGAAAGAAGATAATGAAGAGCGTTCCCTTCTTGCGAAGCACACCTTCGTACCCGTCCTTCAATAGATATTATTTTCTTTTCATGCTTACTTGAAAAAAGCCATTCGTAGACCTGTTCCCTCAACGGAACGAGTGATTTATCCCCCGGTGGATACCCAATATCTGCCAATATTGCCAGAACCCAATGGGCACCGTACCATTTACGATAGGGATGAAAGGGAATTTTCCCATCCTTACCTCTTCCCGATAGAAGCAATCCCACTCGCGGAGACGATTTTATCTCCCCTTGAAGTTCTTTGATATTAGACGACTCTAATTCTTTGCCGAGAACATTCACCAAAACTTTGAATCGTACCGATGGTTCATCTGAGTTGAGTAGCTTTTTAATTATGTTGTTCATCATTTCATCTCCTGTCAGATATTTTCGTTTTGCCTAACGGTTCCAGCATAAAAGAAGTTTTTGCAATGCAAGAATTTGCCTGCCTGTGCCGAAGGCAGACAGGGGTGAGTGACCGCAAGGCACAAGCCTTTTAGGCTGTGATAGACGAAGCGATTTATATAGATGCTGCCTTTTCAAATTCTGTCAATAAGGTCTCAATCAATTCTTTAACAGAGACGATTTTATCTACTCTATAAGCGTTAGCACCTGCAAAAGCGAACCCATTATCCAAATTTCCCCTTTTCGCATCGGTTAATGCAAGTGCAATGCAGTACGGTGACTTTCTGTAATCACATCCTTTCAAACATTTCCACGGACATTTAAATGGTTTCTTAATACCTGCTGATACTTCATCTAAAAATATGTCTCGTATCGCTCTTCCCGGTAATCCAACAGGACTATCAATTATAATTAAATCTTCTTTTTTGCACTTTACATATGCTTCTTTGAATTTTGCATCTGCATCGCACTCGTATGTAGCTACAAATCTAGTTGCCATCTGCACTCCTTGTGCTCCTAATTGGATAAATTTGTGGATATCTGCTCCAGTATATATACCTCCTGCAGCAATGACTGGAATACTTTTATTAAATTGTTGCTCAAAAGTTTTCATTACTGAAATAACCTCAGGGAGTATTTTCTCTAATGTGTAATTAGGATCATTTATTTGCTCCTTTTTGAAACCGAGATGTCCTCCAGCTAAAGGACCCTCAACAACTACAGTATCAGGGATTTGATTATAGTTCTTTGCCCAATATCGAAATATAATATTAGCAGCTCTTGCGGAAGATACAATAGGAACAACCTTTGTGGAAGACTTCTTCAATATATCCATTGGGACCTTCAATGGAAGCCCTGCACCAAGAAAAACAAGATCCGCACCTTCTTCTATTGCCGCCAGTAAAAGTTCATCAAAATCTGAAAGAGCAACCATTATATTGACTCCAATAATCCCATTTGTCATTTCCTTTGCTTTTCTTATTTCTTTTATCAAGGCTCTTTTGTTTGCTTCTTTGAAATTTGTACTGAAATCAGGTTCAAGCATACCAATTCCAGCAGCACCAATAACTCCAATACAACCCACCTTTGCCACAGCAGAAGCTAATCTTGACAAAGAAATACCAACGCTCATTCCGCCTTGAACAATTGGTACTTTAATCTCAAGTTCGCCTATTTTCAATCTTGGCATTTTCCTTAAATTCATGAATTATCTACCTTCATTTTGGCGTTATATCCGAACTTGAGTTTGGATATTCATACCTATAGCTGACCTTTTCATCATTACTTAATATCTCCTTCCACCCTAAATTATTCAAAACACCTAACATCTTCCCTATTGACCTCTACTCACATGAGTGTATATCCCGTAGGATGTTCATTATCCAACGTGGTATACCTTTATTATCTTAGAACCTTTATGACCTAAAAATCCCTGAATGTATCTAATCATTTTACGCATAAACAATACGAAGAAATCAAAGAAAGTCAATAAAGGCTATAAAGTCAAAAAGTTTACCCCGCTTACCCTACTTGTCACACTTGCCCCATGAAATGTACAACTATTTCATTAGGGCCTGCCCCGTGTAATGCAGCGCTATTATACTGGGGTGTAATGAATCCCTATTCCATTTGGGGCCTGCCCAATGTAATGTCTACTATTACATCAGGGTGAAGTGAGGATCTACTTCATAATGGGTCAAGAATTATAATGAAAAGTGTCTTCCCTCCCCCAAGGGGTTGGGTTATAATAGGGGAAAAGGAGGTATGAGATGCTTTATCTTGGCTGCGATGTACCCCATTATTTACAAACTGCCCACTTTTGTTACGGACGAAAATGGGTAGTTAGGGTGAGGTGAGGAGGGATAGATTTGCAATCTCTTCGTCACCTTATCCCTCCTTTTTATATTTTTTTTGATTTTTTATCTCTGATAATTGGACAAAGTGTCGGCGTTCTTCCTCTATTATCGTATCGATTATATCACGCTGATTCTTCGAAAGAAATCTTTAGATTTCGGGAGGAGCGAGGTCGAGAGCGGAAGCAGCAATCTCCTCGGCTTTCGGAAATTGATTGCGGTTTCTCGAATGGTAAACCCGAGCACAAAGCGATATTCTGAAAAAATGGAGAGTAGTATCTTAGATACATCAGTTAATCTCTTTTCCAATCCCTTTATAGATTCCATTTATTTTCCGTTTTTTTAGATGACTACCAGTTTTCACCCAACAATTCAAAATACGCCCTCGGATGAGCACACGCAGGACATTTTTCAGGTGGTTCACTACCTTCATGAATATAACCGCAATTCCTGCATCGCCATTTTACAACCTTTTCACGTTTAAAAACTCTATCGTTCTCTATGTCTTCAGCCAGTGCTAAATACCTCTTTTCGTGTTGCTTCTCGGCTACTGCAATTGCTCCAAAGACTGCAGCAATTTCTGAAAACCCTTCTTCGTCAGCGATTTTAGCAAATTCCGGATACATAGTTGTGTGTTCGTGGTTTTCACCTGCTGCAGCTGCTTTGAGATTTTCCCTTGTATCACCAATCACACCGGCTGGATATGCCGCTTTAATCTCCACATCACCACCTTCCAGGAACTTGAAGAGTCTTTCCGCATGTTCCTTTTCATTATCTGCGGTCTCCTGGAAAATTCCGCGAATTTGCTCATAGCCTTCCTTTTTGGCTTTTGATGCAAAGTAAGTATAGCGATTTCTCGCCTGTGATTCTCCTGCAAAAGCAGTCAGAAGATTCTTCTCGGTTTTTGTTCCTTTCAAGCTTTTCATATTTTCCTCCTTTTTAAATAACATTTCAATCTAAAAGTCACATTTTTGCAAAAGCGCAGAATACGATGAAGAACGGACTAAAATCACTTAATTTCCTTCCTTTCAACTGTATAACCAGCATCTTCAATCTGCTTCACCACTATTTCTTCATTGATTTCACCATCAATCTTAACCAACTTCTTATCAAGCAAAATAGCAATTTTTTTAACCCCAGGAACCTCTTTTAATGCCTGTTCAATCGTCATCTGACAATGCTTACAGGCCATATCTGGAACATAAAATGAGTGATCCATTTTAACATCCGCTCCGTTTCCTTTCAGAGTATTCAATAATATGATAACGAGAATTAGAATTGAAGATATCAACTGGAGCAAGTATGGTAATCTACTGCCCGAAGATATCATCTCTTTTATCCCAGTCTTGCCTATTATCAAATCAAGAAACACCCCGAAAACTATCGCAATAATGATTATGGTTGTGAGATACAAGAATAAAACCCTTCTGCCCATTTTCTTCCCAACAAATGCCAGTGTGATTGTGTTGGTAGCAGGCCCTGCGATAAGGAAAGCCAGTGCAGCACCCGGCACCAGGCCCTTTAACAGAAGCACAGCAGCAATCGGCACTGCTCCAATAGCACAGACATATAATGGGACAGAAATAAAGAGCATCATAGGATAGGCAATAAAAGGATTTGAAAGATAGGCATTAGCAATGTCCTGTGGAATCAAAGCCGACAACATACCGCCAAGTATTATTCCAAAGAGAAGAGTCCTTCCTAAATCCTGTGGTAGAATTCTAAATCCATAAATAAATGCCTGCTTTATCCTATCAAAAGGAGTAATTTGAGAATGTGGACCATGCTCAGAGACCTCCTGTATTTTTTCCTTCTCAGCAATATAAACCAACATACCAATAAGCAACCCGGCAAATAGAGCAGCTAAGGGTCTTGCAATGGTAAAAATACCTCCAAGAAAGGCATAGGTAACAAATATTGAATCAATCCCCGTGGTTGGAGTAGACACAAGGAATGCCATTGTAGAGGCCTTTGAAGCACCATCTCTTCTAAGCCCCGCAGCAATTGGTATTACCCCACAGGAGCATACAGGTAAAGGAATGCCAAACAGGGTTGACTTCAATACTGGCAGAAAACCAGAACCTCCCAGATGATGCCGGATAAAGTCTTCACCTATAAACGAATGGATTAATCCCGCAATAAATAGTCCAACTAACAGCCAGGGGCTAACAATCAACAGAAGATTCCAGATTTCGGTTATAATTTCAACTATCATAATACTTACCCTTTGTGCTTTTTAAGGCAATCCTTGCAAATACCCTTGAAATATCCGTGCACTTCCTCAATCCTGTGCCCGCATATAGCCTTCTCTCTCCCTCTGGCAAAAGGACACTCAACATCAATATCTATAATCCTACCACATTCCCTACAGAAGAAATGGTGATGGGGATTTGTATTAATGTCATATCTTATCTCTGTCCAGGTGATGGTCATAGCAGAAACCAATCCCTTTTCCAGAAAGGCGTTTAAGCTATTATAAATAGTCGTCATCGATATAATTGGTAATCTGCGGAGGAGTTAACTATAAATCATTTCAACAGTAGGATGACTATCTCTATGCTTATCCATATGCTCAAGAATCTTAAGACGTTGATATGTTGGCTTTAAGCCCCTTTCCTGTAAGATATTCTTTAATCTTTCCAAATTTGAAATTGTTTTCATCTTGAAATCATTATAATCAAAATCTGAAATTTGTCAAGGGGTAAAAATTCCTCCCCCCATTTCTTAACCGCAGATGTATACAGAAGAGAGTTTAATTAATTCTAATTTTCTAAACCCTAAATCTTTAGTGAAACCGCAGATGAACGCAAAAAACGCAGATAAAAACACACACCACCAAATATTAACCACAGAGTTATTCCGTTAAAAGTCAAAAAAAAATTGACTTTTTAAGATAACTTCTTATATTTTTTCTGGAAGTGGGTGTGTGATCCCGTACTTAATGCGTAAGCATTTTGAAGATGCCTACCCCGCCTGCCCTATGTAATGTATACTATTACATTGGGGCCTGCCCCGTGTAATGCAACGCTATTATACTGGGGTGGAATGTGTAACTATTCCATACGGGGACAAGCACCGAGTTAATAAATAAAGATCATGAATTAGTTTCAAATCAAGGTTTTTTTGGAGATTTTTTTCGTTTACTGCACCTGGCAATCCAAAGCGCACTCAGCTATCAATATCCGCAGTAAGACGGTCTATTCGCTAAGCTTGACAGCTGTGCCGTAAACTAAAAGTTCAGCGGCACTACCCACAACACTTGTAGTCATATAGCGAACATTGATTATTGCATCGGCCTGCATCTCTGCAGCCTCGGCAATCATCCTATTGGTAGCAGCCATCCGAGCGTTTCCCATCATCTCCGTGTATTCAGTCAATTCACCTCCAAGGATCAACCTGACTATAGCGGATAGATCTTTACCAATCCAGATAGCAAATACTGTATGACCCTGGACAAGACCGAGAATCTCACGTATCTCTCTTCCGGGTATTTTCGCGGAATTCAATAGCAAAATCGTGTTTTCAGGCTTAGCAGATGGTGGCTCTTTTACTAACTTCTTGTATACCTGTTGTTCGAGAGCCACTGTCAAGAGAACCACAAGGATACCCCCTAAGAGGCAGAAAAAACATATCTGTAGCCAAAGGGGCAAGGCTGGATCCTCAGCATAGATAACGTGCCATGGTATCCCAACGAATACTACAGTGAATAGACCGAGCACAAAAACCAGCGAGCCAATTTGCCGAATTGCTTTCATAGCTTCTCCTTATATCACTGAAATCTAAAATCCCAGCTAATATAGTTTATATATGCTAATACAAACATCAAATCTACCATATTCACCCAATATAAATCATTTCAATGTTTCTGGATAACTACATATATATTCTATTGAAAATAAAGATTATTGTCAAGAGTTTGGGGAAGGTGAAGGGATACTAATTTACTAATTCACTGATAAACAAATCAACTACAACGAAGTTGCTAAAAGGTCAACCTTTTCACATTTCAAGGTCTGACCCTGTTATACACCAATAGACCCAACCCCTTGACACTTTTCAAAGAAGCACCAACTCTCATAGAATCAGGATATATTTGGATTAGTTACTTTCGAGAGAGGAAAATATGGCCCAAAAATGCTACAAGGGCCGGCAGATTTCCAAATAGTCCTGCCCAAAACCATTTATTGGCAATCCAGGCTTTTTTCACTCCATAGTGTGATTTTGAAAGAAGGTGACAACTGATTGCACTCGAAAGACCAAACACACCTATAATGTCTTGAGCTACTTTAATTTCCATTTAAAAACCTCCTTTTAAAAATTAATATATCTTAACAATTCAACATATTGCTTAACTGCATTGAACACTCACCGATTTTGCCCACTATTGTCTTTTGTATGAAATATTCATTATACAAAAATAAAGATATGTCAATAAGAAAATGTGATAATCACGGTAAAGTTCAGTCACTTGTACAAATATATCCTGGATATAAATGTATAATTAGTGTAAAGATATAGCCTTATCTATATAAATAATTATTATAGATAAAAATTATTCAAACTTTACACTTTTGTTACGGACAAAAATGTAAGGTCAGGAAGTTGGGAGCGTATATAGATTTACATTTTCCAAATTACCCAAATATGTTACGGACATAAATGGGTAATTAGTATCACTCTCCCCTACTTCCTAACTTTTTAGAAAGAAAAATGTCAAAAGTCAAGCACCGAGATATGTTTATCTTAGCCCAACCCCATTTCCGATTCTAGTATATTGGTACACTGACGGCAGGTTCGCCTTTTTCATTCTCTAATCCCCGTTTTCCATGTCTTTTCTTTGACTCGATTCCTGCCTGCGGATTTCGCTTTATAGAGAGCTTGATCTGCGAATTTCAGAATCACCAAGGAATTTTTCATATCTTTGTGAAACTTAGCCAGGCCGATACTGCACGTGATATGGAATGCTGCCTCACCATCAACTGAAAATACCTTGTCGGCAATTTCCTCGCCCAGCTTCCTTGCCAAGATCCTGGCCTCCTGTGCCGTAGTATTCGGTAGCGCCACGCAGAATTCATCTCCGCCGTAGCGTGCAGTGATATCGGTTGAGCGCATATGTTTTTCGATTACTTCTGCGATTTCTAAGAGGACGCGGTCGCCGACCAGATGACCGTACGTGTCATTGACGCGCTTGAAGCCGTCGAGATCAAGTATCATGACGCTCAACGGCGAGCCATAACGAACAACCCGCTCGACCTCGCAAGTTAACTGATCCATAAAGTGACGGTGATTACTCAGGCCGGTCAATGCATCTGTTCGGGCAAGGAGTTCCAACTTTTTCTGCTGTTTTTCAATACGTTTTCGGTGAACATTCAATTGATCTACCATCAGATTGAAGGTGTCTGCAAGCTCGCCGATTTCATTCTTTGAGTGAATGTCGACTTTAAATGTGAAATTCCTGTTCGCTATCTGCCGGACACCGTGAGTGAGTTTGGCTATGGAACGGGTTATATAGCGTGAAATCAGGAAAGCTAAAAGGACAGCAAAGCAGAGGGATACAAAACCAACGATAATCGAAAGTCTTCTCATCCTGCCCAGACTCCAGTAGACTGTCTCGTAGGGCTGCTGGATGAAAATAGCCCAGGAAAGGTCCGGCATGCTGATTAATGCACCGAGCATTTTCCCTTTATCCTTATCAGTATAATTGTGCGTAGCAATAAAATTGCTGCTGAACACATTTTCTAACCGGGAATCTTCTGTAATAAACCCTTGGTGCAAAACAGATTTCAAGAACTCCTGCCTGGATTCATCTAAGGGAAGAACAACATTACCATTTCTATCGAATACAGATACCAGGTCTTCTGCGCCAAGCCTTGATAGTGAAATATCTTTTATATAGGTGGAGATATCGGAAATGTCCATTTCAGTATAAAGAAAAGCGAAAATTTCATCTCTGCGCCACCAAGGAATAAGAATGCCCAGTTTGGCAGCATCCTTATCGCCATTAACTAAACCATAATATCTGCCTTTCTCAATTACAGTTTGACATACTTCCTCAGGAAGCGAATCAGGAACAACAACCGCGTTTGACGATACAACATCCTGCTTTTTACCTTTTTTATCAAAAACGGCAATAAAGTCGATCGACTCCAACACCATAATCGCCTTTGCCATTTCAATCTTATCTGCGGTCGAAATACTCGGGCTGCTAAAGATATTGATTATCTGCTTTACTGCATTCTCAAAACCCTCAACCTCATTGGATACTCTATAAGCCACATTTTCAGCGACAGAAACAGCATATTCCCGGGCAGAGCGTTTGAGGGCATCGGCATTGATATTCAAGAGCGCATAGGTGATGCTTAAAACAGCGACAACGGCTATAATAATAGTTGTCATCGCTATCTCTTGAAAGGTCGTTCGCCTTTTAAACATTCAATTTGCCCCTGTAGAAAAACCGTGTCCTAAGCTCATCGTCATATCCTGTACTGATCCCAAATTGGACACAGATAATTACTTAATAATGTTCTTTCCGAAATAATCTCGATCAACATACTGATCTCAGTTTTTGAAATAGTAGCGGACTCCGATTCCGCCTTCTATATCAAAGTTGGTTTCGGGAACCAGATCCATCACTGGATAAAGTTCACCAAAGAGTCCGAATCGCCTATAAATATACTCAATACCGATACCCAATCTGATTCCGAGATTGAACTGCCAATCTTCCTGCTCTTGTTTCATCTTTAACCGACCGCCAATTCCCACATATGGATACCAGCTGCGTTTCTTTATCCACTCTGGGAAATAGGAGAGATAATCACCTACAACATGGATTTTCTTTTCAGGAAAAGACCAGCCGATTTTGAAGTCGATTGCGTGTTTTCTGGATATACAGCTTTTGAGGCTTATTCCCGTTGGCTTGCCGACGATAACCCCGAGTCCGAATACAGCCGGTCTGCCAGCGTTAATACTTTGCTTAACGACCACACTATCGTCTTTCTCTATCACGGTTTTTTCACTTGCAGCCGAGGCCCCGACATCGCCCTGATAAGCAACTATAAGACCCTCCAGTTTTTCGTCTACAAGTGTCTTGCTGCCCTGAAAATTCAGTTTACCCACAGCAGCCGGTACGCTCGTAATAGAATCATCTTGTCTGGTCTCATCCTTTAACATCGTCCTTAAACTGCCATCCTGTAACTCAATATTTTTCACAAGTGGTTCTTCTTTTCGCTTCAGGCTCAAACCACGGATAACAACCATGGCATCCTCGTCCATCTTCAGCGTGCCCTCGTTTGGATAGAGGATATGCGCACGTGATTTCTTGCCTGTCATAACTTTATAACCACGATAAAGATAATAGTCCGGAACTGGATCGAGCCAGCCGGGTCTTAAGGCAGGCGGCTGTACCTTAACGTCATTTTCAAACCATGTCAGCACGGCATCGGGTTGGCGTATCACGATTTCTACGCTACGATTTTCTGCTCTGATTTCTGCAGTTTTATTCGAAGCAATCCGGTCTTTCCCACCCAATCCCAAGGTCTGGATTCTGTCGCCTGATAGTCCCAAGTTGATTGTTAAATAGTCCTTTACCTGATCTGCCATTTTCTGAGAAAGGACAGTATTTGCAGAAAGCGAGCCGGAATTGTGTATGTAGCCACAAACGCCAATCATTAGATTGGGCTCAGTAAGCAACTTATTGGCTATCCTTTTAAGAATGATTTCTGATTCTGGAGTCAGCACCTTGCCGGCTGAGTCAAAATATACCGTTCCAAGGAGTATCTCTGTACTGTCCTGCTGGGACGTCATAAGAAGACAGAAAACTATGATTAAATAGATCTGTACCTCCTTTGACCTTTAACCATAAATAAACCTTTTAACCACTTGTTGAAAACCAAAGTATACAACTTGTATACCATTACCCTACGAACCAAAAGGTAGGCATTTGCCAAATTTTCCGCAAACATTAAGTAAAAATAATACAAATAACGAAGAATGTCAAGACTTAAATCTAACTTGTGATTATCATAAATAGATGTCACATTTTGAGGGATTTTTTCATAAATAGATGTCATATAGGTAGGAAAATGAAATCAAATTGGAATGGACAGTTAGGCTTGAAAATTAGAGACAAAAGGCTACCC
>Ga0307422_1000770_pt1 | contig 17130 bp, 14 predicted proteins | sample SalMarWE160290MG_FD_202153 | JGI IMG/M metagenome (GOLD analysis project Ga0307422, IMG submission 202153) | Salt marsh sediment microbial communities from the Plum Island Ecosystem LTER, Massachusetts, United States - WE1602-90 | ecosystem: Environmental > Aquatic > Marine > Intertidal zone >...
AAACCACCCTTTACCCCTTTCATGATCTTGGCCATGGCCTCGGCGCCGTGCTGGGCCTGATACTTCAAGTCGTTGCCCGCTGAGAAGGCGCGATCCCCGGCCCCGGTGACGATACATATCCAGGCATCGGGGTCTGCGTCGAATTCATTGAAGGCCGCATCCAATTCCACACTGGTGGGAGGACTGATGGCGTTCATGACCTCCGGACGATTGATGGTCACGATGGTGAGGTGTTCCTTTTTTGCAACGGTAATGAGTTCGTAACCCATGGCCTACCTCCTTGGTGTTTTTTCGTAATGAAACCCTTTGTTATTCATCTGTGTGGCCCTCCGGGGGCTAACCACCCTTCTCTCACGCGGGCACCAGCCATTGTTGTATGGTCCGCGTGACCAGGGCTGCCGCATCGTGCTGCACGAAGTGGCCTGCCTCCGGGATGGTCACCAGAGTCAACCCCTTTTCCAGCCACTCCCACGTATTGTTTAAACCGGCTGGAAGCACGTATTTGTCTTTCAGCCCATAGATGATCAAGACCGGCGCCTTGACGGGGGGGTAATCCCGCTCGCTCCCCCCGCCTGAGGAATCCTCCTTCAGGAAGTTGCGTTTGTAGTAATTGAGCATCGCCTCAACGTCCGATCGCTCGAAGGCCTCCCGGTACTTTTCCTTTGCCTCGGGGTCCGTGACCCAAAAGGAGAGGTCTTCGACCGTGACCTTCAGGTGTGCGCCTTCTTTCTGGTAATTCCTGGCATACTGGCTGCTGCGCTGCTGCCGGGGATTATTCACCAACTCCCTCGCGAACCCCAGGGGGTGAGGCACGTTCAGGATGATCAGTCTATCCAGCATCTGCGGCCGCGCCATGGCAAACGCCCACGCGGTCGCACCCCCCCAATCGTGACCTACCACAATGGCCTTGTCGTGCTCCACATGCTTGATCACTGCTGCGACATCTTCCACCAGGGCGGCCATGGCATAGTTGTCCACTCCTTTGGGTTTATCGCTCAGGTTGTAGCCGCGCAGGTCCATGGCAACGCACTGGTAGTCCGCTGAAAGCGCCTCCATTTGAGAGCGCCAGGTATACCAGTAGTCGGGGAACCCGTGGATCATGACTACCAGAGGTCCCGATCCGAGGCTTGCATAGTGGATCTTGACCCCGCCGTTGTCGGCGTAGCCGTGCTCCACACGTTCTTCCAAACCCATAATATTCTCCTAAATTATCTTTAAAAAATTATCGATATTTTCCTTCTTTGATCATGGTGGTCGGCTTAAAAATCTCCTTGTTAAATTTTTTGGCCAGCCCTTCCAGTCGCTTGGTCAGATCCGCAGGGTCCTGTCCCTTTGCCATGCTCATGGGACCGACCGCATTACCCGTGCCGTTGACGATGGCCGTATCCACATCCTCGGCAGAGCAGGCACCCATCTCGATGAGCTTGGTCGCCTCGTTGACCTGCACGGCAACCAGATCCATCGGGTCCAAGTTATCCGTGGCCTTGGACTCGTCGATCTCAGGTCTCCCCTTGGACCAATCAAAGAATCCCTTTCCAGTCTTTTTGCCCAGCTCGCCTGCCTTAAACTTCGCCTCGATGGTCGGTCCGGGCGCGAAGTCCGGATGGATCGCCTTGGCGTAGTAATGACGGCCGTGATAGCTGACATCAAGGCCAGTATAGTCCATAAGCTCAAACGGCCCCATGGGCATGCCGAGCTTCTGCATCAGGGCATCGACCTCTTCCGGCTGCGCAATCCCCTCATCGACGATGCTGGTCAACAACAGGCCGCTCGGCGCCTGAACCCGATTGACGATGAAGCCGGGCACGTCCTTTTCTACGCGGACCGGCACCTTCCCGTTCTTGAGGACAAAATCATAGGCCACCTGCATGGTCTCATCCGAGGTCTTGTCCCCCCGGATGACTTCCACCAAGTTCATGAGTACCGCGGGGTTAAAGTAGTGAAGACCGAGGACTTTTTCCGGTCTGGTACTAAGCGAACCGATCTCGGTGATCTTCATGGTCGACGTATTGGAAGCCATCAGGGTATGCGGTTGCGTGGCCTCGTTGATGGCGGCGAAGGTCTCCTTTTTTAGTTCCATGATCTCGGGAACGGCCTCGATAACGATATCCGCCTCCTGCACGGCCTCCTTCAGGTCCACGCAGGGCTTGAGGAGCTCTGACTTGATCTTCTCATGGTGATCCGCCGAGACCTTCTCCTTCGACACCAGTTTGGTGAGGCTCTCATCAATGCGTGCCACTCCCCGGTCCACAAACTCCTGGCTGATATCCCGAAGATAGACCGTATAGCCCGCCATAAGGGCCACCTCCGCAATCCCGTGTCCCATATCGCCGGCACCAATTACCGCTACCGCCTTAATATCTTCAACGTTCATCATTGCCTCCTTATCGTTGACGTCGGTTGATGGTTAGCAGTATTTTCGAAATACGACTATGACACTCTTTCCTTTCTAGCCCTGTCAAATAATCTTTTTACCTCTCGTCTTATTGTAAACGACAAAGAACAGACAACGCACTGATATCACCAATAGTCCTCTCTCTCGATGATCGTGGCGACGCCTTGACCTCCACCGCAGCAGGCATTGGCCAAGCCGTAACGGGCACCCTTCAACTCGAGGATTCGCGCCAGGGTCCCGACCAACCGGTTGCCCGTAGCCCCCAATGGGTGGCCGATGGCGCTAGCGCCGCCCATGATATTGACGCGATCCGGATCTATTCCCAGCTCTTTGATGCAGTTGAGCGTAACAATACAGAATGCCTCGTTGATCTCCCAGTAATCGATGTCCTTGACCTCCATTCCGGCTTTTTCAAGGGCCATGCGGGAGGCGGGTACCGGCCCCTTTCCCATAACCGTGGGGTCCACCCCGGCAAAACCGATGGAACGGATGGTGGCCATGGGCTTGAGTCCTTTGGCCCGGGCCTTCTCCTTGGACATGAGGATCGTGGCTGTGCCCGCTGCATTCAACGTTGAGGAGTTGCCGGCGGTAATTACACCATCTTCCTTAAAGGCCGGTTTGAGGTCCTTCACGCCCTCGTACGTGGCACCGGCCCGTACGGCCATGTCTCTATCCACCACCATCATAGAGCCATCGGCCTGTTCGGCCTCAATGGGAAGGATCTCATCTTTAAAGAAGCCTTCCTTCTGCGCCTTTTCCGCCAGGTTGTGAGAACGGGTACCCCATCGGTCCATATCCTCTTTGGTGAAATCCGTCTGCGTGAAGAGCTTTTCAGCCGTAAATCCCATATTGGAAAAGGTATTGAAGTCCCAATGCTCCATGGCCGGGTCATTAAAAAAACGGGGGTTCGGGCTGAGAGCGCCTTCTTTTGCCCTCAGAGGAGCACCGTAATTCCGGGTCTGGTGCTCCATCCCTCCCACCAGGACCGTATCCGCAAAACCCATGGCGATTTCCATAAATCCAATATGGATACCGGCCATGGATGAACCGCACTGCTGGTCCACGAACTTGGCTGGAATGGTTTCAGGTAGATCAGCAAGGAAAATGGGGTACCTGCCACCGTAGGTCCAATTTTCGTTCACGCCCACCGCGACCCCCACCAGAAAATCATCAACCTCCTCAGGATTCACCCGGCTCTTTTTGAGCACCTCCGGGAGAAGTCGTGCCAGGAGATCATCAGCTCTTAATTTGTGGAACACGTCTCTTTCAGGATCATTGGGTCTGGATCTCGATTGCGCGGTCCTCAAGTACCCAACGATGACAGCATCTCTCATTTCTTTCATCAAATGTACCTCCTTGTTTTTTTGGTTATGTCGACGCTCTGGGGTGATTTTCCCACCACATGAGCGGATAGACACGCTTTCTCATCGCTTCTCATCAGCCTCTTCCTGACGGCCTTTGTCGCCTGTGGCCAGCGGGGTATGGCTGCCTGATAAGATGAAAAGAAGTCCCTTATTTATTAAGGGGAGCAGTATAAGAAATTTACCCGCGCTTGTCAATGAGGAACCGATCTCATTCATAGGTTTAAAAGAGACGGCGAAAAAACGTTGATCGATCTGCATATCACGATTGCCGTTGCATCCTCTTTCAACTGAACCTAATTTCACCAACCGCCTTCTTCAACCACTGCGTCCACTCCCCTATCCCCTCGCCTGTCTTGGATGATATCTCAAATATCGTGATCCCAGGGTTCAACCGTTTTACCCTCTCCCTCACCGCCTGGACATCAAAATCGGAAAACCCAAGATAGTCGATCTTATTTATCAAGAGCACGTCGCACACCGTAAACATCAAGGGGTATTTCAGCGGCTTGTCGTCTCCCTCAGGCACACTCAATATCATGGCGTTCTTGATCGAGCCGGTATCGAATTCCGCAGGGCAGACAAGATTCCCCACATTTTCGATGATAACGAGATCCAGTGAGGCAAGGTCCAAATCTTCAAGGCCTCGTTCCACCATCGATGCATCGAGGTGACAGAATCCGCCGGTCCTCAGTTGGACCGCCGTAATGCCCGTTTCCGCAATCTTTTCAGCATCGACCATGGAATCGATATCCGCCTCGATCACACTTAAATGAAGATCATCTCTCAGTGCTTCAATGGTTCTCAGAATGACCGTCGTCTTCCCCGCACCGGGCGAAGACATGAGGTTGAGCAAAAACGTCTTATGCCCCCTCAGCCGGTCGCGCAGGGCCTCGGCCTTTGCTTTATTGTCGGCATGGATCTCTTCCTTGACCTCGATGAGACGGATTCCCTCCACTTATACAACCTCCATATTTTTTATATAGTACCCTTTGCCGGAAACAAGCCTACATTCCGTCTTCCCACACTCGGGGCACTGAAGGTCATGCAGCGCCTCCCGCTTTCTCTCAAAGACATGGGCACACGCATCGCACTGGAACATAATAGGCGTCCTCTGAATCACGAGCTGTGCGTTTTCAGCCACGGTGCCCTTACTGAGATAATCAAAATAATGCTGAATCCATTCATCCTCCAGGTCTGAGAGCTCGCCGACCTCCAGAAAGATGCGCACGATCCGCTTAACGCTTTCGGCGGGGGCATGTCGGAGCACAATCTTTAAGATGCTCTCCGTAACCGGCAGTTCATGCATCGTTCTCGTAACCTGCTGACCTACTGCGGTGCCGGGGGAGGGGTACGGTAAGGGAACAAAATAGCGCGAACATCAATCCCCGTTTTTCACCCCCCGCGCGGGAGGGGTATGTACAGTAAGATAGCGCGAGACATTGGCCGTGAGGGAGGCAAGGAAACGCCGAGCATCCCTCACCTCCTTCACAGGATTGCATGCCGCACGTTTCAAAAAATACCCTGTATAGCTGGCACCGTATGCATCATGAATCGGCTAGATGCTTGGGGAAATTTCTTACGATCTCCGTGGTCTCCTGCATAATCCGATCGACTACTTCTTGGACCGTCGGAAGACTATCTATCCTCTGGGCACATTCGCCGCCGGCCATCAGTCCGCGCTCCGCGTCGCCTTCATAGGTGGCGTGTATGCCGTCCACCTCACTCTGATACAGCTCAGGTGGTATGGTAGCTACATCATCGGGTCTGCCCAGGAATACCCCCGGTGACATCTTAACGGTTGCGTCTCCTTGTTAAACAGACCGCTGGTTGACAGGAGCCCCAGCACCCCTGCATTGGCCGTTGCCACGCAGAGGTTAATTGTTGCTGAACGGACCCATCCCTGCCTGTATGATCGGATACTTGATCCCCAGCAATTCAGTAAGTTTGGTTTTGAGCATATTCAGTCTTTTTCCTTCCTCTTGTGGGTATGCACTTACATTCCCTGTCAACTGCTGTCACAGAATGCCGGGGGAAATATCGATATACTTTACTAAAAATTTCACAAACTCGCAATCCTTTTCTTCATTTCCAAAGAAGACCTTCGGGAAAAACCTCACGGCTCAGGCCGGGACAAAGTTCTCTCCCCTGATCTCCTTGAGGGTGATCGCTTCGACCGGGCAGGTCACCACGCAGAGACCGCACCCCATGCACTTCTCCTCATCAATCCGTTCTGTTTGATTGCCCATGTCTATGGCGCCAAAATGGCACCGTTCGACACATACCTCGCATTCCGTGCACAGATCCACGTCACACACGGCCGTAAATCGACTGGGGGCGGCAAAGTTCACTCCCGGCTGCCGGGGACCCGGCCAGTTGATACAACAGTCCTCGCAGCAATTACAGATGACGTGTCCTATGGAGCGGGTATTGTTCACCACGTGCACCAATCCTTCTTCTTCACACATCCTTAATATCTCGAGCGCTTCATCCTTGCTGATCCGCCTCCCTGTGCCGCGCTCGAGGGCGTAATCGGCGGAGCGATTGCACTGAATGCACACCTCCAAGGGCTTGCCGCAGGCGCCGTTGACAAGTCTGCACGTGCAATTCGTTACCGCCAAGTTTTCGGCGTTCTCTACGATCTGCGTGATATCGTCAAAGGCCGCAACCTGGATATCAGGCTCCACGGCGATATTAACGGGGACGACCCTCACGACCGAGTTAGGCAGGATCGATTCAAACTGCCGGTGGTGCTTTATGTATTCAGTGTCGTAATATTCTTGCCATAATTGGAAAAATTTCCTCGGGAGGTCTTTCGTTACGATAGTGGCGTCATGAAATTGAAAAAGTTGCCTGACCCGGTAATAACGGACCTTCCCCTCTTTTCGGGATTTGAACATGAGGCCTTTTTTGAAGAGGGGCTCAATCATGCCCTCCACCGCATCAACCGGAAACCCCGCCCTTTCGGCAATCTCCTCGACGGTGGCGGGTGGTGCCGCTGCCAGCAACACCTTGGCTTCATCCTTGTTCGCCAGGATTGCAAATATCTTTGGGATAAAAACAGAATCCCCCACCCCGATCGCTTCCGCAAGCTGCTGATATAATGATTCCTGGGTTATGTGCTGTCTCCTTTTAATTACATGATAAGGTTTGAAAGGGATACCAAGATAAAGAAGATGTCCTCGACATGCGTTTCAAGTAAACTCTCAATCTTGAGTTGGTTGATACGCTGAATGTTCTTCGGGGATAAAGTATAAGGCACTCGGCCTTATAGGTCAATTGGAAAAACCCTAACGTCGGAGAGCACGGAGGGGGAGGGTGCGCTTGAGGCAACATAAGGTAGGCCCCTCCCCTCACAGGCACCCGGCAAAACATATCATACCCCCGGGCTATACTTCCGGATATCTTGACAAAATAGAATAGGATTACTACTTTAACAGTGCCGCAAGGCAATTTTTGTAACAAAATTTTAATTAAATGTTTACAGAGATGCCGCCGCTCACCCAAAGGGATCAGGAGATCCTCAAGATTATCGTCAGGGACTATATCGATAACGGCGAGCCCGTGGGGTCGCGCACGGTGGCCAAGCAGTTCGATCTCAACCTGAGTCCGGCCACCATTCGGAACGTCATGGCCGATCTGGAGGAGATGGGCCTGCTCTTTCAACCTCACACCTCGGCAGGCAGGGTCCCCACGGAGAAGGGGCTTCGCCTCTTCGTCGATACACTCCTCGACCGGCAGGAGCTCTCCCTCACAGAACAAGAGGAGATCAATAGTACCTATGAAACCTGCCGTGCGGACATCTCGCAACTTATGCGAGGGACCTGTCGAATCCTCTCCGCCTTTTCCCACTATACGGGCATCGTCATGGCCCCTCCCCTTCAGGAAACCATTTTCAAGCGTATCGAGTTTATCAGGATCAAGAACAACCAAGTCCTCGTCGTCTTCGTAGCAGCCTCGGGCCTCGTCCAGAATCGCGTGGTAGAAATGGACGAGGATTTCAGTCAGGACGAGTTGAATAAAATCAGCAGCTACCTCAACGATCTATTGATCGGTCTTTCCCTCCGGGAGGTGCGGGAACGCATCGTAGAGGACATGCGACAGGAAAAGATGGCCTACGACAAATTGTTGCAAAAGGCCTTGCAATGGGGAGGGGAAACCCAGGAGGGACGTGAAGAGCGGGACCTCTACATCGAGGGACAGACGAACATCCTCGATGAGCCGTCATTTGCGGATGTGGAGCGGATGAAGGACCTCTTCAGGGCCTTTGAGGAGAAGAGTGTCTTGGTCAAGCTCTTGGACCGCAGCATGAAGGTCAAGGGGGTTCACATCCTCTTCGGCTCGGAGTGCGGGGTGGTGGGCATCGAGGGCTGCAGTCTTATTACTTCCACTTATGGCCTGCCCGGCCGCTTTTTGGGAATCCTGGGGGTCATTGGCCCTATGCGCATGAACTACTCGCGCGTTATTCCGGTGGTGGACTATACCGCCAAACTCCTCACCGATATCGTGAATGCCGAATGGGGCAGTCCGTAATACCACAGTTTAACCACGCAAAGGGGCTTCGCAGATGATGGAGAAAAAAAAGGAGCGGGGAGAGGCTTCTGCGGAACATGCGGAACGGGAAAAAAAGGATACGAAGAAACTAAACAGCGAGGAAATCATAGCGGAGTTGGAGATCGCCCTCAAGAAGGCCCAGGAGGAGGCAGCGGAGAACTACGACCGCTTCCTACGAGCCTCCGCCGACTTTGAGAACTACAAGAAACGGGTAGCCAAGGAGAAATCCGACCTCATACGCTATGGGAATGAGGAACTGCTCAGGGAGTTGTTGCCCGTCATCGATAATCTCGAGCGGGCCCTGGGCCACGCCGGTGCAGAGGGTACTGAGGAGGGGATCAAGAGCGGCGTGGAGATGACCCTGCAGCAATTTCTCGGCATTCTCCAGCGCTTCGGCGTCACCCCCATCTCCGCTGAGGGAGAGCGCTTTGATCCCAACAGACACGAGGCAATCATGGAACAGGCCACCGGGGATTATGACCCCGGTCACGTGGTCTCGGAGTTGGAAAAGGGATATCTGCTCAACGATCGACTCGTGCGTCCGGCCAAAGTAATAGTGGCCAAGGCCCACGAGGATGCAAAAGAGAATCCAGAATCTGAAACGGAATAAGGAGGAATCATAGATGTCGCGGGTTGTGGGAATCGATCTCGGAACGACTAATTCAGTGGTAGCGGTAATGGAAGGAGGGGAACCAAAGGTTCTCGTCAATGCAGAAGGGAGCAGAATCACCCCGTCGGTGGTGGCCTTTACCGACAAAGGGGAACGGTTGGTCGGACAGATCGCCCGCCGCCAAGCCATCACCAATCCCGAAAACACCGTCTATGCCGTAAAAAGGCTCATCGGCAGACGGTTTTCGGACGCTGAGGTACAGCAGGACGTCAAGATTACTTCGTATAAGATTGTTGAAGCGAGCAACGGTGATGCCTGGGTTCAGGCCCAGGGTAAGGACTACAGCACCCAAGAGATCTCGGCCATAGTCCTGCAGAAGATGAAGCAGACGGCTGAGGACTACCTGGGAGAAAAGGTGACCGAGGCGGTCATTACCGTCCCGGCCTATTTCAACGACAGCCAACGCCAGGCCACCAAAGATGCGGGGAAGATCGCCGGACTCGAAGTCCTGAGGATCATCAATGAGCCGACAGCCGCCTCCCTCGCCTATGGGCTTGAAAAAAAGCAGGAGGCCAAGATCGCCGTCTTCGATTTGGGCGGCGGGACCTTTGATATCTCTATCCTGGAGTTGGGAGAGGGGGTCTTCGAGGTCAAATCCACCAACGGGAACACCCACTTGGGTGGGGAGGATTTTGATCAGCGGCTCATCGAGCATATAGCCAACGAGTTTCAAAAGGAACAAGGGATCGATCTGCGAAAAGATCGCATGGCCCTCCAGCGACTCAAGGAAGCGGCGGAGAAAGCCAAGATAGAATTGTCTTCCTCCGTGGAGACCGAGATCAACCTCCCCTTTGTCACCGCCGATGCCTCCGGCCCCAAACACCTTACCATGAAGCTCACCCGGTCAAAGCTGGAGGCCCTGGTGGCCGAACTCATCGACAAAGTGGAGGCCCCCTGTCGGCAGGCCCTCTCAGATGCCAAGCTCTCCGCAAAGGATATCTATGAGGTGATCCTCGTGGGGGGGATGACGCGGATGCCCCGGGTCCAGGAGAAGGTGAAGGAGATCTTCGGTAAAGAACCGGGCAAGGGGGTCAACCCCGACGAGGTGGTGGCCGTCGGCGCGGCCATCCAGGCCGGGGTCCTCAAGGGGGAGGTCAAGGACGTGCTGTTGTTGGACGTCACCCCTCTTTCTTTGGGCATTGAAACCCTGGGAGGTGTCTTCACAAAACTCATCGAGCGCAATACCACCATCCCCACCCGCAAGAGCCAGATCTTCTCCACCGCCGCCGATAATCAGACGGCCGTGACCATCCACTGCCTGCAGGGCGAGCGGGAGATGGCGGCGAACAACAAGACCATGGGACAGTTCGAGCTGATCGGCATACCCCCCGCCCCCCGGGGTATCCCCCAAATAGAGGTCACCTTTGACATCGATGCCAACGGCATCGTCCACGTGACGGCCAAAGACCTGGGCACCGGCAAGGAGCAGTCCATTCGCATCACCTCTTCCAGCGGTCTCAAGAAAGAAGAGATCGAGCAAATGGTCAAGGACTCCTCTGCCCATGCCGAAGAGGACCGCCGCAAGCGGGAGTTGGTCGAAGAGCGCAACAAGCTGGACGGGATGATCTATGCCACGGAGAAGTCCCTGCGTGAGTACGGCGAGAAGATAGATGCTGGTGACAAAGAGAGGATAGAAAAGGCCCTGGAGCGGGCACGCAAGGCCTTGGGCTCAGAGGAAGTAGCCGAGATCAAAAAGGGGCATGACGAGCTGGCCCAAGAGGCCCACAAGCTGGCCGAGGCCATGTACGCCAAGGCTTCCCAGTCCCAACCGGGATCCCAGCCGGGACAGACTCAGGCCGAAGCCCAGTCGGCCTCCGAGGGGAAAGAGACACAAGAGGAAAAGGAGAAGGAAGAGGATGTCGTGGACGCCGATTACGAGGAGGTAAAAGGGGATAAGGCGTAAGGATTTTCTCTTTCCATCAACGTTCCTCTACCATGAGACTATATCCCAGCAATCCCGCAACGAGCGAGAACTGAGCTTCACGATTGGGCGCTTTCTGGCCATGGCCTTTCACCGAGGGCAATGCGACACAGGTCGGTGATGAATATCTTGGGCAGACCGAACTGTGAGCTGGGTCGTCGGAGCACTCCGTCACAGATAGGGCAGGAAGTTATGATGGCTTCGGCGCCGCATGTCATGGCGTCCTCGAAGTTCCTCTTCTGGATGTCAACGGCAAGATCACGGTTGGTGTAGATAAGGGGCCCGGTACAACAAACGGCGTTCAACCGCTCATAGTGCCTGGGTGGCCGTTCCACGCCCACAAGCTCGAAGAGCTCATCCAAGAAATCATCATGCTCGGGGATCCACCTGGTGGCGCAGTTAGCCTGGTAGGCGATCTTCTTGCCCAGCCTGGCGACGTTATTGTTGTGGTCTCTGAGGTAGTTGCGCAGGTATTCGAAGAGGTGCATGTACTTAAAGGGGACGTTGAAACCATACTCCTTGGCCATGACGTCCGCCAGGACGAAACCCTCATTGTGAATGTACACGATGTCTTTGCCCAGGCTGGCCAGCCTGTCAAGGACACCCTGGCCGTACTTTTCCACGAAGCTCTCCCCACCCATATGTACACAGCCGGTGAGGGACGCATACTCATAGCCTCTAACCACCGTCATGCCCTTGAATAGCTGGCTGTCAAGTGTGCCCTCGGGGAACTGGTTAAACTGGAAAAAGTCGAACGACAAGGCAGGCCTATCAGGGTCACCCGGTATCACCTGCCCGGAATCTCCACGCCCCTCGAGCGCTTGGGCTAAGCCTTCCAGCACCGGCTTGCCGACTGCCACGATGGGAGAAGTACCTATTTTCTCCTGCATCTTGAAGATGAGGTTAGAAGGGTCAGCCCCGGTTGGGCAGTAGTCAGTACAGGCCATGCAGGTGGTACACGTGTTCAGAATATCGGCTTCTTTACCCTCCATGAGCAGCGTAATCTCAGCGACCGCCCTCTCCTTATCATAATCGCTATAACGACAGTTCACCAGACAGGCGCCGCACAAGGTACACTTTGGAGCATCCCACATTATTATTCTCCTTTGTATGTAGTCTGTTCATAAATTATATGTTTGTAGATAGGTGCCGTCAAGGAATGACAGATACAGGTTTGAAGTGGGCGCTCAACAATTCACAGCATCGCCGAATCTCACACGTATCATCTATACCCTTTTCCCCTTCGATCGATCCCCGAGAGCGTTCTGACGCCCTGTTTTCTCCGCCACTGCAAATCAGCCATGGCGGAGCCAAATCTGATGCTCGCATCCATTAATGCCAATTTGATACCTGTGTACAGCGATCTATAGTATTGAGCCCCGACGCCGGACCGGACAGATACGATGTACTGCTCAAGCTCGGCATCGGATAACGAACGGCAACGGTAAAGGAGGAAATATGTAATCCTATGCTCCACCTTCGGCTCAAGGAGAGGCCTTTCCTTTTCTACTGCATCGAAGATCTCAGAAAACGGTCTTTGTTGTAGAGAGGGGAGGGTTGCGTCCACAACGGTTGTTGCGACAAGTTGTGTGGTGACGGCAATCTCAAGACTTGTCTCCATTGTCGTCGTTGCGTGTGCCAGTTCTCGTATGAGTGCCAGACGGCTTGACGGCGGGGGGGATTTTTGAATGGCAGTTAAAAATTCCTGTAACTCAGCCGGATACTCGGACATCAATGAGGTCTTAAAAGGGTCCGAACATTTCCTGCCCAACGGCGAGTTGAGCCAGTCGATGATCTGACCCATCTCTGCCTGATCGAGCTGGGCCCCCATGTGCCTGCCCGTCACTGCATCAAGGCGTTCTGCCGCAAACGACTCCGCAACGAGCCGTTTGACGGTTGCATAAAAATCTTTGGAGACCTGTTGTATGCGATCGTCCTCGTTTGACGCCTGATCGAATCCCTTCTGGATAGCAAGGGATAGGGCGCGCATGTGTTCCCCCATGCCTGACGTGAGGGAAAAGGCGGGGGCGAGATCTTCTGCGGGAACGGCAGCGACCCCTGTATGTGCGGAAATTTGCTCTACGCTATAGCCTCGGCCCTTGAGGAATTGTAGCAGGTTATCAGGCCCCACAAGATGCCCGGCCCCGACAACGACGAAGGCGTTGCCACCCTGCCCTATCAAACGCTCAATGGTGCTCACCCACGCCTTATTCCTCTGGGCGAGAAAGCGATCATAGATCTCCGGGTAGTCTTTAAAGCTGATGGTCAAGATTGATTCGAGCCGAGCGGCATCGCCTGTTTCCCATGCGCTCACGATATCGGCGAACATAGTCTTTACCACCTCGAGGTCTTTGAGCGTCTGTTGCAGGAAAGCCTCCTCTTCGCCGGCATCCATATCAGCAAAGAGGCTCAATTGATATTCAACAGGCTCCAGATAGACCGTTTCTTTTTTGTCTTGAAGGGCCTTATTATAAAAATATTGGTCAATGCCGTACGAGGGGTCGAACCCCATCTTTTGGAGCTCCAAAAGCACGAGCGTCAAGGCACACATCCATGGCCTTAGTTGATTGAGCTGGGCCATGGGAAGACCGACCTCGGTCACTTTCTCCTCCAGCTTGCGGTAGGTCTCCGGGGAGATGCTCTGCTTGAGTGTCTGCCCCTCGGGGTACAGGGCCAGGGCCATCATCTTCTGTTGTACCGCAGGGGTTTTCATGCCGCCGACATCCGTCTCGAAGACGACCGTCTTACAATCACGATAGGCCATCTCGATATTCTTATCTAACGGATACGAGTCACTCTTGAGAAGATGCACGGACCCAAGGAGGTAAATGGTGGCTGTGTCGTTCTTTACGGACCACAGGAAGTTTTTCTTCGTTGTTTGCTGGGCATGTGCGTTCGGAACTGTCCAGAAGGAAATGAGGAATACGAGAAATGAGATAACGAGTGCCGGGTATCTGCCTCTTTTACCTATGCCATGTATAACCATGATATCCTCCGTTGCTTCTTGAAAACAGATGAGCAACTGCTCAAAATTATGTAATAAATTTAATGTCTTTGTCAAGAGAACTGGGGAGCGTGCTTTGACCTTGACCTTTGCACGTCAGTGTCCTATCATTGATTCTATCTCTTCACGTTATACGGAGGGAACCCCCTATGGAACCTGAATTTATATCAGGTCGCGTTAAAACGCAGATACTAAAGCGATCGCGCCCCACAAAAGGGATCCCGGGGCGATACCAGGCCTCCCTTGTGATCCTGGAAGGATATGATACCGAGGGCATGGAATATCCGATCAAGAAAACATACGCCGTGATCGGCAGGAGCAGGGATGCCGCTGTTCCGCTCAAGGACCCTCTGGTCTCGCGGGAGCATGCGGCAATCGTGTTCGATGAGGATGCCTTCATCCTGAAGGACCTGGACAGCACCAACGGCACATACATGCGGGGGGTATTAATCAAGCAGAGAAAACTATCCCACGGCGACAAGTTTCACATCGGAAATACGGTCCTGCAGTTCATTCTCCAGGACATCATCGGGGGCAGAACCTACGAGATCGGATAAATGAGATAAATAGCTAATGGTTTGGCACCTACTGTATTAAGATGTCCTCAGTCAAGGTCTGACCCCATTAACTTTCCCGTTTCCTTACGTTTCCTCTTAGAAGGCCGCAATTTAAAAAGTCCAAAGGTGATTGATACTACCGCAATAAATAGTATTGTAAATACGATGGTATCATAATCGCCCAAAAATATACCTGGCTGTAATCCTTTAATTACTGCAAATAAGTCATTAACAACTCCATATGTATATGCCACAGCCCAAACAAAGTATAAGGAGAAGATGATAAACCATACGAACATAGTAGAATAGAAAAAATGTACTATACACAGAAGAACAGGAATTATATATGGCCAAAAAGCTCCATATTCCCAGCCCATTAATCCAGAAAAAATAAGAGGTATAGCAGTGACTAAATAGAACCAACGACTATTTTGTTCACAACGACCAAATAGAAAACGTAAGAGCCTTAGCAAGTTTGTTTTTAGACTCATAAAAATGACACTCCTTTTTAAAAATTGTCTACAGTACTATACGGAGTCATGGGGTCAAGCCTTGACATAGGACAAACCCCCTGAACACTCATCAATCATTTTTTCTCAGCGATTTATCACTTATTTCTCCTTAGTATAAACATCAGTCATATTCAATAACCCGCTCCCCTGAAAACAACCCCTCCTCCCACGCCCACGAGGAAGGCACCAGGGGGGTAGGTCTGCCCTCGAAGTGAATAATCTCCTCAGGGATATCACGGAGAAAGCGCGAGGGTATACGGCGCTGCCCCATCCCGAAGAGGTGCCGCGTGACCGCCCCGGTCATATAGAGCCGCTCCTGTGCCCTGGTCATCCCCACGTAGCAGAGGCGGCGTTCCTCCTGCAGTTCCGCTGGATTGTCCAGGCGCAGGTAATAGGGGAGCAGGCCCTCCTCCAGCCCCACCATGAAGACGATGGGGAACTCCAAGCCCTTGGCGCTGTGCAGGGTCATGAGGCTGACCCGTTGGACATCGCCTTTATATGCGTCGAGGTCGGTGATCAAGGCCACATGATCCAGAAATTCCCGCAGCCCCTCGACCCCCGAACCGGTAAGCCCCCCGATGAGCTCCTTGACGTTCTCCATCCGCGTTTGCCCCTCTGGTCCCTGATTCATCAGGTATTCCATATACCGCGTCTGTTCAACGATCAGGAGAGCCAACTCGGCCAGGGAGAGGGTCTCGACCTGGTCCCGCAATCCCTCAAACAAGGAGAAGACCGCCTGCGCCTTTTTTTTCACCGCTGCGGAGATCGCCTCAATTCCGGCGACCTCGTGCAGGGCCTGGTACAGGGAGCACCCCTTCTGACGGGCCACCTCCTCGAAGGCAGCCAGGGTCTTGGCCCCGATCCCCCGGGGGGGGCAGTTTAAGATTCTCTTCAAGCTGACCCCGTCGCCGGGGTTCACCGTGACCCGGAGATAGGCCACGAGGTCTTTGATCTCCTTGCGCTGGTAAAACCGAATCCCCCCCACCACGGTATAGGGAATCCCCCGGCGCATGAAGGCCTCCTCAAGGGCCCGAGATTGGGCGTTGATCCGGTAAAAGACCGCACACCTGCCGTACTTCCCCCGCGTCTCTGCGGCGATGCGCTCCACCACCCAACTGGCCTCCGCTTCCTCATCCTCGGCCAAAACGAGGGTGATGGGGTCCCCCGATTCGTTGGCCGTCCAGAGCCGTTTTTCCTTGCGGTCCTGGTTCTGACAGACCACGGCGTTGGCCCCCTCCAATATCAATTGGGTAGAGCGGTAGTTCTGCTCCAGCTTGATCACCCTGGCCGCGGGGAAGTCTTTTTCGAAGCTCAGGATATTGGCGGGCTCCGCCCCCCGCCAGCGGTAGATGGATTGGTCGTCATCCCCCACCACACAGAGGGAGGTGTCAGGTCCCAGGAGGTCCTTGATGAGGAGGTGCTGTATGTAGTTGGTGTCCTGATACTCATCCACCAAGATGTGGCGAAACCTTCTCTGATACGTTGCCCGCACCTGGGGCACGCGTTGAAACAGGAGGTGGGTGTAGAAGAGGAGGTCGCCGAAGTCGAGGGCATTGCCCGCGAACAGGGCATCTTGGTACAGGGGATAGAATTCCGCCGCCTTTTTCTGATAGGGGTTGAAGTCTTGCGGTTGGTACTCCTGCGGGCCGATCCCCCGGTTCTTGGCCCGCTCGATCTCCTTGAGGACGGTCTTGGGGGAATAGGCGTGCAGCCCCACCCCCGCGGCCTTGAGCAGTCCCTCCATGAGCCGCTCTTGGTCATCGCCGTCGTAGATGACGAAGTCCGACGGGCAGCCCAGATGATGGATGTGGGCGCGCAGGATCCGCAGGCATGTGGAATGAAAGGTACTCACCCACACCCGCCCCCCCTGCGTTCCCAGCAGGGAGCTGACCCGCTCCTTCATCTCACCGGCGGCCTTGTTGGTGAAGGTCACCGCCAGGACCTCCTCCGGGGCGACCTTTCCTGTGTGGATGAGGTGGGCGATGCGATAGGTCAATACCCTGGTCTTGCCGCTGCCTGCCCCGGCAAAAACCAGGATGGCCCGATCCTCGGCAGTCACCGCCTCTTGCTGGGGGGGGTTGAGATCGCGCAGCAGGTCTTTTTTGGTGTTTGAATCAATCATCGATACTATCAGAAGCCGTTACTCTACGGTGACG
>Ga0307422_1000771_pt1 | contig 17106 bp, 14 predicted proteins | sample SalMarWE160290MG_FD_202153 | JGI IMG/M metagenome (GOLD analysis project Ga0307422, IMG submission 202153) | Salt marsh sediment microbial communities from the Plum Island Ecosystem LTER, Massachusetts, United States - WE1602-90 | ecosystem: Environmental > Aquatic > Marine > Intertidal zone >...
TTTCTCATACCGGTTGAATGTATAACTGAAATCTTTAACATAGTAGCTGTCATTCCATTTGAAATCGATCTGCTTTGCAACCAGGATTTTTGAACCCATTCGGGGAGCTTTTACAGTAAGGCGCATTTGCTTTTCATCCCTGCGTTTGCCGGCAATTCCCTTAAGTTTATAGTAATTGTCGATTCTGTATTTGGCTTTTGTACTGCGGGCTTTAGGCATTCTCGACATCCAGTCTTCTTCTTTACGCAACAGATTTTGTGCTTTCTCCGATTCGAGCTGTTCAAGTTCAATGCGTTTCTCTCTTTCAGTTACAAAACGTGAATAATTGCCTTCGTACTGAAAAATTTGCCGGTCATCGATTTCAAAAATTTTATTACATACACGATCAAGAAAGTACCTGTCATGTGTAACCATTAAAAGTGTCTGAGACGCTTGCATCAGGAATTGCTCCAGCCATTCGATTACATCCAGATCGAGATGGTTGGTAGGCTCGTCGAGTAGGAGAAGATCCGGCTCGGACAGTAGTACATTGGCTAATGCAACACGCTTGCGCTGGCCGCCGGAAAGCTCTTTGATTTTCTGGTTAAAGTCTGTTAGATCAAGCCGTGTAAGAATTTGGTGTATTCGGCTCTCTATATCCCATAATTTCAAACGGTCCATTTCCATAACAGCCTTCTCAATTCGCTTCACATCACCTGAAATAAATGCTTCCTCATAATTTCTGATAGGTTTTAGAAACTCATTTTTGTTAAGAAAAAGAGTATTTATAATCGTTTCACCTTCAGGCAAAATGGGTTCCTGGGGAAGATAAGCAAGTGTTGAACCGCCCAAAATACTCACTGAGCCTTCATCCTGAGTTTGTTTACCAACGGCAATTTCTAGCAATGTGCTCTTGCCTACACCATTTAAACCTAACAGGGCTGCCTTATCACCTTTACGAAGTGCAAGTGTGACATTTTCGAAAAGTACAAGCTCACCAATAGATTTCGATACTGAATCGAGCTGAAGAATTGAGGACATAAATCCTGATAATTTTAAGTGATGCAAAAATACGTTTCTTATTCTATCTGAATATTTTATTTTCGTATTTCCTATTTATAGTTAAGAAAATGACTAAAAAAGAACGATATGAAGGAGTCATAACTTATTTTCAGAATGAAAATCCTTTTGCCGAAACTGAACTTCAATATACCGATCCCTACCAGCTTATTGTAGCTGTAATACTATCGGCCCAATGTACCGATAAAAGGGTAAACATGATTACTCCCTCACTTTTCGAATCGTACCCAACTGTATTTGATATGGCAAAGGCTGAGCCTGATGAAATTTTTCAATACGTAAAAAGCTGTTCCTATCCGAATAGCAAAGCTAATTATCTGGCAGGTATGACCCGTATGCTGGTAAAAGATTTTAACGGACAGGTTCCGGCCGATATCGATTTATTACAGAAACTTCCGGGAGTTGGCCGGAAAACGGCAAATGTGATTACTTCAGTAATTTACAACATGCCTAATATTGCGGTTGACACTCATGTATTTCGTGTTGCGGCAAGAATAGGACTTGTTACACATGCAAAAACACCTTTACAGACTGAAATGCAACTTGTCCGGTATATACCTGAAAAGTTACGTCCCCTCGCACATCACTGGCTTATTTTACACGGACGTTATATATGCAAAGCAAGAAAACCTGAGTGTTTTCGTTGTGGTGTAACAGTATATTGCAAATATTTTAAATCCCTTCAAAAGGACTAGTTGTTAATTACTCGATATAAATAGAGACATTTAACAACTTTAGGTTTATTAACTTTGTTAAAGAGATAACTAAAATATTTAGTTAGATGAAACTTTTAACTAAGCTGTCACTGCTAATTTTTATTATCATTTTATTAACAGGTTCCAGCTTTAAGCGAATTGATTATCGTGAGGGGATGTACAAGAATGTCTGTAAGGATCTTAGAAATAATATTCTGATCTACTTTATTTTTGTTGATAGCAAGATTACTTCTCCCTGGACTGAATTTGACATTCAATCAACCATTGATTCGATGCGTATTGCTATTCGGTGGATTGAAGGGCAGGCAAAGAAAAACGATGTACAACTTAATATCATATCCGATTATTTTATTGGCGAGAGATATACTACAGTCAGAAAAAATCTACCAAACGAGACTGTACTTGGTTCATTTAACACCGGTTCAAATCTGGCGAAAGGACTTGGGGAATTAAATAGCTGGGCTGACAACATCGTCAAGAGAGTGGGGGCAGAGGTACATATTGTTGAGAAAGACGGAATTCCAGAAATTCAAAATCCCAAAAATAAAGAGAGGTTGGTAGCACACCTTAGAGACGAAAAACAAGTTGAAAGTGTGGTACTGTTGTATTTGATGAATAATTACTATCGCGATGATATATCACTGCCTGTTAACCATATGGGAACCGATGATGTAGAATTTGCCATTGTCAGTTATAAATATCCTGCAGTAATCGCACAAAACATATTAAATCTTTTTGGGGTCTCTGATTTTTCAAAATCAGTATACCGTAGAAATGAGAAGAAAATTAAACTTTTAACAGAATATTTCCCGGGTGACATCATGCAGGATGTATATGCAAAAAATATTAACGACCTTGAGATAGGTCAATATACAAAGTATTTAATCGGATGGAGTACTGAACTCGATCCCAGATACCATTCCTTACTGACAGATAAAATTATAAACTATTAATTATTTATAAATACTTATGAAATGCAGTGTTTATCAATTTTGTAAATTAAAAAAAAATATTAATTTTACTACGAACATAAGGTTTTTGCGGAAAAAATAGAACCTAAAAAAGTCGACACATGACCAAAAAATTCAATCTCTATTCATCATTTCTATTCCTGGTTATACTAACTCTTTTCGGGCTTTCTGGTTGTAAATCGGACAGTAAAAAAGCTTCCCAGGATGTGAATATCGAAGATTTTATATCAGAAGACGATATTTTCGATGATATCGATAAAGCTAAAAAGATTTTTTATTCGCTTCCTTCACCTCTCGAAACGGCTATGCTTATTAAATCGGCAGGTGCAGAATACGATGAGGAATTGCTTAATTCGCTTGAAAATGTCACTAAGTACACTACCAGCAGGGCACTGGCCTTAAATCTGGGAATTTATACTACCGATTTAAGCTTTGCCAGTTTATTTGATCAGACCCAGACTTCTATCAATTACATGACTGCCTCCAAGAAGATGGCTGAAGGACTTGACATAAGCGACGCCATTGATATGGAAACTATGACCCGGCTTGAGAATAATCTCCAGAATCGTGACATTGTGATGGACATCATTTCTGAAACATTTCTAAATTCAAGTTCATATCTGAAAGAGAATGAACGACAGGACATTGCTGCCATTGTGCTTGTTGGAGGATGGATCGAGGGATTGTACCTGGCAACACAACTGGTCGGAGATAATAGTATAGAAAATAACAAACTCGTTGATCGTATTCTTGAACAGAAATTGTCCTTCAATATTGTACAGCGGATGCTCGACGACAACAAGGAAAAAGATACAGGAGAAGCAAATGAAGAAATTGTTGAACTTATTTCCGAATTGCAGGAATTAAAAGACGCCTTCGATAAAGTTACTATTGAAACAACTGAAACACAATCGATTGATACTGACGAGACCAATGTAACAACTATAAAATCAAAAACAAAGGTTAGTGTTACACCCGAAGATTTCAAGCAAATTCAGCTAGTTATTGATAATCTCAGAACCAGCTTTATACAATAAAATTTGATATCATGAGAAGAACTTACCATCTGATAGCCCTTATTTTTGTCTTAGCTTTTATAAGTTTTGATGCTTCATCCCAATGTAAAGGCTTTGCAAAAAAGATATGCAAGTTGGAGCTTATCCCATATATCCACGATGGAAATTATCATGCTGCAATATTGACCGAGGGAGAGGAAGCAGAACTGTATAAAACATTCTATTCCGGGCAGAGTTATCGACTGGCTATTTGTGGCTCTGATGCTTTACCTGATATCGAGTTTCAAGTAATAGACGCATATAAAAATGTATTATTCGATAATACTGAACATAAAAAAGTAAGGGTATGGGACTTTACACTTGAGGCTAGTCAGCAACTGAAAATAACGGTAAAGGTTCCCGTTAGCACAACACAGTCGGAATATCCTGCTAGTGGTTGTGTAGCTATAATGTTTGGATTTAAAGAAAATGCAGAGTAATAAAATTATTGTCTTACTTTAAAGAATACAGGCCTGTGATTTACATCTCAGGCTTTTTTTTAAATTAATACGGATAATCTGAACCAAACTGGCACGTTTTTCGTTAAATAATCAAAATAAAATAAATGGAGCCATGAGAAAAATAGCCATAGCACTCTCTTTTATTGTAGTCTTTTTATTATCCTCCTGCGAATATTTTGATGTTAATACTGAAGATGGTCTTTCAACCGAAGAGATTATAGAGGGATTAAAAACAGCATTAAAGCTTGGTGCTGATTCTTCTACAACAAAATTATCGGCACTCGATGGATATTACCTTGATGAGGCTGTTAAAATACTGCTTCCTCCGGAGGCAGACATTATATACGATAATCTTTCGAAATTGAATTCGATACCCGGAGGATCGATAGTTACAGCTACAATCGAAGATCAATTAGAGAAACTGGTTCTTTCAATTAACAGATCTGCCGAAGATGCTGCCGATGACGCATTGCCTATTCTGACTGATGCGGTTACAAGTCTTTCTATTACTGATGGATGGGATATATTAAATGGTACTGTTCCTGGAGTAGATAGTACTAAATCGGCTGATTTTGATTCTCTTGCTGCTACTCATTATCTTGAAAGGGAAACAAAAACAGGACTTATAGGCGTATTTAGTGAACCTATGAATACAGCTTTACAAAAACCACTGGTTTTTAGTGTATCGGCTTATAGTCTCTGGAATAATATTACATCAAGCTATAATACAGCAGCATCGACATATAATTCTCTTGATATTTTAGACCTTTGGGATGATATTCAACCCGTAAATACAGACATCGGCGAATTTGTAACGACCAAGGCTATGGACGGTTTATTCCTCAAAGTTGGAGAGGAAGAAAAGAAAATACGTAGAGATCCTTTCCAATGGGCCATCGATATTATTCAACGGGTATTTGGTTATATACAGGATCATATTTAAATTAATTGAAATAAATATATTGAAATCCACATCCATAAAGTTTGGATTTTTATTTGTTTATAACCGGTAGTTTTTTTTGAAGATATTTTGCCGTATAGGACTTTTTGCAGTGAATCAAATTCTCTGGAGTTCCTTCGAAAACAAGATTCCCTCCTTCGTCTCCTCCTTCAGGGCCTAAATCAATCACCCAATCGGCACATTTTATTACCTCCTGGTTATGCTCAATAATTACTATAGAGTGTCCCTTCCCGATTAAAGCGTTGAAAGATTCGAGAAGTTTGCGGATATCATGAAAATGTAATCCGGTGGTGGGTTCGTCAAAGATGAAAAGAGTCGGGCTGCTTTTCTCAAGCGCTAAAAATGAAGCCAGCTTTACACGTTGGCTTTCACCTCCGCTTAACGTGCTCGACGATTGTCCCAGTTTGACATATCCTAATCCAACTTCAGCCAGAGGAGCTAGTTTTTCGATAATTTTCTTTTCGCTTGAGGATTTATTTTCTGAAAAAAAAGCGACTGCTTCGTCTACTGTCATTTCAAGTAGTTCGTATATATTCTTTCCACGGTATCGAACTTCCAGAATATCATCCTTAAATCGTTGACCGTGGCAATGCTCGCAAGTTAGTACAACATCGGCCATGAATTGCATCTCGACCTTGATCACACCTTCACCCTGACATTCCTCACAGCGTCCGCCATCGACATTAAATGAAAAATGTGCCGGCTTATAAGCATTTGTGACAGCATAGGGCTGGTTCGACCACAATTTTCTGATTTCATCGTAGGCCTTCATATAGGTGACCGGATTCGATCGTGAAGATCTTCCTATAGGATTCTGATCGATGAATTCAACAGCTGAAACAGTAGTAATATCCCCTTCGAGCCGGCTGTATTTACCGCTTTTATCTCCATATCCATTAATGATTTTGTTCAGGGCAGGATATAAGATATTGCCAATCAGCGATGATTTGCCCGATCCGCTGACACCGGTAACAACTGTTATAATATTAAGAGGAATTGTTACATCAATATTTTTAAGATTATTTTCCCGGGCTCCCATTATCCTGATGGAATTATTCCATTTTCTTCGGTTGGCAGGTACAGTAATTTCTTCTTTTCCGGTCAGATATTTAGCTGTCAGACCTGTACTTTGTTTTATCAATTGTTTATAGGGTCCGGAAAATATAATTTCTCCTCCCAATCGGCCGGCTAGAGGGCCTATATCAATTATTTCGTCACATTGCTTGATGATCTCCTCTTCGTGTTCAACAACTATAATAGTATTTCCTATATCCCGTAACCTGTTCAAAACAGTGATCAACTGGTTTGTATCACGCGGATGCAACCCGATACTGGGTTCGTCGAGTACATAAAGAGAACCGACCAGACTGCTGCCCAACATTGTCGACAAATTAATCCGCTGTGATTCACCTCCTGAAAGTGTCGACGATAAGCGGTTCAGGGTAAGGTATCCAAGTCCGACATCGCATAAATATTCCAGCCGCGTACTAATTTCCAGTAGGAGACGGCCAGCCACTTTTTGTTCATAATCGCTAAGATGAATGGAATTGAAAGTGTCTTTAAGTTTTTCAGCTGATACATCGATCAGGTCCTGGATGTTGTAGCCGGCAACTTTGACATAGGTAGTCTCTTTTTTTAATCTTTTCCCCTGGCACTCAGGACAGGTAGTTTTACCCCTGTAACGGGCAAGCATTACCCTGTATTGAATTTTATACTTATTACCCTCAAGGTATTCGAAGAATTTATTCAGACCAGAAAAGTAACTATTACCTGTCCAGAGTAAGTTATATTGCTCTTCTGTAAGTTGATTTAATGGCTTATGAACGGGGTAATTAAATTTCTGGGCAGTATAGATCAATTCCTGTTTCCACTCCTGCATTTTATCGCCTCTCCAACAAACAATAGCATCTTCATAGATCGATAAATTCCTGTCGGGCATTACAAGGTCCTCATCGATACCGATTACTTTTCCGTATCCCTCACATACGGGACAAGCGCCAATAGGATTATTGAAACTGAACACATGGATGGATGGCTCTTCGAATTCAATCCCATCGGCTTCAAATTTATTTGTGAAGGTTCGGACGATATTTTTATCTTTTCCAATAATCTGCACAACACATAGATCGTCTCCCAGGCGATATGCATCCTGAACCGAATCGGCAAAACGGCTCAACGAATCCTCATTATATTTTACTTCTATACGATCAATGATAAGGTAAAAATTCTTAGCTGATGCTACTGTTTCTTCTTTCAGATCGTCAAGCTTATATACAGTATCATCTATTTCAAGGCGATTGATGCCTATATGTTTCAGATCGGAAAGTAACTGACAGAAGTCAATGTTTCTGAAAGTGTGGAAGGGAGCAAGGATCATAGCTCTTGTACCCTCTTTGAAAGAAATAATATAATCGACAACGTCTGTTACGGTTTCTTTTTTTATTTCATTACCTGAGATGGGTGAATAGGTTTTACCTATCCGTGCAAAGAGCAATTTAAGATAATCGTAAATTTCTGTAGATGTGCCCACAGTAGAACGTGGATTTCGAGTATTGACTTTTTGTTCTATTGCAATTGCAGGTGGCAGGCCTTTAATATAATCCACTTCAGGCTTATTCATTCTGCCTAAAAATTGTCGGGCATAGGAGGAAAGGCTTTCGACATACCTTCGCTGGCCCTCAGCATAAATTGTATCGAATGCCAGGGATGATTTACCCGATCCGGAAAGGCCAGTAATTACCACAAAAGTATTCAGCGGTATTTCAACATTTATATTTTTTAGGTTATGAACTCGTGCGCCCTTAACTTCAATTTTAGGCTGAATAATACTGTTTTCAGGCATGAAAAATGTCCGCTAAATGAAAATTATCTGCAAAGGTATTTGAATAAAAGAAAAAAAAATGCTTACTTGCATTATAATTTAGTTCACCGTCTAATTGGAGGAATGCCTATAGAAGTAACTCTACTTTCTTTTGTCTAACATAAATTAAAAGGAGGTAGTTGTGAAAGCTCTCAATAACCTCAGTGATTTTGATCTTGTACAGGATTTTGTGAAAGGAAATCAGGCAAGTATCGAAATACTGATAAAAAGGCATCGAAAAAAAATCTTCACTTATATACTTATAGTAGTAAAGGATAAATGTCTTGCTGAAGATATTTTTCAGGATACATTTATTAAAGTTATTAAGTCGCTCAAAGAGGGCCGCTATAAGGATAATGGCAGATTTTTGTCATGGGTAATACGCATTGCTCATAATTTGATGATTGATCATTTTAGAAAAGAAAAACAACTTAATGTAATCTCTAACGATAGTTACGAAACAGACATTTTTAATTCGAAAAAATTTGCCGAACGTACTATTGAAGAGGAGATGATACATACTCAAATTACTAAGGATATTCGTAAACTATTACATGAATTGCCTGATGATCAGAGAGAAGTGGTTGTATTAAGACATTTCTGCGGCTTAAGTTTTAAAGAAATTGCCGAGCAAACCAATGTGAGCATTAATACTGCTCTGGGAAGAATGAGGTATGCCCTTATAAACCTTCGTCGATTGATTCAGGAAAAAAATCTATCGCTCTCGGTGAAATAGTGGGTGAGGCTTGAATATAGAGGGAAGGCAATTTTTTTTAGGATTTAAGAAATATTTTGTACAATTTAACGTTTGTACATAATAACTGTAAAATCACTAATTGCCTATGACAAAAACCTCTACTGTACACCTTACTTTAAATAATCTGTCATCAAAAGCGAAGGAAGAGATGCTGAACCCCGAGTCAGCTTTCGATTTCGAAGAAGAGTTTGCCGATGTGTTTGAAATACTGAATAATCTGAGCGTCGATATACGTCAGGAAGTAATTGAAAACATAGTAAAATCAATTTCGGAAAATAAATAAAAGAGCAGACTATTTATAGTATAAAGAAAAACCGTCAGAAAATCTGACGGTTTTTTTTAGTTCTTCTGGAGAGTATCAACCACATTCATTAATTGTTTAACTGAATCAGCTGATTTTTGCAATAACGCCATTTCTTTATCATTTAAATTCATATTAATTATTTGTTCTATTCCATGTTCGCCTAAAACAACCGGAACGCCAACAAATATATCGTTCAATCCGTATTCACCTTCTAATTTAACACAGCAGGGTAGAACGCGTTTCTGATTTCGTGTAATAGCTTCGGCCATTCGGGCAGCAGCTGAACCGGGAGCATACCAGGCCGAAGTACCCATGAGTTTAACAAGCTCACCTCCTCCATTTTTTGTTCGTTCGATAATGGATTCAATTTTTTCCTGAGATAGTAAATCTGTAAGAGGAATACCGCTAACAGTAGTATACCTGGGAAGTGGTACCATTGTATCGCCATGTCCGCCCATGATAACAGCCTGAATATCTTTGGGAGAAATATTTAATTCACTGGCAATAAATGACCGGTATCTTCCTGTATCAAGTACTCCTGCCATACCCATAACCCTGGTTCGGGGATGTTTCGATGTTAAGTAAGCCTGATAAGTCATCACATCAAGGGGATTTGATACAACAATTAATATCGCATTCGGAGAGTATTCCATTATATTTTCTGTCACTTCTCTGACTATATTTGAATTAACCTGTATAAGATCATCGCGACTCATTTCTGATTTTCGCGGAAGTCCCGATGTGATTACAACAACTTCGGAATTTGCTGTTGCTTCATAATCCTTAGTGACACCAAAAGGCCGGGCATCGAATCTATCGATAGGAGCACTTTGCCAAATATCGAGTGCTTTGCCCTCGGCAATACCCGGTTTAATATCCAGTAGAACAATATCGCTGGCTGCTTCTTTATGAGCTAATACATCTGCACAGGAAGAACCAACATTTCCGGCTCCAATAACACTTATTTTCATATATAAATTCCGTTTTATTTAGAGAAATTGTCCATCTCTTAGGTCGTAAATTTAACATTCTTTTTATGGAATCTAACTAGTAACTTATTACAAATTATCTTTTTATCTAAAACAACATAAATAGACTCAAAAAGTTTATATTCTCCTTAAGAGGACAATATTTTTATTACTTTTAAAATCCCAATATAGACGCCCGTTAATGCTCATAGCTAAAAATCTGGATCAAATTAAAAAAAACCTACCTAAGTCGGTCAGACTGGTTGCAGTTACTAAAACACAGCCTATCGAATCGATATTCGATGCCTACAGGACCGGGCATAGAATTTTTGGAGAGAACAAAGTACAGGAACTAGTGAGCAAATACGATCAATTGCCCAAAGATATTGAATGGCACATGATTGGCCATTTACAAACCAATAAGGTGAAATTAATAGCACCCTTCGTGCACCTGATTCATGGAGTCGATAGTATGAAGTTGCTTACAATGATAAATCAGGAAGGAGTTAAGGCCAACCGGATTATTTCCTGTTTGATGCAAATTAAAATAGCGAAAGAGGAAACGAAATACGGACTGCTGGAAAGCGAAGCAGATGTTTTGTTGGGAGATAAAGAAATAAGCACATTTAGTAATATTAATATTGCCGGATTAATGGGGATGGCAACCTATACTGATGATACAACGATTATTCGGAACGAGTTTAAAAATTTAAGTACTATATTTAACAAACTGCAAAAGAAATATTTCAGTACGAATCCTGATTTTAAAGAGCTATCCATGGGAATGTCGCACGACTACGCTATAGCAGTTGAAGAAGGAGCTACTTATATTCGTGTTGGAAGTTCTATTTTCGGAGAAAGAAATTATACATAACATAGGGTAAGAAATGGCAAAACTTGAAACCAGCTATTTAGATCTTAAACTTAAAAATCCGGTAATTGTAAGCAGTAGCGGACTATCGAATAACATTTCTAAAATAGAGAAGCTTGCCCGGTCTGGTGCAGGTGCTATTGTACTTAAGTCTATATTCGAAGAGCAGATCCGGATAGAAGCCGGTTTAATGCTCAAAGGTTCGGATTATCCTGAAGCTACGGATTACATTATGACCTATGCAAAAAGCAATGCTCTGGATAGTTATTTAAAACTTATTGAAGAAGCCAGGGCATCTGTCGATATACCTATTATAGCCAGCATTAACTGTGTTTCTTCATCTGAATGGATATCATTTGCAAAGAATATGCAGGAGGCCGGTGCCAGTGCTATTGAATTAAATGTTTTTATTTTACCAACGTCCGCTAAAGATAACGGTAAAACCTATGAAGAACTTTACAGTTCATTACTGGCGAATATTAAGAAGGTTGTTACGATACCGGTTTCAGTTAAAATAGGACAGCATTTCAGCAATATACCTGCCTTTGTTAATAATTTAAAAGCTTACGGAGCTGATGGAGTAGTCTTGTTTAACCGGTTTTATGCTCCCGATATCGATCTGGATACGCTTACGTTTACGACCTCTGAAGTATTGAGCAGCCCGGCTGATATCAGATATTCACTTCGCTGGGTAGGAATTGTATCATCTTTGGTACCAAAGCTCGACATTTGTGCATCAACTGGTGTACACGATGCTCAGGGTGTTATCAAACAAATACTGGCAGGTGCAAAAGCCGTACAGGTATGTTCTGTACTATACAAAAAGGGACCTGAATACCTGGAAAAAATACTGGTCGATATGGATGAGTGGATGGATAAGCATAATTTCACAAATTTGCGCGAGATGAGAGGCCGGATGAGTTATAAAAATATTCCTGATCCAACGGTTTTTGAAAGAGCACAGTTTATGAAGTATTTCTCAGACCTGGTTTAGTTTATTCAATAAAATATTCTGGATTAATTGAAGGAAAACTTGTATTTAGTAATAAGTTTTCTCAATCTGTAATTGAATTAGTTATTACCAGTAAGAATCTTTATAAGCTCAATAAATAAAGGTTGCTTCTCTTTATTCACTTCCGATTGCCGGTTCAACAAATACAAACGGCAACCTTCAATTTTAGTACCGTCAGAGAACATAATCATCTCTTCAATTACAGTGAACGATTCAATAGCATCTTGGTAAGTTCCGGAAATAAAACAATCAGCAAAAGTTTCCAGGTAATTGCTGTAATCGAGTTGCGATTGCCAGCAAGCTGCGATAAGTTGCGACAGATTATCAGAACCTTTAAGTTGCTTTATATAATCGACAATTATTGGCACACTATCTTTGTTCCGTAAGTTGCTGATCAGGTCAAAAATTTCAATTTTTATTTCTTCTATTTGTTCCGACTTAAGCAAATCGAGAACGCAGGAAAGAATACTGGTTTTGCCGCTTGTTTTTAATTCTCTGATCTTTGCAAGAACACTTTTACTGTCTTTGCTTTCAAGCGTTGCTTTTGTTTTGGCTATATACCTTTTTTCAGTCTCCGATTGATTCATTTTTACTTCCGGTATTTTTACGCCACGAAGTTAATCGATTAACCCGATTTGCAGGATACTTTTTGTTTCCGGCGTAACTTTATACCGCTCATCTAATTGATATCCGACCACCCAGACAATTTTATTCTCCGAGAAGAGTAGCCAGATTTTATCCTTATCTAAGAGATTGATTTTACGATCGATGAAAAAATCGCTAAGCTTCTTTTTATCCTTTAGCCCTAATGGAATAAAATAATCACCTTTTTTCCAGTGTCTCAAATGAAGAGGAAATACGAGCCTGTCGAAATCGAGAACGGCTATTTTTGACGATGTGGATATTCGATAGTCACTATCTTTAATAAACTTCCTGATAGTAAGTTTAACCGGGTTTGAAATGCTATGAGAATTTTCGTTGATGAAGTACTCTTTGTTCACATCCGGTTTTTTTACCTCTTCTATTATAACTGTTTTTCGGTCTTTCAGGAGAATATGAGTAGTAGAAACAAACTTTTTCCCCGATTCGGCATGGAGGACATTCAGAAGATTTTTTGAATCGGAATAACTAAAACCATAGCGTGATATAAGATCGAAAATTACCGGCGCAGTAAGCCTGAGCGATAAAATTTTAGGGATACTTAAAACAACTCTATTCTTATCCGCAAGGGTAATTGCCCGCCAGACTTTTTCAAGTTCCTTCTGGTAGAGGGAATTTACCGATTGAAATACTTCCGATTCCTCGATTACTGTTTTGGTAAACGAAGGATTAATCCGCTCAATAAGTGGTATTATCTCTTTGCGTATCAGGTTTCGGTGGTATTTAGTCTCGTTATTGCTGGAATCCTCGCGATATTCAAGTTTTTCTTTTGCTGCAAAACTAACTATTTCTGTTCTCGAAGCAAAAAGCATGGGCCTGATAATACGTTCCTGGCGCGGTTTAATTCCTGTAAGTCCTTTTAAACCTGTACCACGGATAAGGTTTGTCATAATTGTCTCGACTATATCATTACGATTATGAGCCACTGCAATGCGGGAATACTTGTGCTGATTTGCTAACTCATTGAACCACTGATATCTTAATTCTCTGGCTGCCATTTGAATTGATACAGAATTATTTTGAGCACATTCCTTTGTATCAAAGTCCCGGGAATAAAAATTACATCCATATTTTTTGGCAAGTTTTTGAACAAATTTCTGATCTCCATCCGACTCATGTCCCCTTAGTTTAAAATTACAATGTGCAATATCGAAAGAGAATCCTGCTTCATGAAATAAATGGGTCATGCTTATTGAATCAATCCCACCACTTACTGTCAATAATATTTTGTCTTTACCATCAACAAGATTTTGCGATACAATATAGTCTACAAATTTTTTAAGCATACTGAACTGGATTTTGAGCAGGATTTACAGCATAACTTTTTAACAGACATTCCTCATACTCTTTTTCAGTATCAGATAATGCGGTAAAGGCGCTTCCGGCCATATAGGATAAATAGGGAGTTTGAGCATTATATTGAAGGCTGCGTATTACAACATTGAAATCAAAGTCCATACCAGGAGCCAGGTAGCCTACAGCACCCGAATATATTCCCCTTCTGATAGTCTCATATTTTTCGATTAGCTCCATGGCCCTGATTTTCGGAGCTCCGGTCATAGAACCCATAGGGAATGTTGCTTTAATTATTTCCGCAAATGTAACCGGTTTTAATTTGGCACGAATGGTAGAAATAATCTGATAAACCTGTGGGAAAGAATAAATACCACATAATTCATCAACTACCACTGAATTTTTGCAGGCGATTTTTGAGAGATCGTTACGTACCAGATCCGTTATCATGATATTTTCGGCACGTTCTTTCGGGCTTGTTAGTAAATTTCTTCGATGAATATCATCTTTTGTTTTATCCGGACTTCGTGGGGCAGTGCCTTTAATCGGTTGCGAAATGATTTTGGAGTTATCTTTTTTCAAAAATCTTTCAGGACTAGCCGAAAGAAGGTAATGATGCCCGAATTTTAAAAAAGCCGAGAATGGGGCAGGGCTATTTGTATTGATTGAGAAATAAGTGCTATACGGATCAATTTTAATATAATCATAAAACTCCTGGCAAAAATTAAGTTCATAAATATCTCCCCGCCGTATATGGTCCATGATATTTTTAGTCCGAAATAGATAATCTTCTTTGGTGATTCTCGGTTTAAGATTAAAGTTTTTAACAGCGTGAAATTGTTCTTCAGTTGAATAAAGTTCATCCAAAACGGACTGAGGAGCAGTTTGCTTATTATCAGAATGTACTTCAATTGTATTATTCCTGATACAAATTAAAATGGAAGGTTTGAAAAATAGAAGTTGCGGCCAGTTATGATAATCGGGATTATTGGAGCTTAAGTATTCCATCTGATTTTTCAGATCGTAGGTTAGGTAACCAAGATACCAGTGATTCAATGACTGATCAATTTTATGAAGTTCATCAAAACCGGTAATTAGCTCAGATGGATTTGATTTATTGGTAAACCCCGCGATCAGATCATATTTGTTATACAAATGATCTCTGGCAGGGAAATAATGTGAGTTGCTATCGAGAATTAAAGCCAAATCAAATTTTCTGGTATAAGTAATCAATGACTTTTTAATGCATTCGAGAGAACTCTTATCAAATTCGAAGATTTGTTGCATAATGCAAAAATAAAAAAAGCATTCCGTACGGAATGCATTTAATGACTCGATTAACAATAGTTAGTAAATATCAGTTGTAAGTATAATATTCCTTTAGTTTTCAGGCTTCATTGATTAACTAGTATTTGATAATTTCCGGGCGTTGAATAATAAAATTGTCCAGCCTTGGATTTCGGATCGATGTAAGTTCTATGTATTCGGGTGAGGCATTCTCAGGCAATATCGGATAGTATCCAAAACGGAGAATTACGGTATCGAATGCCAGGTTTTCATTTCTAATCCTTATTCCACCTCCAAATCCCGAATAAAGATGATTCTGTATGAGAACTAAATTTCTATTGGAAATTATACCTGCATCGAAAAAAAGAAAGTACACAAATCGGAAGCCCAATAATTCATGAGGTGAGTAACATACACTCTCAAGCGATAAATTCATCCTCTGATTACCCCTCAATTCTTCACTGCTTAAGCCACGTATACCATCGCTTTTTGTAAATTCCATAAATTCATCTTCGAAACGATTATACCCCGATTTATAGGTCATATCAGCGAATATCCGATAAAAATACCTCCCGGAGTTATTCAGAAGATTAGTGAAATACTTTAATTTATAGACTAGTAATCCCTGTTCAATTCCATAGTTCAGAAATGTGCCATAATCGATTCTGTGATACAGATAACCGATTTTTCTAATTCCTTTCCCCCAGGCATACCTGACTCCAAAATATGGGCGGTTAAAATATTCATTATACTCCACACCTGTCGTAAATGCTAGCGAATTACCGAAGGGAATATCCTCAGTTCGCCCGAAACCATATACGTGTGAGGTTTTAAAATATCCTACCTGGGAGATACCTACTGAAAATAGATAGCTGGTTCTTTCGTGATAATCATACAATAATCCTTCTTCAACTTCAGGGCGGTTAAAAAATTCATAACGGGTTATTCTACCGGTTCCGGCAATATTGGTTCTCTTGTTCCTTGAAGAGATCCGAGGTATTGAAATGGCTCGTCCCAACCACAGATCATAATGATTGTAGTCAACTTCTATATCCTGCATTATTGTATCGGGGGAAATAATGTTTTTTATCGAATTTATTTTTTCAAAACTGACTCCGCCCGCATAGCGTACATCTTGTGTAAAAAAATCGCGGTTACAATAGAACTTGAATGCCTCTATATTCCATTGATTTTCATAAGAAGTTTCGAGTGAAAAAAAAGTATTGCCAATGTTCTGGATTTTATAACGAATCTTATGTCCGTAAAAGGGGATCCTATCATAATTCCATGTAAGGTGGTAATACACTTCGTGACCCAATCCCAAAACATTTTTATTACTTATACTTGCTTTTCCGTAATCTACATCCAACAATTCAATCGAACCTCCGATTGGTAATACATCTTTAGTAATGAATATAATATCGACAGAATCCTCAGAGACTTCACTGATAATAATTCTTGCATCATCGATAAAGGGTAGTTCCCGAAATAAACGTTCGTTTTCCGATAACGTGTACAGATCAACAGTATCGCCAATTTGGAAAAGCAAGCGGTTCCTGAATACATGTAACTGAGTATTTATATGAAGTTCATTGCCAAGACGTTCTAGCCATTTTGTAGGTACTTCGGTGGTATCAGTAACATTTTGTCCGAAAATTTCCAATTTTTTAAAACTAATATTTCTGATCACTCTTCCCTGGTAACTATTGAATCCATTGTAAAATTGTTCTTCACGTGAAATAACTTTACTTTCAACCAAAGTTTTATCGGGTGAAAGCTCATGAAGAAGTCTGGTTTTAAGAGAATGTAGTCTACTATTATTTGTAGCTGTATCATTCTCAGCCGAATCAGGGAAAAGGATAAAGTGGTTT
>Ga0307422_1000775_pt1 | contig 17077 bp, 14 predicted proteins | sample SalMarWE160290MG_FD_202153 | JGI IMG/M metagenome (GOLD analysis project Ga0307422, IMG submission 202153) | Salt marsh sediment microbial communities from the Plum Island Ecosystem LTER, Massachusetts, United States - WE1602-90 | ecosystem: Environmental > Aquatic > Marine > Intertidal zone >...
CCATGACCAGGATATTGGCGTCGTTGTGCTCCTTCGCCATACGAGCGGCATAGACGTGACAAACGAGGGCCGCCCGCACCCCGGGGAATTTGTTGGCCACCATACTCATCCCGATGCCGGTGCCACAGATTAGTATACCCCTTTCGGCCTCACCCGTCGAGACCTTGTGGGCCACTTTTTGGCCGAGATCGGGATAATCCACCGGTTTTTCGTCGAAACAGCCCAGGTCCTCCACCTCGTGCCCCAGTTCCCGCAAAAAGGTTACCAGGTCCGTCTTGAGGCGAAACCCCCCGTGATCGCAGGCCATGGCTGTCAGCATCTCAGCCCTCGTTGCGTTTGAAGGCCAACGTCGCATTGGTCCCCCCAAAGCCGAAGGCATTGGAGAGGACCACCCGCACGTCCGCCTCCCGCGCCGCGTTGGGCACGTAGTCCAGATCGCAGCGGGGATCCGGTGTTTCGTAGTTGATGGTGGGGGGAATGATCTTATCCCTGATCGTGAGGCAGGAGAAAATGGCCTCGGTACTTCCCGTCGCCCCTAACAGGTGACCGGTCACCGATTTGGTGGAGCTGACCGGCACCTTATGGGCATAATCCCCGAAGACCCGTTTGATGGCCACCGTCTCGGTGATGTCGTTGAGTTCCGTGGAGGTCCCATGGGCGTTGATGTAGTCGACCTCCCCCGGAGAGAGCTGGGCGTCCTGCAAGGCCATCTGCATACAGCGGGCCGCACCGTCCCCATCGGGATCAGGGGCCGCCATATGATAGGCATCGGCGCTGTATCCGTAACCGACCATTTCCGCGTAGATCTTTGCCCCCCGCCTGTGGGCATGTTCCAACTCCTCCAAGATCATGATGCCGGCCCCCTCACCCATCACGAAGCCGTCCCGATCCCGATCAAAGGGGCGGCTTGCCCGCTCAGGCTCCGCGTTTCTCGTGGAGATGGCCTTCATGGCATTAAACCCCGCCACAGCAAGAGGGGTGATGGTTGCCTCCACCCCACCGGTGATGACGGCGTCGGCATCGCCGTGCTGGATGCACCGGAAGGCCTCACCGATCGAATGGGCGCCGGTGGCGCACGCCGTGACCACGCAGAGATTAGGGCCCTTGGCACCAAACTGAATGGCGATCTGCCCCGAGGCCTCATTGCCTATCAGCATGGGGATAAAAAACGGGGTGATCCGCTGCGGTCCCCGTTCCAACAGGACCGTGTGGTACTTCTCGATGCTCGTCAATCCCCCTAAGCCGGTGCCTACAATGACCCCCACCCGTCCGGCGTTCTCCCCGATGATCTCTATCCCTGCATCATCCACGGCGATACGGGTCGCCGCCAAGGCATAATGGATGAAGAGATCCATCTTCTTGATATCCTTGGGCGCAAGGTAGTCCTCGGACCGAAAATCCTTAACCTCTGCGGCGATCTTGGTATCAAAATCGGTGGTATCGAACTTCGTTATAGGGCCAACACCGGAGACCCCCTCGCATACCTTCTCCCAGACGGGATCAATACCGATCCCCTGAGGTAGCACGAGGCCCACCCCGGTGACAACCACCCTTCTGCTCACGTTTTCACCTCAATTCTATTAATCTTTTCCCTCCTCAACGCCCGAAGAGGGGTAACAAACTGCAGCGAAGCGTGCCTAACGAGCAGAGGAGACAAAGGAGGGGGAATATCTTCCCCCTCTCGCTTACGTATGCTCCTGGATATACTTCAATGCGTCGCCGACGGTCACGATCTTCTCGGCATCCTCATCGGGGATCTCGATCCCGTACTCATCCTCCAATGCCATTACCAGTTCCACCAAATCGAGAGAATCGGCACCCAAATCATCGATAAATTTGGCCTCGGGGACCACCTCGCTTTCGTTCACCCCGAGCTGCTGCACAATCAGTTCTTTCACCTTTGCCTCAAGAGACATTGAGTACTACCTCCTTTTTCTTAGTAATTTTCACTCCCCTACCCTAACAGGTGAAGGAAGTATTTTCAAGCACCTTTCAACTGCTCCAGGCTCGCCAGATCCTCCAGATGAAATGCCTGGCTGGTCTCATCGATGCGACGGAGCAGACCCAACAATACCTTGCCCGGGCCAATCTCCACAAATCGTTCGGTCCCCAACTCGATCATCCGGTTCACTGAATCCTCCCACCTCACGGGGTTGGTCATTTGCCGGATCAACAGGTCCCGCACCCGCTCCTTTGAGGTATTGGGTTCGGCCTCAACATTGCTCACCACCGGGGCCGTAAGCTCTGTGATCTCTATCCGAGCCAATTCGGCGCCCAGGCGTTGGCCGGCGGGCTCCATGAGGGATGAGTGAAATGGGGCGCTCACCGGCAGGGGGACGGCCCGCCTCGCCCCCATCTCCTGGGCCAGGGCAATTGCCCGATCAACGGCCTTCTGGTGACCGGAGATGACAATTTGCCCGGGTGAATTGAAATTGGCAGGGGTAAGAACCTCCCCCTGCGCTGCCCGCTGGCAGAGTTCCTCCACCTGCTCGCGCCCCAACCCCAAGACGGCCGCCATCCCCCCTGTCCCTACCGGGACCGCCTCCTGCATAAATTGTCCGCGCAATCTCACTATCCTGACGGCATCAGCAAAGCTCATGGCCTCGGCGGCCACCAGGGCGCTGAATTCCCCGAGGCTGTGGCCGGCGAGATAGTCGGCCCCCCAACCCACCTCCGCCCGCAACACCCGTAAGGCGGCGGCGCTCACCGTCAGGGTACAGGGCTGGGTATTGGCCGTCAGCCTCAATTCCTCCTCAGGGCCGTTGAAGCAAAGCCCTTGGAGGTCAACCCCCAGGGCCTCGTTTGCCTCGGCGAAGATCTCCCGGGCAACGGGGAACTCTTCGGCGAGCTCCTTTCCCATCCCGACGTACTGAGAACCCTGTCCCGGGAAGATAAAGGCCGTCTTCACTATCAACTCCTCCCGCTGGCGAACTCCTTGATGAGCTCCAGGGCGATATTGTTGCGCTGGATCTGATTGGTCCCCTCGTAGATCTGGAGGATCTTGGCATCCCGCATCATTTTCTCCACCGGAAAATCCCTCATATAGCCATACCCCCCCAGGACCTGCACGGCGTCTACGGTCACCTTCATGGCCGTGTCACTGGTGAAGAGTTTGGTCATAGCCGACTCCTTGCTGAACCGCTTTGGATTACTGTCGAGGTACCGGCTCACGGCATAGACCAGGGCGCGGCCTGCCTCGATATTGACGGCCATATCAGCCAAGATGTGCTGGACGGCCTGGAAGGAGATGATCCTCTGCCCAAACTGGACGCGCTCCCGGGCATATCGGGCCGCGGTCTCAAAGGCCCCTTGCGCAACCCCCACACCCTGGGCACCAATCCCGGGGCGGGACACATCAAAGGTCTTGAGGATGATGATAAGGCCGATACCTTCGCGACCCCCGATGAGGTTTTCTGCGGGAACCTTGCAATCTTCAAAGACCAACTCCCTGGTGGCCGAGGCCCGAATCCCCAACTTCTGTTCCTTCTTGCCAAAGGAAAATCCTTCCATCCCCTTTTCCACGATAAAACCGCTGATCCCCCGCGGTCCCCTCTTCTTATCCGTTACGGCAAAGACGGAGTAGGTCTCCGCCTCGCCGCCGTTCGTGATCCACTGCTTGGTCCCGTTGAGGATATAGTTATCCCCATCTTTCTGCGCCGTGGTCTGTATGGCGGCCACGTCGCTGCCGGCATTGGCCTCGGTGGCGCCGAAGGCGGCCAGCTTCTTTCCGCTGGCTATATCGGGGAGATACTTTTTCTTCTGTTCCTCGGTGCCGTAGAGCAAGATGGGATAGGCCCCTAATCCGCTCCCGGCAAAACTGACCGATACACCAATACAGGCCCTGCTCAACTCCTCCACCACCAAACAGTTTTCAAATACCCCGCCGCCAAAGCCGCCGTATTCCTCGGGTATGAAGACCCCAAAGAGCCCCGCCTCCGCACAGATATGCATCATCTCCCACGGAAATTCCTCTTTTTCATCCAGCTCCGCCCTGACCGCCATCACCTTTTCATCGGCTATCTTCCGGGTGAGTTCCTTGAGCATTCGTTGTTCTTCGGTCAAAAAATAATCCACTTGCACACCCCCTTAACAAAGATTTCAGTACATCTCAATACATCATTTTTTCCTTAAGCTGCGTCCAAATCCGAGAGCCGGTATCACCGCCAAGCCGCTTCAGGTCTTGACTCTGGCGCAGGACCTCGATTACAAGATGGTTGATATCATTGCGCACATACTCACAGGCGGCCCCAACGGCGTTTTTGACGGCCTTGGGGGAAGAATGCCCGTGGCAGATAAAGCAGGTCCCGTTAATGCCCAAGAGCGGGACCCCGCCATATTCGGAGTAATCAATCCGGCGCTTAATGCTCTCCTGAGCCTGTCTCATAAAGAAATACCCGATCCTGGCCCACAGGCTCTTGCGGGTTGCTACCCTGAACATGGCGATCATGGAGTCTGCGATCCCCTCGCTGCTCTTCAAGGCTACATTGCCTACAAAGCCGTCGCACACGATGACATCGACGATACCGCTGGAGATATCCCTCCCCTCGACATTGCCGATATAGTTCAGTCCGCTCTCTTTCAAGACGGCGTGGACGCGCTTGGTAAGCTCATTCCCTTTGCCGTCTTCCCTGCCGTTGCTCAAGAGGCCTACGAGCGGACGGTCCTTGCCCAAGACAAACCGGGCGTAAATCTCACCCATAATGGCGAACTGCACCAGATGAATGGGTTTACAGTCCACATTGCCGCCGGCATCGATAATAATCGATGTCCCGTTGAGGGTAGGGTGAACACTGGCCAACGCCGGTCGTTCCACCCCCTCCAGCTTTTTCAATTTCCACATGCACAGCGCCATGGCCGCCCCGGAGTTGCCGGCCGTCACCACGGCATCGCACGCTCCGTCCTTCATGAGGTCCACCGCTACGCTGATCGACGTGTCGTGCTTGGCTCGGAGGACCCGTGACGGTGATTCATGCATCGATACCACGTGCGGTGTATGGACGATACTCACGTTCGATCCAGACCAGCGGTGCTTGGCTAGCTCTTTCTTTATCGACACTTGATCGCCGACGAGGATCACCTCGTCCACTGCCAACTTCTTGGCAGCCTGCGCGGCACCTTCTACAATGGCCTGGGGGGCATGGTCACCACCCATGGCATCAACGGCAACTTTCATGGGTTTGGATCCTTATGTAAGCAGTCTAGAGGCAGAGTTTAAATTTCCTCTACCGCCACGATTTCCTTGCCTTTATATGTACCACAATGGGGACAGACATGGTGGGGCAGTTTTGGCTCATGACATTGAGGACAGAGCGAGAGGTTGAGAGGCGTCAATCTGTTATGGCTTCTCCTTTTATCGCGTCTCGCCTTAGAAGTTCTTCTCTTCGGAAGGGCCATTATCTTCTCCCATAGGATAGATTCGTTCTGAAACCTTTTAACACGGCGAACCGGGGATCGCCCTGCTGGCGGTCACACCCGCATCCCCCGAGATTGAGATCTGCTCCACAGAGGCTGCACAACCCCTTACATCCGTCGTGGCAGAGGGGTTTCAGGGGGATATTCAGCCATATCTGTTCCTCTACGATGTTCCCCAACTCAATCCCTCCCTCTGGCAGAAAGCTAATATCCATCTCGCTCTGCAAAAGCTCTGTATCCTCATCCGGGGGGGCATAGCGCATAAGGATAAGGTTTTCTTCGAACTCCGATACGATGGGAAGGACAAATTCCTTCAGACATCGCGCACACGGCACGGCTACCGCAGTTTCGATGCGCCCCTTCACCTCAATACCCTTGGAGGTGCGATGGAGCATGAGCATCCCCTTCACCGGTGAGACTATCCGTGTCTCCTGCGTCTCTTCTCCGTGAGGGCCACGCAGGCAAAAAGGATGCAGATCTTCTAGGGCAATTTCCCTCCCTTCTGGAGGGATGTCCTCACATCTAACGTCCATCTGTCTAAAAGGTAATACCTCCCCTTCGTTACCTCTTTTGTCGGTAAGCGTTACATGACTCCCAAATTTAGAGACATAAGTATATATATCTCCATCCTTTTGTCAAGGCCAAAAAAGACAGTATAGAGCAAAGATAAAACCATTCGCAACGCTTCAAAAAATACGGTAGCTGCGCCGTGGTGACAAACGGGCCTGAAGCACCGCTACGGCTGGATTGCGAAAGAGGTATAAGACCCCTCTTGCGCATAACCGCATTTTTCTCTACAATAGGGGAAAGAAAGGAGCATTGTAATGGCAGAAAAGATAGTCATCTTCGACACCACCCTTCGGGACGGCGAGCAATCACCCGGAGCCGCGATGAATGTAGCGGATAAGGTGCGGCTCGCCCAGCAGTTGGAGAAGCTGGGGGTGGATGTCATCGAAGCGGGTTTCCCCATTTCATCCCAGGGGGACTTCGATGCGGTCAGAACTATTGCCAAGACGATCACCCGTTCGAAGGTGGCTGCCCTGGCCAGGACAAATACCCAGGATATCGATCGGGCCTGGGAGGCGATCAAGGGGACCAAATCACCCCTGATCCATACCTTTATCTCGACTTCCGATATCCATCTGATACACCAGCTGAAGAAATCAAAAGAGGAGGTGATTCGGATCGCCGCCAAATCCGTTGTCAGGGCCAAGAAACACACACCCGATGTCGAATTCTCGGCCATGGATGCCACCCGCAGTGATGTCCAGTTCCTGGCGGCCGTGATTGAGGCGGCCATACAAGCGGGGGCGACCAGAATCAATATCCCCGATACCGTGGGCTATGCCATCCCCTCGGAGTTTGGGGAGCTGATTCGAACCCTTCGGCAGAAGGTCAAGGGAATCGAAAAGGTCACTCTGAGCGTTCACTGCCACAATGACCTTGGCCTGGCGGTTGCTAATTCCATCGCGGCGATCCAGAACGGCGTCAGACAGGTGGAGTGCACGATCAACGGCATCGGAGAACGGGCGGGCAACACCTCGCTCGAAGAGGTGGTCATGGCCATCCACACGAGGAAAGATCTCCTCCCTTTCTCTACTCGGATCGTTCCCAAACATATCTTCGCTACCAGCCGCCTTGTTTCCAAGATCACGGGCATGGCCGTTCAGCCCAACAAGGCCATCGTGGGTGCTAACGCCTTTGCCCACGAATCCGGCATCCATCAGGACGGCGTCCTCAAGGAGAAACAGACGTATGAAATCATGACCCCTGAATCGGTGGGGATTTCCCAATCCTCTCTTGTCCTGGGGAAACTCTCCGGCAGACACGCCTTTAAAGAACGGCTGAGGAAACTGGGATTTCGGCTCTCGGAAAAGGATTTTGCGCTGGCCTTCGCCCGGTTCAAAGAGCTGGCGGACAAAAAGCGCGAGATCTATGACGAGGATATTGAGTCGATCGTGGCCGAGGAAATCCTCCGCATGCCCGACCGCTTTAAGCTCGTCTATCTCAACGTCATTTCGGGAAACGTCACCGTTCCCACGGCCACGGTCAAGATGGAGGTGGACGGGCACGTCAACCAGGAGGCCGGTTTTGGCGACGGGCCGGTGGATGCCACTTTCAAGACGATCAAGAAGATCACCCGCGCGCGATCAAAACTCCTCCAGTTCGCCATCAACGCGATCACCGGCGGCACAGAGGCACAAGGGGAAGTGACCGTCCGGCTGGAAGAAAAGGGGCGGACCGTGATCGGCCAGGGCGCCGACACGGACGTGCTTGTGGCCAGCGCCAAGGCCTACATCAATGCCCTGAACAAGCTGGAGTATAGAAAAAAGGGGTTGCGCGGACTGTAACATGGGAATAACCATCACTGAGAAGATCCTGGCGGCACACGCCGGCCTGGAGGAGGTTGTCCCCGGTCAGATCATCAACTGCCGTGTGGACGTGGCCTTGGGAAACGACATCACCGCGCCGTTGGCCATCCAGGCCTTCCGGGAGATGGGTGTCACTACGGTCTTTGATACGGACAAGGTAATACTGGTCCCCGACCACTTCACCCCCAATAAGGACATCCAGTCGGCCGAGCAGTGCCGACTCATGCGTGACTTTGCCCAGGAGCAGGGGCTGACGCACTATTTCGAGGTGGGGCGGATGGGGATCGAGCACGCCCTGCTGCCCGAAATGGGGCTCGTGGGTCCCGGGTACCTGGTCATCGGGGCGGACAGCCACACCTGCACCTACGGCGCCCTCGGGGCCTTCGCCACCGGCGTGGGAAGCACCGACCTGGCCGCGGCCATGGCCACGGGCGAGATCTGGCTCCGGGTCCCCGAGACGATAAAATTCATATACCGAGGAGTTCGCCAACCGTGGGTCGGGGGCAAGGACCTCATCCTGCATACCATCGGGGCAATCGGGGTGGATGGCGCCCTGTATAAGGCCATGGAGTTCACCGGGGAGGCCATCGATGCCCTGGAGATGTCCGGTCGGTTCACCATGGCCAATATGGCCATCGAGGCCGGGGGCAAAAACGGCATCTTCCCTCCCGATGAAATCACCCTGGAATACATTCGCGGAAGGGTCAAAAACGGGTATACCCTCTACCAAAGCGACGAGGACGCCTCCTATGCTGAGATCAAGGAATATGATGTCTCCACTACTGAGCCCCAGGTGGCGTGCCCGTCATCGCCCGCCAACGTTAAAGGAGTACGGTCTTTGAATGGGGTGGCAATCGATCAGGCAGTCATCGGCTCATGCACCAACGGGAGGTTGGATGATCTGAGGATCGCGGCCCAAATCATCAAAGGCAAGAAGGTGGCCCCGTATTGCCGCCTCATCGTGATACCCGCCACACAGGAGATCTATCTCCAGGCCCTGCGGGAGGGACTCTTGGAGATCTTTGTTCAGGCGGGCGCGGCGGTAAGCACCCCTACCTGCGGGCCGTGTCTGGGCGGCCACATGGGGGTCTTGGGTGCGGGTGAAGTAGCTATAGCTACTACCAACCGCAACTTCGTGGGGAGGATGGGACACCCCACCAGCCAAGTCTATCTTGCCAACCCTGCGGTGGCCGCCGCCAGCGCCATTAAGGGAAAAATCGTCCATCCAGAGGAAGTGGTAAGCAAAAAGTAAACGATCGTCGCCTAACAGTAATAAGATAGGGGGCAATCCCGCACCGCCCTGCTCCTTATTATAAATATATAATGGAACCCGAAAACCCTTGAGGATTGTGTCGGGAAAAACTAAAAATGATGCCTTGGCTTTTTTCTCCATGGATACTATCTCCCTTTTCATCAAGATACCACCCTGCGAGATAGCCTACCTCACCTTCGTCCTCGAGTCGTATGAGGGGGTGGCGGTGATGAGGACCATCGACCCCGGCCGGGGAATCGTGGAAGTAATGGTTCCCCCTTCCTATGAAAAGGAGCTAGGGGAAATCCTCACGGACCTTGCCCAGGAGTTCCCTGTTCACCATATGGTGAAACAGGGGAGGGATACAGGGCCATAATGTACAGAAGGGTTTTTCGCCCAAAGCAAAAGGAGACCTTCAATGAAATTGATCAGAGTCAACATGACCGACCAGAAGATCGCCGTGGAACAGGTCCCCACCCACTATACCGGCCTGGGCGGCCGCGGCCTGACCTCCATCATGATCAACACAGAGGTGCCCCCTCGCTGCAACCCCCTGGGACCTGATAATAAGCTGATATTTGCACCGGGGCTGCTCAGCGGCACGTCCCTGGTCAACACCAGCCGCATCTCAGTCGGTGCCAAAAGCCCTTTGACCGGCACCATCAAGGAGAGCAATGCCGGGGGAAAAATAGCGGCCTCCCTGGGCAGACTGGGCATCACCGCCATTGTAGTGGAAGGTCAGACCCCGACGGGGGAACTCTATCTGTTGACCATTGACAAAAATGGAGACCCTAAATTGAAGGACGCGTCTCAATACAAAGGGATGCGCACGTATACCTTGGTTGCAAAGCTACTTGAAACCCTGGGGGCGAAAAACACCATGATGTGCATCGGCCCGGCCGGTGAATACCACCTCGGTTCGGCCAGCATCCAGAGCGCCGATGTCGACGATCATCCCTGTCGTGCGGCCGGACGGGGTGGATTGGGCGCGGTCATGGGCGCCAAGGGGCTCAAGGCGCTCGTGGTGAGCACCGAGGGGAAAACACCCGACGCCATCACCGATCCCGAGGCCTTCAAAGAGGCGGCAAAAACCTTTGCCCAGGCAATCCGGGAAAACCCCTTCACGGGCCAGGTGTTGCCCAAGCTGGGAACGGCCTCCACGGTCGGCGCCGTCAACGCACTGGGGGCGTTTCCAAGCTACAACGCCACTAACGGCGTATTCGACGGATGGAAAAAGGTCAGCGGCGAGGCCTTGGCCGAAATCATTGAAAAACGGGGCGGCAAAGCCACACACCAGGGCTGCTCCCAGTGCATCGTGCAATGCTCCAATGAGTATGTAGATGACAAGGGTCGTTATGTCACCGGGTCCCTGGAGTACGAGACCATCTGGTCCATGGGGGGTATGACCGGTATCGATGACCTGGATACCATTGCCCGGCTCGATTTCCTCTGCGACGACATCGGCTTGGATACCATGAACACCGGGGTGGCCCTCGCAGTAGCCATGGATGCCGGCTACAGAGAGTTCGGGGACGGGGGGGCCGCCATCGACATGGTCGAAGAGATCGCCCAGGGAACGGAAATAGGCACAATCCTGGGAAATGGTCCGGCCGCCGTGGGGGCACATTTCAACCACCACCGGGTGCCTGCGGTCAAACGACAGGGCATTGCGGCTTACGACCCCAGGGCCATGCAGGGCAACGGCGTGACATACGCCACCTCCACCATGGGGGCGGACCACACGGCCGGCAACCTGCTGGGGATCTATCTTGCCGGCAAGCTCAACCCGTTAGAGGCAGCAGGCCAGGTGGATGCATCGCGGAAGGCCCAAATCGGCATAGCGGCGATGGATTGTACCGGGCTGTGCATCCTGGCGGGTATCGCCATGGCAGCACCAGCTGCAGCAAAGGCCTTCTTCACCACGCTCAGCGCCAAGGTAGGAACCACCATTGGCCCTGAAGAGTATAATACCATGGGGATGCGGGTATTGAAGGCCGAGCGCGAATTCAACCACAAGGCCGGTTTTACCAAGGAGGACGACCGCTTGCCGCACTTCTTCTCCGAAGAACCGTTGCCCCCGCACAATAAGGTCTTTCTGGTCAGCGATGAGGAGCTGGACCAGGTATACAATTTTTGACGATCTTCGCATGGGGCGGCCCCCTGGTGGTGTGCCGCTGGCCTTTGGCGGACGCTGCTTGTCGCACACCCCTGTGAAACAAAAGGGGAAATCACTATAACAGTCACCTGCGGCTAAATGTTGATGCCCTGCAACCGCTGCACCGCCTCCTCGAGCCTTGCCTCCGGCACGGTCAAGGCGATACGCACATATCCCTCACCCGCCTCACCGAACCCACTGCCTGGGGTAATCACCACCCCTACCTCATCGAGCACCAAAGAGGCGAAAGAAACCGAATCATGGCCAGGGGGCACCTTGACCCAGAGGTAGAAGGTCGCCTGGGGAGGGGTGACCTCCAGCCCCACGCCACGGATGCCTCGGACCATGACGTCGCGCCTCTTTTGGTAGACGGTGCGCATCTCGTCCACATCGGATTGATCACCTGTCAAGGCCTCGATCCCGGCCCACTGGACGGCTTGAAAGACACCCGAATCGAGATTGGTCTTGGTCTTGCCCAGCCCGGCGAGGATATCCCTGTTCCCCACCGCAAAGCCCAGCCGCCACCCGGTCATATTATAGGTCTTGGACAGGGAGTGGAATTCGATCCCCACTTCCCGAGCGCCGTCCGCCTCCAAAAAACTGGGGGGTGTATAATTGTCAAAGCAGATCTCGCTGTAGGCCGCATCGTGACAGACGATGAGCGAGTGGCGTCGGGCAAATTCCACCACCTCCGAAAAAAAATCTTTATCCGCCACCGCCGCTGTCGGGTTGTTGGGATAATTGACAAAGAGTAAGGTGGCGACATCCGTCACCTCCGGGGGCACCTGACTGAGATCGGGTAAAAAACCGTTTTTCTCCAGCAAGGGCATGACAAAGGATTTTCCTCCGGCAAAGACCGTCCCCGCATGATAGACCGGATAGCCTGGGCTGGGGACCAGGGAGTACGCACCGGGGTTGATGAAGGCCAGGGGTATGTGGGCGATCCCCTCCTTGGAGCCGATCAGGGCGAGGACCTCACCCTCTGGGTCCAGCATCACCCCAAAACGCCTCTCATACCACCGGCTCACCGCTTCCCGGAATTCCCGCATACCCTCATAGCCGGGATAACGGTGGTTCTGGGGGTTGAGGACCGCCTCTCTCATCCGCTCCACAATCCGCTGCGGGGTGGGGAGGTCGGGATCCCCTACCCCCAGGTCGATAAGGTCCACCCCCTGGGCCCGCAATGCGCTCTTCCTCCGATCCAGCTCCGCAAAGAGGTAGGGGGGAAGTGTTTGAAGCCGCTCAGCCAGCTCTACTCTTCTTCTACTGTCTTTCATTCCTCCTCCTTCGCACGCGGCTCGTCTGGTAATGCATGGTGACTTCGAGATAACAAACAAAACTATATCATGGCATGATAAATGCAGAAAAACGTACAATAAATAAAAAGCAACACATATTACCTGTTAAGCCCCCAAAAATGCAAGGGGAGTTAGGGGGGGGGAGTGACAAATATTGACATACATACAAAATGGTGATAAATTTATTGAGAATATTAAGCGTGTATTCAAGAGACGAGGGATAAAACCATGTCATTAAGGCTAGGGCAACTCCTCCTCAAGGCGGAAATCATCACCGAGGAACAACTGAAGCAGGCCCAGGGCGAACAGAAGCTCAAGGGGACTCATCTGCGTTCCGTCTTGATTGATATGGGATTCCTCTCGGAGGACGATCTCCTCGATTTCCTCCACAAACGCTATGGGCTCCCCTCCATCAACCTGGCTGAGATGGAGCTCGACCCCAAACTGGTGGGGCTGATCGGGGAAGAGTTCATGCAGAAAAATCAGGTGGTTCCGGTCCGCAGGAGCGGGTCAACGCTCTATCTGGCCATGGTCGACCCCTTTAACGTCTCGGTGATAGACGATATCAAGTTCCGCATAGGATATCAGATCCAAGCCATGGTATCCTCTGAGACGGACATCAAGACGGCCATAGGAAAATATCTCAACCCTACTGCCTCCCTTGACATTGACGGGGCCCTCGCCGATTTCGAAGACGAGGGGATGGAGGTGGTAAAGACCGATGAAACCTTTGATATCAGCGAAGTAGAGAAGACCGCGGAGGAAGCCCCCGTCGTAAAATTGGTCAACCTCATCCTCGCCGATGCCATCTCAAAAGGGGCCAGCGACATACACGTTGAGCCGTACGAAAAATTCATGCGGGTGCGGGAACGGATCGACGGGATCCTCTACGAAGTGATGAGGCCGCCCATTCAGATGAAGAACGCCGTTATCTCGCGTCTCAAGATCATGTCCCAAATGGATATCGCGGAACGACGCCTCCCCCAAGGAGGGCGTTTCCTGATCAGGATGCAGAACAGGGAGATGGATTTTCGGGTCTCGATCATCCCCACCCTCTATGGTGAAAAGGTGGTTATGCGGCTCCTCGACAAGACAAAACTCCAGCTCGATATGACCAAACTGGGCTTTGAGCCCGATACCCTGGAAATATTCCGTCAGGCCATCTTTAAACCCTTTGGGATGATCTTGGTCACCGGGCCCACGGGGAGTGGGAAGACGACTACCCTCTACTCCGTCCTCTCCGAGCTGAACAAGGTCTCGGAAAATATCTGTACCGCCGAAGACCCCATAGAGTTCAACCTCCCTGGCGTCAACCAGGTCCAGATGCATGAGGCCATCGGCCTGAACTTCGCCGCCTCCCTAAGGGAGTTCCTGCGCCAGGACCCGGACATCATCCTGGTGGGAGAGATTCGAGACCTGGAGACGGCTGAGATAGGGATCAAGGCCGCCTTGACGGGCCATTTGGTCCTCAGCACCCTCCACACCAACGACGCCCCCAGCACCATCGGGCGTCTCCTGGACATGGGGGTGGAACCGTTCCTCGTCTCATCCTCGCTCATCATGACGGTGGCGCAACGATTGGTCCGCTGCATCTGCCCCGATTGCAAGGAACCCGTCGAGATGCCCCCCGAGGCCCTCATGGATCTGGGGGTCCCTGAAGAGGAAACCTACGATTTCCAATGCTATAAGGGAGCAGGATGCAGCAAGTGCAGCAATATCGGATATCGTGGCAGATTGTCGTTGTTCGAGGTAATGCCCATGGATGACGAGGTCAAGGATTTGACCCTGCGCAGGGCCCCTGCCAATGAGATCAGACGGGCAGCCGTCCAGACGGGGATGAAGACCTTACGGCAGAGCGGGATCGCCAAGATCAAACAGGGAGTAACCACCATCGAAGAGGTACTTCGGGTAACCGTCGATTAAGTACGATCAGTTATAACATAAAATAATTAAAAGGATTAACCATGCCACTCGATCTTCAAGATCTGCTCAAAACGATGATAGAAAATGACGCCACCGACCTCCACATTACCACCGGCACCCCGCCCCAGATCCGGGTATACGGCCGCCTGATCCCCTTAGATCTCCCCCCCCTGACCGGTGCCGACACCAAGCGGCTCGCTTACAGCGTGCTCACCGATACCCAAAAACACCGCTTTGAGGAAGAACACGAACTCGACTTCTCCTTCGGGATAAAGGGGCTATCCAGGTTCAGGGGAAATATCTTTTTCCAGAGGGGGGTAGTGGCGGCTGCCCTCCGTTCCATACCCTATAAGATCAAAGGGTTTCAAGAGTTGGGCCTTCCCCAGATGGTCGAGGAACTGATCAGGAGACCCAAGGGGCTCCTCCTGGTCACTGGACCCACCGGCTGCGGCAAATCCACCACCCTGGCAGCCATGGTCGATCAGATCAATGAGGAGCGAAACGCCCACATCATCACCATTGAGGACCCTATTGAATACCTCCATCCGCACAAGGGGTGCATTTTGAACCAGCGAGAGGTAAACGCCGATACCTTCAGTTTCCCGATAGCGCTGAAACATATCCTGCGCCAGGACCCCGATGTGGTCCTCATCGGGGAAATGCGGGACCTGGAGACCATCGAAGCGGCCCTGACTATCGCCGAGACCGGACACCTCACCCTCGCCACCCTGCACACCAACTCATGTACCGAGACCGTCAACAGGATCATCGACGTCTTTCCCCCGCACCAACAGCCCCAGGTCAGAACACTGCTCTCCTTTGTCCTGGAAGGTGTCCTCAGTCAACTGCTCCTGCCCAAGGCCAACGGGACAGGATTGGCACTGTCCCTGGAGATCATGATCCCCAATGCGGCCATCCGCAACCTCATCAGGGAGGACAAGGTCCATCAACTCTACGGGCAGATGCAGGTGGGACAACTCAAGTTCGGGATGCAGACCATGAATCAATCCCTCCTCTCACTCTACGAGAGGGGGGTCATCACCCTGAACGACGCCATGGGCAGGTCCCCTAACTTAGAGGAATTTCGCCAGATGTTGGGAGAGACCGCGGAAAAGAAAAAATAACGTAATGATGTAACGAGAAGGGGTTATCATGCCAAAGTACGCATGGGAGGGAAGACTCCCCCAGGGGGGGATCCGCAAGGGCGAACTCGAGGGGCCCAACGAGACGGCAATCAGGGCCTACTTGAGGCAACAGCAGATCATCCCCACCAAGATCGTCAAAAAGGCGAAGGAGATCAAGATCACCCTTCCCTTCATGAAGGGAAGGGTGCAGAAAAAGGCCCTGGCGATCTTCACCCGCCAATTGGCCACCATGATCGATGCAGGGCTCCCCTTGGTTCAGTCCTTGGATATATTGGCTCAGCAGGAGGAGGACGAAACCTTCCAGGGGATCATCACAACGATAAAGAATGAAGTGGAGGCCGGGGCCACCTTGGCGGCAGCCCTACAAAAGCATCCCCGCTGCTTCGATAATATGTTCGTCAATTTGGTGGTGGCGGCGGAGGAGGCCGGTACCCTCGACGTCATCCTCAGTCGCCTGGCCACCCATATCGAAAAAATGGAAGAACTGAAAAAGAAGATCAAATCGGCCCTCGTATACCCCATCATGATCGTAAGCGTGGCCATCGGCGTCACCATCGTCCTGATGGTATTCGTCGTGCCGGTCTTCGAGAAGCTCTTTGCGGGGATGGGGGCAACGCTCCCCACGCCCACCCGCGTCGTCATCGGCATCAGCAATATTTTCAAGAGCTATCTCCCCATCATCATCGCCATCACGGTGGCTATGGTTATCGCCTTGAACAGATACAATAAAACGGAAAACGGCAAGAGGCGGATCGACGATATGGTGCTGAAGCTCCCCGTCTTCGGGGAGCTCATCCGTAAGGTCTCCATCGCCAGGTTCGCCCGTACCCTGGCAACCCTGGTGACCAGCGGCGTGCCCATATTGGAGGCCCTCAATATCGTGGCCGGGGCAGCAGGAAACAAGGTGATCGAAGAGGCCATCTTGAAGGGCCGGGTCAGTATCAGTGAGGGGCAATCCATCTCTGAGCCATTGGCCGAGAGCGGCGTCTTCCCCGTAATGGTGACCCAGATGATCGCAGTGGGGGAGAGCACCGGGTCCCTCGAACTGATGCTCACCAAGGTTGCCGATTTCTACGAGGCCGAGGTCGACGTGGCAGTGGCCACCCTGAGTTCCATGCTCGAACCGATCTTGATGGTCTTTTTAGGGGTGATCGTCGGCGGACTGGTCATCTCCATGTATTTGCCCATCTTCAAGATGGCCTCGGCCTTCTAGCCTACGGGAAGCAATGCAACAGCAACTGAAACGGCTGATCATCTATCGACTCGCCCTCACGACCACAACCCTCCTCATGGGGCTGCTTTTTCACTTAAGGGGCATATCCGCTTTTTGGGGGCCATATGCCTTATTCTACTTTCTCATCTTCCTCGTTTATGCCACCACCGGTGTCTTTTTCCTCCTCATCCGCAAGGTCAAAAATCACACATTCCTGATCTATGCCCAGACAACGATAGATGCCCTGATCATCACCGGAATCATCTATATCACCGGCGGCAGCGATAGTGTCTTCACCCCCCTCTAC
>Ga0307422_1000778_pt1 | contig 17044 bp, 19 predicted proteins | sample SalMarWE160290MG_FD_202153 | JGI IMG/M metagenome (GOLD analysis project Ga0307422, IMG submission 202153) | Salt marsh sediment microbial communities from the Plum Island Ecosystem LTER, Massachusetts, United States - WE1602-90 | ecosystem: Environmental > Aquatic > Marine > Intertidal zone >...
TTCTGTGATTCTCTTATGCGATCATAGACGACAATCGTATCATGAACCGAGAAAGAGAGAACGGTTAAAACAGCTGTCACAAAGAGGGTATCAACCTCGACATTGAGAAAATGACCTAGTAAAGAGAAGGAGCCGATTAAAACTAAACTATCATGGAACATGGCCAGAATAGCACAGACACCAAACTTGGCATCTTTAAAACGCCAGGCAACATAACTCATGATAAAACCCGCCGCCAGGATAATGGCGACAATCGTTTTGATTAAAAGCTCTTTTCCTAAGGTTGGCCCGACTGTTTCAAAACGAAATTCTAAAGGAGCCTCCCCTAATTCATTCTGCAAAACTTCTTTGATCTTTAAATCCTGATTATTTTCTATTGGCGGCAAACGCAAAAGGTAAGTATTTTCACCTGAAGACTGAATCGAATTGACCTGATAACCATTTCTTTCCAAAACTTCTTTAACCGTTTCTTTATTAATTTCTTCCTCAAATTTGTATTCCGCCAAAGTTCCGCCGGTAAAATCAATCGATGGTTTAAGCCCGAAACGGACTAAAGAGAATATTCCGGGAATGATAACCACCGCCGAAATCAAAAAGTAAAGATATTTAAAACGCATCCACCTGATCATTTCTTCACCTCCGCTTTAGAAAAAACTCTTAATAATGTTCTGGTAACAACAATACCGGTAAACAAGCTCAAGATAACTCCCAAACCTAAAGTCAAGGCAAAACCTCTGACCATTCCTGAACTATTTAAAAAGGACCAGTTAAAAGGATTGAATAAAATGAAACAGGTAATTAAGGTAGCTACATTGGCATCTCTGATTGAATCCCAAGCCCGGCCAAAGCCAAGCTCCATGGCGACCGCTCTTGACTTACCATCCCGAAGTTCTTCCTTCATTCTTTCAAAGATGAGAATATTGGCGTCAACAGCCATCCCGACCGACAAGATAAAACCAGCCACTCCAGGCAAAGTTAAAGTCACCGGTATTAGTTTGTAAAGCATCATCGTTACTAAACCATAAACAATCAAGGCCAAATCAGCCAAAAGACCCAACTTGCCATAATAAAGAGCCATAAAAACAATAACCATCAACAAGCCAATCAAGCCGGCATAAACACTTTTCTGAACCGAGTCAGCCCCTAAGGTGGCTCCAATATTCCTTTGTTCAATCAGCCTGATGGGCACCGGTAAAGCACCGGCATTAAGCTGAATTGATAACTGCTTGGCCTCTTCAACGGTAAACTGCCCACTGATAATCGCCTCTCCAGTGGTAATCTTTTCCTGCACTGTCGGCGCAGTAACCGGTAATTCATCTAAAAAGATGGCTACTGGCTTGCCAATATTCCTTCCCGTAATTTCAGAAAACTTTTCCCCTCCTTCTTGAGAAAAAATCAGCCCGACTGTCGGCTGACCAGTGTTCTGATCAAACTTAACCTCTGACTTAGATAAATCTCTCCCTGTTAGACCAGTGGGTTTAAAATCAAGAAAAGTGGCTGCCTCCGTCGCGCCTGCTTCCAGCTCCCTAAAATCTAATTGAGCTGTCTGCCCGATTAAATCGACGGCCGTTTGGATATCTTCAATCCCGGCTAATTCAACAATCAAGCGATAATCATCACCAACTTTAGAAGTCTGGATGACCGGTTCGGTCACCCCAAAAAGATTAACCCTCTTTTCAATATTATCCTGGGCTGCTTCAATGGCCGCCTGGCGATTCTCTGCCTCGACATCCTTCATATCAGCCTGAAAAACCAAATGAGTCCCGCCGGCCAAATCAATACCCTTTTTAATTTCCAAATCCCTTTTGAGACTAAATTGCCCTAACGACCAATCTAAAGAAGGTCTTTTGATTTCTTCATCAATCTTAAAATTTCTAAAAGAAAACTTAACCGGGATTTTCCCCGGTAAAGAAACATAGAAAGAAACTAAAGCTAAGATGATAATAAACCAAAGTAAACGACGATTTCTCATTTCTTAATTCTTTTCTTTTTAACGAGGCTCTGAGAGAGGGGTAATTGTTTGGCCCCCGAAAAGGTATAAACAATCTGGCCGGTTTCCGGCTTAATTTCAACCTCAACCTCACCACCCGGCTTAATGCCTAAAGAATGAGCAAACCTTGAAGGAATGGTAACCGCCAAACTATTACCAGTCTTGATTATTTTTTGTTTAGCCATTTTTGACTACTCCTCGGATAAAGCCTCTTCATCACCAATTAACATTACCTTTGACGATGATAAAATTCCCAATAAAAAAGGGTCTCTTCTTTTCTTACGAAAATTAAATTCCTCTCTATTCATAACGCTGTAATTAACCTCTCTGCCCAATCCTTTTTCTTCTTCCTTGACAATATTAGACAATTTTTGAACATCAACATCACCAACGAGTAACAAATCAACGCCACCTTCCTTAACTGGCAAACCCCTGGCCATTCTTCCCGACAAAAGAGCAAACTTAACATTGCCCAGTTTCCCTTTTCTTTTAACAATCTTGCCGCCTAAACCAACTGTCTTGGAAATCAAGGAAAGTAGATCTTGATAAAGCGGGTAATCCTTGTTAAACCAATAATAAATCCTGTTGCCTCTGTTCTCCTTCTTAACCATCCCTAATCTCTCCATCCGTTGTAATTCTCTTCTAATGGCGTTAATTTCCTCTTTGAGAAGACGAACTAACTGGCGAATATAAAACATTTCTTTTGGCTGAGAAAGAAAGGTCTGAAGCAGTTTGGCTCGTACCTTAGATACCATCAAGTCTTGAAGCATAAGCTTTTGATGTTAATAGCTAATTTCGTTTCCACTAGGAATAACTTCAATCCAAATCGGCCCGCGATTAAGAGAAATTTCCTTGCCTTGGCTGTCGGTAAAGATCGTTCTTGACTGGCGATCGTCTTTTTCCCAATTAGCCTTAATTGCTTCCCCATCTTGAAAGACAACCGCCTTACCTGATCCTGTCGTCTGATAGAGAAGATGTTTCAATTCATCAATCGGGCCCGTTTCTTTCATATACTGAACAATGACTGTTTTGGCTTTGATTTGCGAATCATCATTTTTATCCACAAAAGAGTTGCCTCCATTAAATCTTAAATATTGATTATTCTCCTTATCATATTGCCAGTTAACAGCATAATCAGCCCCATTTAGCCAAAATTCAAACTCAATATCATTAACATCACCCCGTTCTCCTGAATCTTTATCCTCCTTAAATTCCCAAGCAAGAAAATCTTCATCCCAACTATTGCCTTCTTCATCAGCATTAGTCAGCCCTCTTTCTTCGGCCACTTCCCAAAGTTTCTCGGTCGTCGAATACATTGTGTGTTCGGTAGCCACTGGATGGCCTAATCTTTCATAGTCCCGCCAGAAAACTGGGAAGCCTAAGGAGAACTGATTCATGTCATTACCTTTACTTAACCAACCATAATCACCAATTTGCCCTAAGGCATTGGCCTTGCCTGGTTTATTAGCCCCGCCAACATGAGCATAAAGGGGATAATCCCCATATTCTGAAGCAAAATCCATGAAGTAAGTTCGGGCTGAGCGGACTGGGCCAATGGTTACCTCTTGGGCTATGGCTCCACAGTAAAAAACGGCTAAGAAGCGGGTAATGCCGCCTTCAGCCACGGCTTCATAAACAACATCCGCTTTTGATAACCCTGATTGTGGTCTGGCTTCAGCATGGTTCTCAATCATGACCGTTAAAGGACGCCTTGTTTCCCAAAGCTGTCTTTCCGCCCTGCTAAACATCTCTCCATTTAAAGGACAGGCTTCTGTTTTAGGAGCATTAGGATCGATAACAATACCCCTTCCATCTTTAAGAGGCGAAACTAAAACTCCGGCAGTACCACCTAGATAATGAAAAAGGGCAAAAGAAATGCCCGTAGAAGCCAAATATAAAAGAATACCACCAATAATTAAAAGTAATTTTTTGTTCTTCATTTTATCTTCTTCGCGCTTTTAACGGCTCTTTTTTCCTCCGCTGATAATTCGTAACTTCCCTGCTTGCCTTTCTTCACTTCCTTAGCATACATCCTCGTTACCTCCCGACTATGTAAGCTGGTAATGACAAAACCGCTCTCTTGACCATCAAGCAAGGCTAAAGAGAAACTCTGGTTACCACCTGTTTCAGAAAAAGGATTAAATCTCACCAAACCTATCTTTTGAATATTAAAAAGATTCTCTTTCTCTAACTTCTCAATCTTCTCGAGTAACTCAGCTACTCGTTTTGCCTCTTCCTCAGAATTTTTTAAAAGTTCCTCTAAAACTGATTTCAAACCCTTCTTAGTAAGCCCCTTGCTCAGCTTTTGATAGTGATTATAAAGATTATAAAAGATAACCGATAAAAATACCAGCCAAAAAAAAATGAGTCCTAAAACAACCGCTACCAATTGATCAAAGTTGATCATAACTTGATTTTAGAAATCTTTCGTGCTATTGTCAATTAGAAAATGGCCAAAAAACGGAAAACTCGCCAAGAAAAAATCATCCTCCAGTTAAAAAGACAGCTTCAAACAAAAGAGACCAAAACTCGTCCTGAACCTAAAGAAAATCAAATAAGTCAAGAGGCAATCTCAATTCAGCCTCAAGTGGAACCCGTTCAGGTTCAAAAAGAAAAAAAGACTGATGATTCGGTCTTTTCAACCGATTTGAAGCTAATTAGGAAAGGCCTGTTCAAAACCCTAATTCTAACTTTTATCATCATTAGCTTCGAAATGGTGCTATACTTATACCTAAGATAGATTATTCTTACCTGTCCAAAGAAAGAGAGGAGGTGAAGAAGAAAAATGGCACTAGATTTTTATTGTGTAAAATGTCGCACTAAGAGAAACGGTAAAGACGTTGAAAAAGTTACCCTTAAGAACGGTAAACCAGCCCGAAAGGCTACTTGCGAAGTTTGCGGCACAAAGATGTTCCGCATTGGTTAATTGAAGGATTTAAATCCAACAAAAGCCCTCTTACTCTCTAAAGTGTAAGGTTGGGTTTTTGTTTTGAAGAAGAGAAACTAAATTATAATTCAGTATATTTCTTACTACTCCCTTTTGCTTTCTCGACCGGATATCTCTTTTCATTAATCTTCATCTTCTTTTCAAAAGCCTTAACAATATCAATATTTAAATCGTGACTCATTAATAGCACTAAATAAAAAACATCTGCTTTTTAACTGAAAATTAAAACCCCTACTCCTAGAAGAAGACAATAAACTCCAAATACCCAAAACCTAGAACCAACTAACGACTTTTTTAAAATCTTTAAGGCAAAATAGCCAACTCCCCCGGCTACCAACATCCCTACTAAAGCTTGAGTCATTAAATCAGTTGAATAACTTGCTAAATCAGGAACCTGCAGAATCAAGGCTCCTAAAATAGCTGGAATAGCTAAAAAGAAAGAAAATTTAAAAGCAAGGTCTCTTTTAAAGCCTCTAAATAATCCTGAAGAAATGGTTGCTCCTGAACGAGAAATTCCAGGTAGAATTGCCAAAGCCTGAAAAAGACCAACAAACAAAGCGTCTTTCCAATTAGAAGAAGTCATCTTTTCTTTTTTTAGTTTATCTTTAAAAAGCCTGGTCAAGAAAAGTAAAAGACTGGTAATCAGCAAAGCAATGCCAACCAACTTAAAAGAATCAAAAATAACTTCAACCCTCTCTTCTAATAAAAGACCAACGATAACCGCTGGAATGGTACCAATAATAATTAAAATTAGAAAGTAAAGGCTCGCCTTTTCTTTTTTAAATATTCCTTTAATTAAATCTCTTAATTCCTTTCTAAAATAAAAAAGGATCGCTCCTAAAGTACCAAGATGAACAAAAATATCAAAGAGGATCGGTGGTTTTAAAGCAAAAATCTTCTGAAATAAAACCAAATGGCCTGAAGAAGAAACTGGCAAAAATTCTGTCAATCCCTGGACTATTGATAAGAAGAAAACCTGCCACCAAAACATAGTCTCCATTTTAAACTTAAGCTCAATAAGAAAGCAAGCTAGGGCAGGAAAGGTTGAAAAAGAAGGCCTTTTCTGTTATAATAATCTTACCTGAGAGGCTGAGCAGTCGCTCACCATTCGGTGAGAGGAAAGTCCAGACAGCTGAAGACAGGGTGGCTTTGGGCAACCAAAGCACTGTAAACTTTTGGTAGTTTACGGCTAGATAGGGCCACAGAGACGACAACTCATCTTTAAACCCTAAAAGGTTTAAGGGCAGAGAGTGAAAAGAGGCAACCCTCCCCGCTGCAACCTCCGACTGGCGCGTTTGTAGGTGTCTTCCTAAGTGCCGAGGTTCGAGGGCAAAGATAGATGACTGCATAAAACAGAATCTGGCTTACTGGTCTCTCAGGTTTTTTAGTGGAGAAATCTAAAGATTTTTAAATCTGTCAGAGGTAGAAACTTCAGAAAGAATAATTTCAATTAACAAGACAACTGGAACAGCTAGAATCGCTCCTGTTATTCCGGCCAGTTTAAAACCAGCAATCAAGGCCAAGATGGTGATCAAAGGATTAATACCTACCTCTTTGGCGATAATCTGCGGACAGATAAACTGGTTTTCAAATTGTTGAATTAAGAAATAAAGAGCGGCTACTGCCAAGGCCATCCAGGGTGAAATAATCAACCCTGCCAAAACAGCCGGAATGGCCGAAATGAAAGGACCAATATTGGGAATTATTTCCAATATCCCGGCAAAGATCGCCAACGGTAAAGCATATTCAATCCCTAAAAGACGTAGCCCAATATAGGAGAGTAAGCCGACGATAAGCATCAACAACAGCTCTGCTCTTACCCAACCACCTAGTTTTGTTTCAAGCTTATCAACAATCCGCGCGCCCATCTTTTCCCCTGAACCTAAAAACTTAACCAAAAACTTATCTAAGTTCTTTCTCTGTAAGAGTAAATAAAAGCTGATGACAATAAAGATAATGAAATTGATAATATTTTGGAAAATACCGACAAAGGCTCTAATAATATTTCCTGAAAAAAGACTGAATCTATCTAAAAACTGGGCCATCTGATTGTCTATTACCTTCTGGTTAACCCCTAACCACTTAAAAGAAGAAAAATCAGAGGGTAATTTAGAAAGTAAAGTTTGAGTTTGCTCAATTAGAGGTGGGACAATACCAGCGATAATTAAACTTAAAACCCCAAAAATGAGAATATAGATAAAGATAATTGCTAAAACCCGCGGAATGTGCCATCTTTCTAACCTATCGACCAAAGGGTTCAAGGCAGCCATCAAGATAATCCCCAAGAACAAAAGAACAATCACTCCTCTTAGATAATAAATCAACCACAGAAACAAAAGAAAAAAGACGGTGAAGATAATAGTGCGATGAGAAATCTCAATCTTTCTGGGCATCATTTTTTAGTATACCAGAGAAAAACTGTCCTTTCTACTTTATCTTGCCATCCTCTGCTTAAAATGTCAAACCATTTAATGCCCTTTTCTTTCCTAAACCAAGTTAATTGACGACGAACATAACCATGCTCGGCATTCTTCCAAGCAAAGATAGCCTCTTTCTTAGTTTTCTTACCTTCAAAGTAAGGCCGCCATTGTCGATAACCAATGGTTGTCCCTAAAATAGAATTTTTAAACTTATATCCTTTATTCATTAAGGTCTTTATCTCCTTTTCCGCTCCTTCTTCGACTCTTTTCTCCACCCTTTGGTCAACAAGATGATAAAGATCCTTTAAGGAAGTCTTTAAGCCTATCTTTAAAAGATTAGCTTTCAAAGAAGACTTTTTTAAAACCTTATCTTTCTTTAAAGAAACCTCAATGGCTCTTATCAAACGACGGGGATTTTTCTGATCAGAGGCATTCATTTTTACCCATCTTTGAGGATTAAATTTCTTTAATCTTTTCTGCAATTCAGTTAATTTTAAAGAAGATAATTCTTCTCTTAAAACAAAATCAGGCAAAATACCTAAACTTTCAATTCCTTCAAGCAAGGCCTTGAGATAAAAACCAGTTCCCCCTGCTAAAATGGGCAATTTCCCCCTTTGCCAAATATCTTTAATAACCTTCTCTGCTTCTTTAACAAAATCAGCCACATTAAATTGATAATCTGGCTCAACTAAATCATAAAGCCAGATCTTTACTCCCTTAATTAAATAAAAGCCATCTTTAAATTTAGCCCCCAAGACATCTTTACCTGTTACAATATCCATTCCTTTATAAACCTGTCGGGAATCAAAAGAAACAATTTCTCCTTTAAGCCTTTTAGCTAATTTTAAGGCTAAACCTGTTTTTCCAGTGGCCGTTGGCCCGCAAATGACAAGCAGTTTTTCCATCGCCTGAATTATAACGTGTTGCCCTTCTTTTTAAAATATGTTAAAAATAATCTAAGCCATGAAAACCCCCATATTAAATGCCTTTATTAATATTGCTTCGGCGTTGAGCCTTTTATGTGTAGCTATTTCTGGTTTAATCTTATTCTTCTTTCTGCCATCAGGTGAAGGATTCAGAGGTGGGAGAAACTTAGCCTTCAGAACCAACTTTTGGGTTTTATCCAAGCATTCATGGGTAAACATCCATAATATTGCCGGAATTATTTTGATTATCTTAATCTTGATTCATTTAATTATGCATTGGCAATGGATAAAAAATATGCCAAAATTATTTAAAGAAAGGAGGTAAAATGGCCGAACTAAACAAATCTTATAAATGTAATGTTTGTGGTAACATTGTTAAAGTTATAGAAGCTGGTATTGGTGAATTAGTTTGCTGTGGTCAACCGATGGCCATCGTTGAAGAACAAGCAGCAGGAGTTACTCCAGAAGAAAAACCTGAAAGCACACCAGTCCAAGAAGAATCTATGCCTGAAACTCCAGTAGAAAGTTCTACTGCTCCAGTTTCAGAACCATCAACAACAGAAGAAAAACCTGAAGAAGAAAACAAGCCAAGTTTCTAAAGCTTAGTTAATTAAAATAATAAATTTATTTTCTTTTTCTTTTCTTCTCGGGGAAGTTTTTACCTAACCAACAATAAAGACAAAGTCTGCTTTTAGGTAAACCAATCGCCTTTACCATTTCCTCAACTGTTTGATATTTTAGGGAAGTTACCCCTAGTTCTTTGCGAATTGCCTCAACCATCTTCTTATAAAAAGGTGATTTATCATCAGTAAACTGATTAACATCAAAGGATTTCTTGCCCATCATTTTTTTAATCGTCCTTCTAGCAACTAGTTCTCTTTTTCTTCTTGTTGATAGAAGAAAGGGACAAGGGAACATCAATGGCGGGCAGGCAATGCGAACATGAATCTCCTTGGCCTTGTTTTTCCAAAGCTTCTCAATAGCCTGATTTTTCAATTGTGTCCCCCGGACAATAGAGTCGTCACAAACAACAATTCTTTTCCCCTCAATAACACTTTTAATCGGAATCAGCTTTAGTTTGGCTACCCTATCTCTAATTTCCTGAGAAGGCGGGGTGTAGCTACGACCATAACCATCGCTGTACTTGACTAAAGGCCGACCATAAGGAATTCTAGAAGCCTTAGCATAGCCTAGAGCATGAGCAATGCCTGAATCAGGAACTCCGGTGACTAAATCAACCTTAAGCTTGTCTCCCTTGGCTAAATTAGCTCCACACCGTTCTCTAACTTTTTCGACATTAATACCCTCATAAGAGGAAGCTGGATAACCCGTATAAATCCATAAAAAAGCACAAACCTTATTCTCTTCTCCAACGATCTTCTTACTCTTTAAGCCCTTTTCTCCCAAAAAAACAATCTCACCGGGCTTTAATTCCTTAATAGCTCTAAAACCTAAATTAGGGAAAGCGCAGGTCTCCGAACTAACGGCCAAAACCCCATCTTTTCTCCCCACAACCAAAGTTGTCTTGCCACTTCGGTCACGAGCCGCATAAATCCCCTCCTTAGATAAAATCAATAAGGAAAGAGAGCCTTTTATCTGACTGAAGGTATCTTCAATACCAGAAACAATATCATCTTTTCTGGCAATTAATTTACCAATGACCTCAGTGGCGTTAATCTCACCACTACTCATTTCAGAAAAACTTCCCCCTTGAGCCATAAAGTCTCTGGCTAATTTATTTTTATTTCTTAAAAGACCAGCTGTCACCAAGGCGAAATCGCCAAAAGAGCAAGAAACAATAACCGGCTGGGGATCAAAATCACTAATGACACCAATTCCCTTTTTGCCTTTTAATTTAGGCAATTCATCAATAAATTTTGATTTAAACTGAGAGGTAGAAATATCATGAATACAGCGGGAGATTCTGCGATTAAAAACAGCCAAACCAGCTTTCTTGGTTCCTAGATGAGAATGATAGTCAGTTCCATAAAAAAGAGTTTGGCGGCAGTCTTTTTTAGAAATAACGCCGAAGATACCACTCATAATTTGTCCTCTTAAATTGTAACAATAAATTGAACAAGAGAAAAGACTTAAATATCTTTAATTAATTAAATCGTTCAATATTCGCCATCTTCTCTTTTTCTCAGCAGGTAAAACATCATCTTTAAAATGATAGGCAGCTGTTCCCTCTCTGGGAGAGTATTTGGCAATAAAAGCTCTTTCAAAACCAACCTCTTGGCAAAGCTTAACCGTCTTTTCAAATTGCTTTTCACTCTCACCCGGAAAACCAACAATGATATCCGTGCCAATCTTGATATCAGGAATCTTTTTTCTAATCTTCTTTACTAAAGCAAAATATTCTTTAGCTTTATAAGGACGATTCATCTTCTTCAAAATTTCATCATCCCCCGATTGCACCGGCAGATGTAGATAACGATCAATTTTAGGCAAAGTCATGGCCTCAATAATCTCATCGCTTAAATCCCAAGGATTGGAAGTCAAAAAAGAAACCTTTTTAATTCCTTTAATCTCATGAACTTTTCGCAATAAATCTGCAAAAGCCTCACCTGTTTTATCATTTCCATAAGAATTGACGTTCTGGCCTAATAAAATAACCTCCCGGCAACCATCAGCAACTAATCTTTCTACTTCACAAAGAATTTCTTCTAAAGGAAGACTCTCTTCCTTCCCCCGTCCATAAGGAACAACACAATAAGAACAGAAATTATCACAGCCCCTCATAATTGGAACTAAAGCCGAAGTTTTCTTCTTTCTTTTAGGAGGAAGAGAATTAACCAATTCTTTAATTAATTTAAATTCATCAACTTGAGGTAATTTCTTTTTTAATTCCGAAAGACTATAACGGCGCCTCTCTTCTCTGGCTGAACCAACCATACAGCCGGTCAAAATAATATGAGGGGGTTTCTTTAATTTATTCAAATTATTAACCAAACCAAAAACACGATTTTCTGCTGATTCCCGTACTGAACAACTATTAATAATCACCAAATCAGCCAATTCTATCTTAGAAGCTAATTTATAACCTTTCTTTTCTAAAACAGCGGCTATCTTTTCCGAATCTGCCTCATTCATCTGGCAACCAAAGGTCTTAATGAAGTATTTCACAACCTATATATCTTAACTTATCTTGAACTTAAATGTTATAATTAAAATATGGATCAAGAACGATTTAGATATCCTCAACCGCCAAAAAAAACACCTACCCAAAAAGAACTAAAAGCAGTTGCTGACAAAGCACATAAAGAGTTTCTTGAAAAAGATCTACCGAAGATTGAGAAAAGATTTCCTAAGGATGACGGTAAGACGAGGATTTTAAGAGTAAATGATTAGCTTACCTTAACTTTCTCTTAAAGAGTAAACCCACAAAATCAAAGCTCCAATAAAAGGATGTGAATTAATTAAGAAACCACTATTTTCGATAACCTCCGGATAACGGAAGTGAAAAGAAACTAAAATATAAGCTAAAAGCAAAACTAATTTTGGATAAAGAACTTTCTTTTGAAAAACTTTAGCAAATAAAATAATAAAAAGCGGAATTAGAATTACATAATGATGAAGCCAGGCAAAGCTAGAAAAGAAGATCATCACCGAGAAAATCAAACCAAAAAAGCCAAGAGCCTTATCTTTTTTTCTTAAAAAGACAATTAAAGAAAACAAAGCTATTGCTAGTCTTAAAAATAAACGCCAAAAAGCAGAAAAATTCAGCCTTAACAAAAAACTATTTAAAGATTGATCAAAATAAGAAACCTCTCCTCCCTTAAAAAATAAATTACTGCCTATTTGCCCAAAATAATTAAAAAGTAAAACTGGTTTAAAAATTAAAATCGTAGCTAAAACTCCTAAAAAACCAGTGACGATAAAACTTAAAAGAGTTTTGTATCTTTGCTCTTTAATAAAGAAAAGAATCAAAAAGCCTGGAAAAATTTTAATTAACGCCGTTACCGCTAAAAGAATCCCTGAAAAAATATCTTTTTTAAGTCTAAAAAAATAAAAACAAAATGTTATTAAAAAAAGAATTAACAGATTAATTTGACCTAAGGTTAAAGTGAATTTAGTAGGAAAATATTGAATAAAAAGAATGGCAAAAAGGAAAAAGAAAATTAATCTATTCCTTTTAAAATTCATCCGTACTAAAAGATAAATGGTAGCTAGCAAAGATCCTAAAGAAAGTAAAAGTATAACTAGAGAAGCAATACTTTTGGAAAAAATTGGCAAAATTAGTAAAAAAAGCAACGTAGTTGGCGGATAATTAAAGGGGACCTGATTTTGATAAAGGCCATCGGGAAAATAAATATTACCGCCCGCCAAAGCAACCTTAATCCCATCCCAATAAACCTTAAAATCAACAAAATTCTGTTCTTGAAAAACAAAAAACAGCTTATAAAGCTGCTGACCTAAGGCTAAGAAAAAAAATAAAACGCTTAAGTAAAGAATTATTTTTTTGTATCTCATAAACTATATTTTACTTTATTTTTGAAGTTAGGGCGAGACTTCACTAATATGATATAATTAAAATATGAATAAAGGAAATGATTCTTCTGGACTGAAATTTCATAAACTAGCTGAAGAAGCTAGAGAAAAAGATAAACATCTCGAAGCTTTAAAGTTTATAGAAGAAGCCATCTTTAATTACCAAAAGGAAAAAAATTATTCTGGGCTTGCTAAAGCTCTCCAAAGCAAAGTTTTGATTTACAGACACCTCTTCTGGATAACAGACGACATTGTTTATGCTTTCTTGACGCAAAAAGATGCTGAAGCAAGCCTGCTTATTGCCGAAAAGCACAATCTCTCAAAAATAATTAGTTCTTGCCATTTTAGCCTTGGTAAAGCAGCCATGCTCTTAAAAAACCCCAAAGAGGCCATAAAACAATATCAAATGGCCATTGAAAAATATTATGGAACTAACACCGAAAAAGGAGATTACTACTATCACCTGGGTGAGGCTTTCTTCAAAGATGACCAAAGAGAGAAAGGGAAAGAAACGATGCTTAAAGGACTAAAGCAAATAGAAAAATATGCTAGTGAAGTTGATCCGTTTCTTGTTCATGTTTGGTCCTCAGGCTGTCATATGTACCTCGCTAAGGCATTAAAGGAAGAAAACTATCAAGAAGCAAAAGAACATTTTAAGAAAGCAAAAGAAATTATCGATTCAGACGAAAAGCTCGTTATTCGTAAAAGGCAAATAAAAGAACTTGCTAAAAGTTTTAATTAGCTATCTTGACAGATCTAATCAAGGCAACTATTATAAGGCCAATACTATAAAATAGTACTTTTATATAAATTAAGCATTAAGCAAAAAGCGCTTTTATGCTTTTTCAATTTTTATTAAGGAAAACAAGAGGATTAAGGAGCTGATGTCTATGAGAGTGTTAGAGGTTGTAGATTCAATCACTAATAGAGCAGAAGTGAGTTGGTCTGAATAGTCTGCAGAGAGAAAAAGCCAAAAATATGTTTTTTACATATTCAGACTTTCAGACCTAAACGAGAAAAGCGATCAAAAATCCGTTGTTTTCAAATTGATGGGAGCGGTTCAAAAAAGAGAAAAGAGAAAGTAATGAAAAAGTTATTATAAAAAATAACTTAACCTAATAATAAACAAAAATTCTTTCTCTTCAAATCACAAAAATCACACCGCTCCCATCCCCCCTTCTTTTAGACCCACCTTAAGCGAAAAAACCCACAAAATTAAAGCCCCTATAAAAGGATGGGAAATAATTAAAAAATTATTTATTAGTGAATAATAAAATGAAAGAAAATTTAACGAACGGCTTTCTTTAACGGTTTGCCCGGAGAAAAACGTGGAGCTCGGTGTCCTTTAACCATCTTCTTCTCGCCACTGCCGGGGATAATAACTGGCTTATCTTTAACTTTGACGACTCTAAAAGTTCCAAACCCTGATAAAACAACCTTTTCACCTTTGGCTAAAGTTTTACTTACCTCAGCTAGAAAAACCTCAATGACCTCTTCAGCTGCTTTCTTGGTGGAATGAGCCTTGCTGGCGACAAGGTTGATTAAGTCTTTTTTAGTCATAGAGAAATTCTACTACAAAAACCTTTAATTGTCAAAGCTATTTAGCTTTGGTAACATCGCTTGCCCGAAGTTCCCTAATGCAGGTAACTTTTATCTGTCCGGCATAAGAGGCTTTTTCTTCTAAGGCCTTAGTAATTTTATCTGCCAAGACGACCAGTTCATCATCAGAAACTTCCTCAGGTTTTACTAAAACCCTAACATCTCTCCCCGCCTGATAGGCAAAAGCTTCTTTAACTCCCGGAAAATCACCGGCAATGTCTTCAATTTGAGACATATGCTCGACATACTCTCCATGAGGTTCATATCTTGCCCCTGGTCTTGCTCCAGAAGCAGCATCAGCAATCCAAACAATTCTTGACTCGGCTGAAGAAAAAGGTTTATCTTCGTGATGTTCAGCGATACAAGCAACAACCTTTTCAGGCAACCCATATTTCCTGGCTAAATCAACCCCTAACTGAACATGAGTTCCTTCTTCTTCATTAACCACCTTACCAATATCATGAAGTAAACAACCAAGTCTAACGATATTAACATTGGCTCCAATTTCATGAGCCAATTGAATACCAATCTTCGTTTCTTCTAGAGTATGAATAATCATGTTTTGTCCATAAGAAAAACGGAATTTAAAGCGCCCTAGAAGTTTAATTAAGTCGGGATGAAGTCGATAAACCTTAACCGCATGGCAAAGTTTTTCTCCTTCTTCAAACATAATCTTTTCAACTTCTTTTTTCGTCTTTTCGACTATCTCCTCGATACGAGATGGCTGAATACGCCTATCTCTAACTAATTTTTCAATCGAACGACGGGCAATTTCTCTCCTCACCGAATCAAAGGAGGAAAGACGAATATCATTTGTCTCATCAATCTCAATTTCAACTCCGGTCGCTTGCTCAAAAGTACGAATATTTCTTCCTTCCCGACCGATAATTCTTCCTTTCATATCCTCATCAGGAAGATGAATACTAGAGACAGTATATTCAGCTACCCAATCAGTTGTCCCATGCTGAATGGCTTCGACAAATAGCTCCTTAGCTTTTTCATCAACCCTTGCCTTTACTTCATCCTCACCCTCTTTGATCTTACGAGCAATATCTTCGGCTATTTTCTTTTCCATGGCCGACAAGATCAAATCGCGAGCTTCTTTCTTGTTTAAAGCCGAGATTTTCTCCAGCTTACTAACCTCTTTTTTCTTCACCTCTTCCACCTCCGCCTTAAACCTATCCAACTCTTCTTCTTTATTTCTAAGAAGTTTTTCTCTCTCTTTCAGGGCTCCTTCCTGACGCTCTAATTCGGCGGCCTTTAAAACAAGGAGTTTTTCAGGAGATGCCCTCCTGGCAGTTTTCTTTTTATCTTTTCCCTTCTCTCCCTTAGGTTTTTTCTCTTCTTCTTTAGCAGCCTTGGTTAACAAGGTATCAAAAATTCCCATAATAATAACCTTTCTTAAATAAAAATAATCAATCTTTAATGTCTAAAAGGAAAACAATACAAAATCAGAAAGATTAACGAATCTTTTTGAGTAGTTTCTTGCAGATGGCAACTATTTTCTTCATCTTAAAAGTAAACCAATATTCCTCAAAGACACTAAATATAGTGTCTTTATTCTACTTCTTTTTTAATTTTTCATCAAGTATCTTTTTAACTGTTTCGTAAGAAAAACCGCGTCTTAGGAGAAAATCACCAATTTTTTTTCTCTTTTTAAAAAAGGGTAAGCCACTCAAGGCTTTTTCCTTCCTTGAGATAACTTTTCTTGCTAAGGGCAGTTCTTTAATCTTCCCCTTAACCGTCATCTCTATTAAATCTTTATCAATTCCTTTCCTTAATAATTCGGCTACCAAAAGCATCTCTCCCCGAGGACGAAAAGTAGCTCTTTGTTCCAGCCACCATCTAACAAACTCTCTATCATCAACCAAATCCAAAGCCCGAAGTTCAACGAGAACCCTCTCGCGTAATTCTTCATCCCGAGGTCTTTTTTTATAAAGGTAGTCTTTGACTTCTTTTTCACTACGGGGACGAGAAGATAAGAAACGAACAGCTTTATCTAAAAGCTTTTGGAAGTTTATGATTGCTTTGCCTTTTTCCAAATTTCTGCCTCAATTTGCTTGCTTAGTTTAGGATGTTCTTCTAAAAACAATCTAGCCGCTTCTTTGCCTTGAGCTGTCATTTGTTTACCATATTTATAAAAAGCGCCAGATTTCTCAATAATCTCTAACTCAACGGCCTTGTTAATAATATCGGCTTCTTTGGAAATACCAGCATTATTATAGATATCAAATTCTGCCACCCTAAAAGGCGGGGCAATTTTGTTTTTCTTAACCCTAACTCGATGACGAGAACCAATGACCAATTCTCCCTCCTTAATAGAATCTATTTTTCTCATATCCAATCTGAGCGAAGAATAAAACTTTAAAGCCAAACCACCAGGAGTTGTTTCCGGATTACCAAACATGATACCAATCTTATGACGCAGCTGATTAGTAAAAATAACCGAGGTTTTTGACTTAGAGATAGCCGCTGTCAACTTACGCAAAGCTTGAGACATTAACCTGGCTTGAACACCAATCATTGAGTCACCCATCTCACCTTCAATTTCCGCCCTGGGAACCAAAGCCGCCACAGAGTCAATAACAACGACATCAATTCCCCCAGAACGAACTAGAGTTTCGACAATTTCCAAAGCCTGCTCACCAGTATCCGGTTGAGAGATTAGGAG
>Ga0307422_1000779_pt1 | contig 17040 bp, 9 predicted proteins | sample SalMarWE160290MG_FD_202153 | JGI IMG/M metagenome (GOLD analysis project Ga0307422, IMG submission 202153) | Salt marsh sediment microbial communities from the Plum Island Ecosystem LTER, Massachusetts, United States - WE1602-90 | ecosystem: Environmental > Aquatic > Marine > Intertidal zone >...
ATCTCGATCCTATGGTCCTTCCCATCCCGATAGACAACCAGTTCAATCGTTTCATGGGCGGTATGCTGAGCGAGCTGGTCGTAGTAATCGCGACCTGATGCGAGCTTTCTCTTGCCAAGCTCCGTGATGACGTCGCCCCTTTTGAGGCCGCCCGTTTCAGCGGGGGAGCCTTTGACGATCTCGGTAATCAGGGCAGCGTTTGATACGGGCAGGCGGAAGTAGGAGATGAGGTTTTCGTTAAGATCCTGAACCGTGATACCAAGCCAGGCCGTATATACCCTGCCATAATGGATGAGGTTGTCCACAATCCTCTTGGCCCTGTCGATTGGTATGGCAAAACCTATTCCCTCAGCACCGGAATATATTGCGGTGTTGATGCCGATGAGCTCGCCATTGATATTGAGCAGCGGGCCACCGCTGTTTCCGGGATTGATGGGGGCATCGATCTGGATGAAGTTATGGTAGACTTGCTGTTCCGTTCTCACTGATCTATTGAGGGCGCTTATGACTCCCGTTGACACGCTGTGAGACAGGCCAAAGGGATTGCCAATGGCGATCACAGTCTCCCCTATCATGAGGTCATCCGACCTGCCCATGGGAATAGCAGGTAGTTCGATACTCGTTTCGATCTTGAGGATGGCCAGGTCCGATTCAGGATCTGTGCCCACGACCCTGGCCTCGAATTCCTGCTGGTTGGAGAGCGTGACAGTAATCTTGGATGCCCTTACGATCACGTGGTGATTCGTGAGTACATACTTATGGGAACTATCGATGATCACACCCGAGCCCAAGCTGTTCTGGACGTACTGCCTTGTATGGGGTTCAAAGAAGTCCTTGAAAAACCTATCAAAGAGCTCATTGTGCTCCCATGATAAAAAGGGGTTCACCCCTCCCTCCACCACCTTGCTGGTGCTGATATTCACTACAGCCGGGCTAACCCTCCGGATGGCCTTTACTATGGCGCTCTCTCTGGAGATGAGATCATCTGCCCAGACTGATTGCGCAGAGAGCATAAAAACGAGGAACATAAGAAGTATTGACTTGAAGAGGAACCGAGACATATTCATAGCTCAAGATCTTAGTATTTATCGGCCACGGCTGATTTATGGGTCCGAGGGGATTAAAGTTGCATCGTATTATTCATTTAAGCTCATATTCAAATCGTACAAGGCATGGCATAGGGCCCTGCGCCTTGTACCTTATGCTCTAAGCCGTGTGGTTGTCGATCGGCCATGGCAGTCAGCCCCCAGCCTTTAATTATGGAGGGCTGACCGTCTACGCCTTAATGGAATACTATTCTTCCCTGCTCGACGCTCACAGTTACCGTGTCTCCATCCTGGACATCGCCACTCAGGATCTTGACTGCCAGCTCGTCCTCGAGATAGTGCTGGATGGCTCTCTTAAGGGGTCTGGCGCCATAGACGGGATCGAATCCCACATCTGCCAGGAATTCCCTGGTGCCGTCCGTTAGATTGAGGCTTATCTTGCGGTCCTGAAGCCTTCTTGTCAGATGCCCTATCTGAATATCAACGATACGTTTGATCTCCTCCTTGCCGAGCGAGTTAAAGATGATCGACTCATCAATCCTGTTCAGAAACTCCGGCTTGAAGGTCGCCTGCAGCATCTCCATAACGCCCGAGGTCATCTTTTCCTTATCACTGCCCGCGAATTCCTTGATGATCTGGCTTCCGATATTGGAGGTCATGATCAGGACCGTGTTCTTGAAATCCACGGTCCTTCCCTTGCCGTCGGTCATCCTGCCGTCATCCAGGATCTGGAGGAGGACATTAAAGACATCCGGATGGGCCTTCTCTATCTCGTCAAAGAGGATCACCGAATAGGGGTGTGTCCGCACCGATTCGGTAAGATACCCTCCTTCTTCATACCCCACATATCCCGGTGGTGCGCCTATCAATCGCGCAACCGAGTGCTTTTCCATATACTCAGACATGTCTATCCTGATCATGGCCTGCTCATCGTCGAAGAGAAACTCGGCCAGGGCCTTTGCGAGCTCGGTCTTCCCGACACCGGTAGGGCCGAGAAAGATGAATGATCCGATCGGCCGGTTGGGATCTTGCAGGCCTGAACGTGCCCTGCGAACAGCATTGGCAACTGCAATCACCGCATCCTTCTGCCCTATGACCCTCTGTTCGATCCTCTCCTCCATTTTGAGCAGCTTCTCCCGTTCGCCCTCCATCATCCGGTCTATAGGTATACCGGTCCATTTTGATACCACCTCAGCGATGTCGTCGCTATCCACTTCCTCCTTCAACATCTTCCTGCTGGATTGAAGCTCGGCGAGTTCCCTGTTCTTTGCCTCGAGGGCCTTGTCCAGCTGCAGAATGGTGCTGTATCGAAGCTCTGCTGCCTTTGCAAGGTCTCCCTGTCTCTCGGCAACCTGTGCCTCAGACTTGGCTGAGTCTATCTTCTCCTTTATATCCCTGATCCGGGATATGATATCCTTCTCTTTTTGCCAGTGGCTCATCATCTCATCGGTCTGGGATTTGAGGGTTTTGAGTTCCTCGTCTATCTTATGCAGCCGCTGTTTTGAGACGCTGTCCGATTCCTTCTTGAGCGCCTCTCTTTCTATCTCCAGCTGGGTTGTCTTCCTGTTAAGGTCATCTATCTCGGAAGGCATGCTGTCGATCTCTATTCTGAGCCTGCTGGTTGCCTCATCAACAAGGTCTATTGCCTTATCAGGGAGAAAACGGTCGGTGATATACCTGTTGGAGAGCACCGCTGCAGACACCAGGGCGGAGTCCTTGATCCTCACCCCATGATGAACCTCATACTTCTCCTTGAGGCCGCGGAGAATCGAGATCGTGTCCTCCACACCGGGTTCTTCTACCACGATTGGCTGAAAGCGCCTCTCCAGGGCCGCATCCTTTTCTATGTATTTCCGGTATTCCTTGGTGGTCGTAGCGCCCACACACCTGAGCTCGCCCCGGGCAAGGGCAGGCTTTAACATGTTGGATGCGTCCACCGCCCCCTCTGCCGCACCAGCGCCTACGAGGGTATGGAGCTCGTCTATGAAGAGGATGATGGAACCCTCTGCCTCGGTTACCTCCTTGATAAAGGCCTTCAGCCTGTCCTCAAACTCCCCTCTATATTTCGCCCCAGCGATCAACGAGCCCATGTCCAGGGCTATTACCCTTTTTTCCTTCAGTGTTTCGGGCACATCGCCGCGGATGATTCTTTGTGCGAGACCTTCAACTATGGCTGTTTTGCCAACCCCTGGTTCACCTATGAGCACTGGGTTGTTTTTGGTTCTCCGGGAGAGGACCTGGATTACCCGTCTGATTTCATCGTCCCTGCCCACCACTGGGTCAAGTTTGTCGCCTGAAGCCATCTCGGTGAGATCGCGACTGAATCGTTCTATGGCCTGATATTTATCCTCCGGGTTTGCATCGGTTACCCTCTGGCCGCCTCTAATATCAACAAGGGCCTTGAGGACGGTGTCCCTGCCCAGGCCGTGGGAGATGAGAATCCTCGCTGCCTTTCCATCGCTTTGCTCGAGTATTGCCAGAAGTATATGCTCCACGCTTACATATTCATCCTTCATCTGGGCGGCCTCTTTTAGGGACCGATCGAGCACCGCCTTGAGCCGTGGGGATATGTAAGCCTCTCCGTATCCGGCGCCGCTGACCTTGGGCATCTGATCCAAGGCCTCGGCCAGATCATGAAGTATGGTTTCTCCCTTGGCGCCGATTTTTCCAAGAAGGGGGCCGATTATCCCCTCTCCTTGCTCGAGAATCGCGTACAGTAGATGCTCGGGTTCGATCTGTTGGTGACCCTTTTGTGAGGCTACCTCCTGTGCATTCTGGATTGCCTCTTGGGCCTTAAGGGTGAATTTGTCAAAACGCATACCTGTCTTTCCTCCTCCATTTACGATGTTACCTAAAAGGTAAGAATGGCATGGGCGATTGTCAACGTTACCTCCAGGCCATAGCATGCCCCTGATCGTATTACATGACAGGGGATATGACGGGATTATAGGTCTATGGCCGCAGCAATAGGTCTAGGTTATGCTTCGCCATGAGGATACCGTGAGCCCTGCCTTTAATAGCTTGACCGGAAGCAGTCGCTCATCTTATAGTCTTTTAATCTCGTTTGGGTTTAATTCGCCGCGGCTTGCCGCGAGTTGTCATTCCGGCGAACCCCGGATCGGGGTCCGGGGCAGGCGCCGGAATCCTATAGAAGTCAAGCTGGATGCCGGATCAAGTCCGGCATGACGTTGAGGCTCGATACCCCGCTGATTGCGGCGGGGTAGTTCATTTTATTGCAATACCGAAAAAGGAGATAGTGAAGATGTCTATTATAGCAAAGGATGAGTACCTACAGAGGGTTTCCCGGCTGAATCCAAGGCTCTTTATTGGCGGTAAGAAGGTGGAGGATCTGAGTGCCCACCCGATCACCAGAGGGGTTATTGCTGCGACAGCTACGATCTATGAGCTAACCCAGGACCCCCGCTATGCTGATTGTATGACTGCGCGATCCCATCTCACCGGTGAGCTTATCAGCAGAAGCCTTCACATCCATCAGAGCACGCAGGATATTGAGAAACGGCTGGAGATGGCGCGTTTGAGCAGTCAAAAGCTTGGGACCTGCAACTACCGGTGCCCTGGAAATGAGATGCTCCCAGCCCTGGCTGCAACTACATGGGAGATGGATAAGGAAAAGGGAACAGAGTATCATGCGAGATTTACGGAATACCTGAAGTATGTCCAGGATGCCGACCTGGTGGTGAGCGGATCGGTTACCGATACCAAAGGGGATAGAAGCAGGAGGCCGCTTGATCAGGACCCGGATTCCTATGTTCATGTTGTTGAAAGGAAATCAGATGGCATCATCGTGAGCGGGGCAAAACAGCACGCAACCGGCGCGTATGCTGCTGATGAGAATTTGATTCTGCCCGGTCTGTCCTGCCGGAAAGGCGAGGAGGACTATGCGCTTGCCTTTGTATTGCCGAATGGAGCGGATGGGGTGACCTACATTGGACAACATAATCCGTATAGCATGGAGAGAGAGCATGCAGAGGATATACGCTCCATAGGAAACCCGCTTTACGGCCAAAGGGAGACATGCCTTATCGTCTTTGACCGCGTGTTTGTTCCGTGGGAAAGGGTGTTTATGTGCGGCGAGATCGACTACACGCAGGTATTTATCTCTCGATTCGCCAAGACACACAGGATGAATTGCGGCGGGGCATGCAAAGTAGGTTTTATGGATCTCATTATCGGTGCAGCACAGCTTATCGCGGAATACCACGGCCTCGCGAGGGTATCTCACATCAAAGATAAGATCACGAGGATGATCCAGCTAAGCTCCACATCGCTGGCCTGTGCCATTGCCGCTGCCCATTTAGGAAAGGAGGAACCTCTAGGATCCGGGGTTTTTATGCCGGATGAAACGATGAGCAATGTCGCAAAACTGAACACGAATGATGGCTTTTGGGAGATTATGGCCTTGGCCGGGGATATTGTAGGGGGTATTGGGGTTACTATGCCCAGCGAGCGAGAGCTGGAAAACCCCGAGATCAGTAATTACATTGAAAAGTATTTTAAATCTGCGGTGCCCGCCAAGCAGAGGCTGAGGATGGTGAGATTCCTCCAGAACTGGGTTGCAGGCCTCCATGGCGTGGCCACTGCTCAGGGGGCAGGACCGAGCCAGAACGAGGTCTTGGTGCTTTCTCGTATCACAGATCTGGAGGAAAAGAAACGGATGGCCCTGGATCTGGCCAATCGGTATGAGTAGCGTTCATCAGTCTTTTTTGCTCAAGAGAAGGTAGTGGCAGGTATCATGGATAATCTTACCCACCTCAAAAGGGCAGTACGGCAGGGCGTGAGCCCGATAGAAGTAGCCGGAGCGAGAGGTTCTGCGCCTGCCTATCTCCTCTCCCAGCTGCGCGATGAGATAGCCTATCCATGCTTGGTAGTTCTTCCCAGCCAAGAGGAGGCGTCAGCGTTTTTTAGGGATCTGGAATTTTTTCTTGCTGCCCAGAACCACCGGCCCACCCCAGAGAAGAATGAGCTGTTTGTCTTTCCCTCCTATGACATCTCTCCCCTTACGGGCCTGAGCCCGCCAAAGGAGCTGGTAACTCAAAGGATAGAGGCCCTCTATTCGCTGAGCTGCCTGGATAATCCCATTGTCATTACCTCAGTGGAGGCACTCCTGACGCGCCTGTTGCCCAAGGAGATGCTGCTCGCCTCTGTTGATCTGATTGCCGTTGGTGAGAAGATCGACAGGGATGATTTCATACGAAAAATGGATGCCTTTGGCTATTTTCGGACATCGTTGGTAGAGGAGCGAGGTGATTTTTCAGTACGGGGCGGTGTGATCGACCTATATCCTCCCCTTTATGAGTTGCCGGCGAGGATCGAGTTCTGGGGAGAGGTAGTGGAGTCTATTAGGCTCTTCGATCCAGGGAGCCAGAGATCAAGCACAGCACTTGACGAGCTGACTGTGCTTCCCGCCAGTGAGGTGATTCTAAGCCCTTCTGTGGTCAAGAGGGCCAGATCGATGGGGAGGCTGCCCGGGGATCTAAGGGGAGGAGATAGGTTTCCGGGCCAACAGGGGTGGCTTGGCCATTTTTACTCACATCTCGACACCATCTTTGAGTATCTCCCCAGGGAGGGGCTGGTGTGCGGTATTGAATCGGAGGTTTTTCTCTCAAGGGCGAGGGAGGGGCTGGATAAGCTACAGAGGGAAGCGGCAAGGCTTAGGGATGATGCAATAGAGGGAGGCAAACCCTTTCCCGAGACCGACGCGCTTTTTGTAACCTCCGAGCAGTTTGAGCAATCAATTGCCCGATATCCGAGGATCGATTTCGTGGGGTTCCACGTCGAGTCTGCCGGGGAAAATGCCGGAATGGCGGTTGATTTCACGGATTCATTGCGGCCGAGCGTTGAGTATGATGTTACAGATGTACCCCACAAAAGGGAATCAATAGCAGCCCTAGCCGAGAAATTGCCGGTATGGATCGAGCAGGGCGATCAGGTTGTACTCATATGTAGGACGAAGCAGCAGGCACACAGGCTCAAGGAGATCTTGCTCAACTATTACCTCCAGGTCCTCGACATACTGCTGGAATGGAACGGAGCGAAAAAGACAAAAGGCCTCTTCATCTGTTTGGGGCACCTCTCTCAGGGATTCAGGCTTCTGGAAACAGGGCTTGTGGTGATTACCGAAGATGAGATATTCGGCGAGAAGATTGGAGGGCAAAGAAGGCCTAAAGGCGATAGGATGCGGGCAATTCCCTGGACGGGGTTCAGCCAATTGAAGGCAGGCGATTTGGTAGTCCATAGGGAACACGGTATCGGTCGTTTTGAGGGCTTATCCAAGAGGGAGATTGAAGGCCGAACAAGGGATTTTGTCATTATTGCCTATGCACATAATGATCGACTCTACCTGCCGGCGGACAGGATACATATTCTCCAGAAATACGTGGGTGTGGACGATGAGAATCCTCAGATAGACGCCCTGGGCGGGAAATCATGGGCACTGGCAAAGAAGAAGGCCAAGAGGGCAATAGAGAGGATAGCCAAGGACCTCGTGAAGCTCTACGCTATGAGAAGGTTCCTCAAGGGGTTTGCCTTTTCGAAGCCGGATAGTTGCTACAGGGAGTTCGAGGCGGGGTTTGAGTACGAAGAGACCCCTGACCAGAGCACAGTTATTGATGAGGTACTTACCGACATGGAATCCGAGCGGCCGATGGATCGGCTCATCTGTGGTGACGTGGGATTCGGAAAGACAGAGGTAGCCATGAGGGCTGCGTTCAAGGCAGTTGCCGATGGCAAGCAGGTAGGTGTTCTCGTACCGACTACCATCCTGGCTGAGCAGCACTTTCAGACGTTCTCAAAGCGATTCAACTCCCACCCGGCGAGGATAGCGGCGCTCAGCCGCTTTGTTTCCCGCAGGGACCAGACAAGGATTGTCCATGAGGTACGGGCGGGAACAATCGATATCATCATTGGAACCCATAGAATCCTCTCAGATGACATAGAGTTCAAGGAATTAGGCTTACTCATCGTTGACGAGGAACAACGGTTCGGTGTAAGGGCCAAAGAGAAATTGAAGAAGCTTCGTCAATCCGTTGACGTGCTCGCCATGACCGCAACACCTATCCCGCGGACACTGCATCTGAGCCTGATGGGGGTCAGGGATCTCAGCATTATTCAGACTCCGCCTGCTGACAGACTCTCTATTCAGACCTATGTGGCAAGATACGATGAGGACATCATTCGGCATGCCATAGAAAGGGAGCTGAACAGGGGAGGACAGGTCTTTCTGGTTCATAACCGGGTTCAGACGATTGACCGGATCGCGCACCGGCTGCGAAGCCTGGTTCCCCATGCCCGGTTCGACATTGCCCATGGGCAGATGAGGGAGAGGGATCTTGAGAGGGCGATGATGAGATTCTTGGCCAAGGAGACCGACGTGCTGGTGTGTACCACGATCATCGATTCGGGGCTGGATATCCCTTCTGCCAACACCATCATCATCAACAATGTTGATCGTTTTGGTCTTTCCGAGATCTATCAGCTCAGGGGGAGAGTAGGAAGGGCAAATGTGAAGGCCTATGCCTATCTTCTGATATCGAATCACGCAGCACTCACGGGTGATGCGCAGAAAAGGATCAAGGTATTGATGGATTTTTCACAGCTAGGCTCAGGTGTAACCATTGCCATGCACGACCTGATGATACGGGGAGGGGGAAACATGCTCGGTTTTTCTCAATCGGGGCATATCAAGGCCATCGGCTATGAGCTTTACGTGAGATTGATAGAACAGGCCATGGCAGAGCTCAAGGGAGAGGTATGGCAGGAGGAGATATCCCCTGAGATTACTACTGATCTGCCGATATTCATCCCCGGAGGATATATCGAGGAGAGCGATGTCAGGCTTGACATATACAAGCGTCTATCTAGTATTAGGGACAAGATCGAATTAGAGGAGATAGCAAGGGAGATCAAGGATAGGTTTGGCCCTCCGCCGAAAGAGGTGGCCAATCTTCTCGCTATGATCAGGATCAAGATAGGCCTCAAGAGGATTGGATCGATAAAGCTCGATATCACGGATTCCTCCATGGTATTTTCCTTCTCAAAGGATACTCCTCTCCCTCCTTCTCGCCTGGTTGAGAACGCGATGAGCAGGCCTGAACATTTTCGTTTCCTATCGGATCAGAAGCTCAGGGTTGCGAGCAGCCAAAGGGGCTCCTTGGCGATTCTCAAGGAGGCCGAGGAGCTAGTGGACGGGTTTTCGCGCTATCTGGAAGGCCCATACACCCGTAGATCGGCAGCAGCGTGAAATTGTCCTTGCAAAAAAACTGATAAAGCTGTAATTTAAGATAGTTAGAGTAGGTTCTCAATCATTAAAGGTTATCCAGGCGGCATGAGGAAGGGTATCGTTTTATTGGTAAGCGCGCTCTTGATTTGTGCCTGCTCTGCATGTTCTAGGCATACGGGATCGAATCAAGGCGTGGTAATACGGGTAGGTGATCGATCGATTACAGGGGAGGATATCACAAGGATCGTGGACTTCACCTCCTTAGAAAACGGCATCCCGGCCAGCGTGGTGTGGTCATCCATAAATGGCCTTGTGAAGAAGATCGTGGATGATTCCCTTATCCTGGCATATGGAAAGGATAGGGGGATTGGGTTGGATGAGATTGAGCTGGAGAAGGACGTACAGGACATAATGAGTGATTATCCGGGGGAAAGCTTCAAAGAGACCCTTCTAGCGAGATGTATAGACTATAGTGAATGGAAGGAGAGATTAGGTGAACAGCTCCTGATTCGAAAGATCGTCAGCCAGCGAATGAAGTCCATCGGCCCCATCTCCTATGATGCGATTCGATCATACTATGAGCAGAGGCATGAGGAATTCTCGCATCCCCCACGGGTAAAATTCGTACATGCCATTGCTGCCACGAGAAGTGATGCGGAGGCCTTGCTTACCAGGATCAGGGGCGGTGAAGAGATGGAGAGGATGGCGCAGGGCAAGACCCTCGGCAATGGTATTCAGGCGGACCTCAACACGAGTTGGCACAGCAAGGATATGCTTCCCCCAGCCCTCTCTGAGGCAGCATTTTCCATGCCAGTTGGTGAGGTAAGCCCTATTATTCAAACGCCTTATGGCTTCCATGTGATAAAGGTCATACAAAGAGAGCTCGCGGGAAGGAAAGATCTCATGGAGGTAATGGGTGAGATAGAGGAGACACTCCTTAGCAGGGAGAGAGAGATCCTCTATGGCCGATGGCTTGAAGAGTTAAGGCAGCACTATCCAGTTACCGTGAACTATACCTTCTTGGATACGATAAGGATGATGAATGAGGATCAGTAGTTCCACGCGATCACGGCAAAAGGAGGCTTCCCTATGCAGGAGATCCGGGTTGTTCAGGTATGATCGTGAGATGTATCTTAGATGGTCGAAGGGATTGAGGAGGCTCATCGGCAACCATCATCAGGTAGTCTTTCTCCTCGTGCTGCTGAGTGCAGCCTGCATGACGTTCCCATCCGATCTTCGCGCGGAGATAACCAATAGGGTTGTCGCTACGGTGAACAGCGACATCATTACCCTTTATGAGCTCAATCGCTCGATCGAACAGGTGACCGGCCTGAGCGCTTCGAATTTGAGGCTACAAGATGAGGGGCGTTTCTACCAGGTACGCAGGGCTGTGTTGAATAACCTCATCAACGAAAAGGTCACCGAAGAGCAGATACGGAAACTGGGGATAAAGGTCACAGAACGGGATATCGATGAGGCGATTGAGAGGGTCAAGCTAGAGAACAGAGTAACCCAGGAGGAACTGCTCTCTAACATGGGGTTAGAGGGCATCACGCTGAAGGAGTATAGGCAGCGCGTGAAGGATGAGATTGAACGTGCTCGTTTGGTAAACTATGAGGTTAAATCCAAGATACTGATCACGGAAGCGGATTCGAGGAATTACTACCAGAAGAATATGGAACAATTTTCTGAGACCCACAAGGTGAAGCTGGCCAGGATCCTGCTTAAAACTCCAGATCCGGCTGATACGGTTGGGATCACGAAGGCAAGGGACTTGGGAAAAGAAATACTAAGGAAATTAGAGGGTGGCAGCGATTTCTCCGATATGGCAAAGGCTTATTCCCAGGGACCTGCTGGACCAGAAGGGGGGTGTCTCGGTTGGATACTGTTCGATCAACTCGATCCCTCGCTCAAGAAAAGGATAAAGAAGCTCTCCCCGGGCGAATATACTGAGCTACACGAGTGCCTTTACGGGATTCAGATAGTACAACTCGTCGACGAGATAGAGGGAGGGATTAAGCCCTTTGAAGAGGTACGTGATGCCATCTATTCGAAGCTATTCAGGGGTAAGATTGAGGAAAAATACGCTGACTGGCTGAGCAAACTGAGGGAGGAATCCTTTATCAAGGTGGTATTTTAAGTGGAGCCATGGAACAACCACGAGGGGAAGGAAACCGAAGAAGAGGTGAGCCTGGGGACACTGCTGAAGAGGAGCCGTGAGGAGCATCAAATAGAGCTGGATGAGGCATTTAGGGTAACGAGGATACGGAGTCATATCCTCGAGGCACTGGAAAATGACCGGTGGGATGAGCTCCCCTCACAGGTCTTCGTGAAGGGATTCCTTAAGACCTACGCCGAGTTCTTGGGTCTGGATAAGGAGAGAGCGCTCGAGCTCTACGAGAGGATTTCGCCCCATGAGGGGGGTAAGTCAGAGCTCTTGAAGCAGGTAAGTCCGAGGGGAAAAGGGCGGACCTTGAAGGTTATTCTTCCCCTTGTGGCGCTCGCTTTTATCGCGACCATCATCTTTCTTAGGCGCGATGATATCTCAGTCGTGGAAAAACCCTCTCCGTACCTGGAGGTGCAGGAACCCGTGGAAGAAATGGAAGAAGCAGTCCAGGAGGAGATGGCGGATCAGGCCCAAGCAGATAAACCAGAGGACATTACAATGCCGGAATTCATTGAGGAAACGGATTTCACCGAAGTTGCACCCGTTGCTGAAAAGAGCCCAGAGGAACCCCTGACCCCTCAATTCGATCTGACCGCACATGTAAGAAGCCAAACCTGGATTGCCATCTCTGTGGATGATCAGCCGGTGAAGGAATACCTGTTTCAGCCGGGAGAAACCTTTGCCTGGAAGGCACACAAGGGCTTTGACATTCTCGTCGGCAATGCAGGGGGAATCGATTTTGTGCTGAACGGTACGAAGATCGGCACACTCGGTGCTGAGGGAAAGGTAGTGAGAACAAAGCTGCCGAAGACTGACGATTGAGTGAGACGCAGGTGTATTGACAAGAGATCTTGGAGGTGTGTCGTTGGGAAATGTGTATGATATCTTTAATGAGAGGGGATTTGTCGAGCAGGTAACCGATGAGCGTGTGCTCAGGGAACTGCTGGATATGCCTGTGAGTTGCTATATAGGCTTTGATCCAACCGCGAAGAGCCTGCATGTAGGGAGCCTTCTTCCCATCATGTCCCTTGCGCACATGCAGCGGGAGGGTCATAGGCCGATTGCGGTAGTGGGGGCTGGAACAGCCCTTGTGGGCGATCCGAGCGGTAAGGATGAGGCGAGACCCGTGATGACGAGGGAGGAGATAGACGCCAATGCAGAAGGCATCAAGAAACAACTTTCAGGATTTCTTGATTTTACCGATGGAAAGGCCCTTATGGTCAACAATGCGGATTGGCTGACCCCTTTAAACTACATAGAGTTCTTGAGGGACATCGGCAGGCATTTCAGCGTAAACCGGATGTTGGCTGCGGAAAGCTATCGCCAGAGGCTGGAATCAGGGCTCAGCTTTTTGGAGTTCAACTACATGCTCCTTCAGGCCTATGATTTCTGGCATCTGTTTAAACACTACGACTGTATCCTGCAGATGGGGGGCAATGATCAGTGGGGGAATATCCTGGCCGGTGTCGATTTGACGAGAAGACTCGAGGGAAAGGTTATCCATGGCTTGACATTTCCCTTGATCACGACAGCCGATGGTCAGAAAATGGGAAAAACGCACAGAGGCGCCATTTGGCTCGATCCGGAACTGACCTCGCCCTATGAGTACTATCAGTACTGGATCAACACAGATGATCGGGATATGAGAAGGTTCCTCTGCTACTTTACCTTTCTGCCCATGCACGAGATAGAGGATCTGTGCAGATTAGGGGACCAAGACATACGGAGAGCGAAAGAGATGTTGGCCTATGAGGTCACGAAGATATGCCATGGTCGCAAAGAAGCAGATAGGGCCAGGAGCGACGCCAGACAGTTGTTCGGAGGGAAGAACGGTGATGATCTTGAGGCAGTTCCTACCTATTCCATGACCCTTGGGGAGCTCGGTAAGGGCATTGAGGCCTATATTCTCTTTCAGAATACCTCGCTCTGCGCAACGAGAAGCCAAGCAAGGCGGTTGATATCCCAGGGGGGCGCCTATGTCAATGGAGAGAGGATTCCATCCTTTGAAACGAAAATTGGGCCTGATTATATCAAGAACAACACCATATTGCTGAGAGCGGGGAAAAAGAAATACCTCAGAGTTCATATTCAAGACTAATAATTGGTCTTCCCATTGCCCACCGCGAGAGCCTGGATTCCTCCCCTTTCTGGTATGGAGCGTGCCCAAGGAACGAATGAACGATACGATGGAAAAAAAGAATAGCGCCCTGCAGGAAAGCGGCGATCACACGGGGGAGGCTCAGCACGAAACGGGCTTTGTTCCGGGAGATACAGAGAATACCCTCGTCCCCTATGATCCGCTCCAGGCCTATTTGGGGGAGATAAGGAGATACAGTCTCATTACTAGGGAGGAGGAGATAGAGCTTGGAATCAGGTACCGGGAGCAGAATGATCAGGAAGCAGCGAAGATGCTCATCCTTGCAAATCTCAGGCTGGTGGTGAAGATCGCCATGGATTTTCACAGGTTCTGGATGAGAAACCTCATGGATCTTATCCAGGAGGGAAACGTGGGACTGATACAGGCTGTTAAGAAGTTCGATCCGCATAAGGGCATCAAGTTTTCCTATTATGCTTCATTCTGGATAAAGGCCTATATCCTGAAGTTTATCATGGAGAATTGGAAGCTGGTCAAGATAGGTACCACCCAGGCCCAGAGAAAGCTTTTCTTTAATCTCGCGAAGGAGAAGGAGCGACTTTTATCGTTGGGCTATAACCCCGAGCCCAAGCTCCTTGCCGAACGCCTTGATGTAAAACAGGATGATATTATAGAAATGGGGCAACGGCTCGGCGGCTGGGAAGTATCGCTTGATGCTCCGGTGAAGGAGGACTCCAAGCAGGACTATGGCTCATTTCTCCCTTCTCCTGAAATAGACGTTGACAAACAGATATCGGTGAGGGAGCGGCAGGAGTTGCTGAAGGAGAAATTGGAGGGATTCAGGGAGACCCTGGCGGGAAAACAGAGGGATATCCTCGATAACAGGATATTAGCGGATCGCCCCGTAACCCTTCAGGAGCTTGGGGATAAATACCACATATCGAGGGAGAGGATTCGGCAGATCCAGGAGAAGATCCTGAAGAAGGCCAAAGAATGGTTAATGGAGGAGATTCCCGATTTTGAGGAAAATTTCCAGGATTTTTTAAATGAATAAGAAACTGAAGGCGATATCCTTTTGGTCGTTGCTTTTTTTCGTTACACCGGTGCTTTCCTGTGTGAAGGCAGAAGGCGATTATTTCCAAAGCGAGGCCATGAACCTATCGGGAGGGATCGCGCGTCAGGAAGATGACGCCCTCCGGTATGCCTATCAAAGCTATGCCCTTGCCTGCATCGCGATCCTGAATGGCGATTATGAGCAAGGGGAGATCCATCTCAAGGAGGCCTTCAAAAACGACGAGCATTCCCTCTATTTACTCATGAAGGTATCTCACGTGCTGCTCGAACAAGGCAAGGGGGAAGAGGCCCTGGGTTTTGCCCAAAAGGCGGTAAAGGATAACCGCGGGGATATAGATGCGAAGAAGTTTTTAGCAGGAATTTATTCCCAGCTTCAGAGGTTCGAGTCGGCAATATCCCAGTACCAGGAGATACTCATACGCGATCCGGAAAATAAGGATGCGCGGCTTCAGCTTTGCACGCTCTTTATCAGGTTGAAGGACTTCGATTCAGCATTAGGGCACCTCACAATACTCATCGAGGATGACCCAGAACTCCTCATAGCGCATTACTACGTGGGAAGGGTCAAACTTGAGCGCGACGACTACGGTTTGGCGGAGAAGGCATTTCTCAGAGTGCTTGAGATAAATCCAGAGTTCCTCCCGGCCCTTTTCGATCTGGCAGTTCTCTACGGCAAGATGGATAAGCTTGATCGGGCCATCGAGTGCTATGAGAGGATATTGGCGATATCTCCCGCCAACACGGCTGCCAACGAACGGTTGATATCCCTCTTATACGAGACCGGCCAGGACAAAGCGGCAGAGGAAGCAATAGCGGAGATGGAGAAGAACATCAGCCCTGGGGACAGGCAGAGAAAGACCTTGGGTCTCATTTATCTCAAGTATGGAAAACTGGATGAATCCATTGCTGAGCTTACCTCGATAGTTGAGGCATTTCCGGAGGATCAGGAAGCCAGGTACTATCTGGGGGCGGCCCTTGATGAGCATGAGGATTTCGATGCGGCATATGAAAACCTGAGCTTCCTCAGTCCAGAGAGCAATTACTTTGTCCATGCCAGGATTCGGATGGCCTACATCCTTCAGGAACAGGGGAAGACCGATGAGGCAATAGGTCTTCTCAGGGAAGCTATTAACCTCAAGCAGGGGCATCCTCGACTCTACTTAATGCTGTCAACCCTTTATGAGGGAAGGGAGCAATACCACGCTGCCATGAGCGTTTTGAAGGAGGGCTTAACCCACGATGCGAGGGATACGGATCTTCTCTATAGGATGGGGATTGTATTGGATAGATTGAAGAGAAATAAGGAGTGCCTTGAGAACATGGAGATGATACTCGCCATTGATCCCCAACATGCAGACGCCCTCAACTACATCGGGTATACCTATGCCGATAAGGGCATTCACCTTGATAAGGCCCAGGAGTTTATCGAGAAGGCCTTGAAGTACAAGCCCGATAGCGGTTATATTATCGATAGCCTGGGGTGGGTCTATTTTCAGAAGGGGCTCTACGACAGGGCCCTCATCGAGCTGAAGAGGGCTGTGAGGCTGACCCCTGAGGATCCGGCCATCAACGAGCATCTGGGTGATGCCTACTTCAAGGTTGAGCAATACGAACGCGCCCTGGAGACCTATAACCGGGCACTCCTCTTAGACAATGCGGATCAAGAAAAGCTGAAGGAAAAGATCAGGGGTGTCATGGAGCATCTCAAGGAGGATGCTCGATAGACTGTGGGAGCTCTCCTCATGAGAACTGAGCTTTTCTGGAGCTATTGTATGAGTTTGTCTTCCAAAGGGATAGGAGATAAGATATGGCGTGGATCTTGAGCCTCTCCAAGGCTTCTATCCCATTTCACCCATCGTGCACCAGTGCCCGCAAAATCGCCACAGTACTGAGGTTCATGATGGCGAGAAATCAACCTTTATATCTCGCCCTCATTGCCGTAGCCTTGCTTGTGGGGTGTGCGCCGCTTCAGACCCTTCCTCCGGCAAAGCCCATCTCCCAGGATCAGGCCCATCGTCTCATCACCCAGTTAAGAGCGCAGGCCGATGAGGTGTTCAGCTTTGTAGGTGCGGGGAAGCTGTTCTTCAGGGAAGGGGAGGGGGAAACGGGCATGAATCTCCTCGCAGTCGGTCAGAGGCCATCCAGGCTAAGGCTTGAGCTCACCCACACCTGGGGGAAGCCGCTCATCTTTCTCGTAGCCGATAAGCAGAATACCTCGGTGCTTTCCTTCATAGAGAGCACCTTTTACAGCGGCCCATCAAGCGGGTTACAAGGGGGGCCATATTTCCCCTTCGAATTTGATCTGGAAATAGCGTGGGTGATCCTCTCAGGAAGGATACCGGTACTGCCCCATTGCAACGTGGCAAGCCTGAGGCAGAACGAGATCACGCTTTTTGATGGGCAGGGTGATACGGTAGAG
>Ga0307422_1000781_pt1 | contig 17014 bp, 9 predicted proteins | sample SalMarWE160290MG_FD_202153 | JGI IMG/M metagenome (GOLD analysis project Ga0307422, IMG submission 202153) | Salt marsh sediment microbial communities from the Plum Island Ecosystem LTER, Massachusetts, United States - WE1602-90 | ecosystem: Environmental > Aquatic > Marine > Intertidal zone >...
TCTCCTTTGTGTCGGGCGTTGGCACAGATTCAAAAATGGTAGCATACGGAAATAACAGAGCAGATTTTTCATTCATCGCGGGAGGCGTGGTTCCGGGAGTTATTATCCTTAAACCCGATTTTCCGGAGAACAAGGAAGACTGGCCTTTCCTCTGGGGAGAAAACGAATACGTCATCAGCGGAGGAGCGTCGTATATATTTCTCGTAAACGCTGTGAATGACTTGCTAACTCAATCCGAATAATTACAAAAAAGTTATTTAACCACTAAACACACGAAACACACTAAATATTTTTGTTGTTTCTAATTCATAATTCAAAACTAAAAACTCATAATTATTATCGTCCTTAATCCTCACTCGCCTACCAGCATCCTCTCAGTTCGAACCGCTAACAGCAGTTACTCCGTTTACCGTATAATTCAGAACTTTTACCGTACATGCTCCTTCGGTGAAATCCCAGTATTCGTTTCCCAATTCCATACCGCCTACCCAGAGCGTATCACTCTTACTGTATCTATCTTTAACGTAATCTATAAAAAGTTTTAAATCAATTGCAGACGGAATTCTCTGTTCACCGGAAATCCTGAATTGATGGTAATCCCAGTCGACAGAATAATACTGCGCATAATCATAAATGTTTTCCCCATCGGCAATTGCATCCTGTTCTACTATACTAACTCCATCGTGGGTAGATCCCCAGCCGAGCCATATCATAACTTCATCGGTTATCGAGCCCGAAACATCAGTTCCTCCCGGTTCCTGCGCAGTCAACCAGAAATCAAAAGCAAAATTCCAGTTATTTCCCTCTACACCAAACGCAATATCTATCTCAGCGTCGCAAGAATTTATATCTTTAATCTGTATCGGGAAAATTGAAACCCCCGTTTGTGTGCCCCAGGGCTTGGTACCGCATATAACTTCAGGATAATTTGGATCTGTATCATTTGTTGTATCTCTACACCACTCCCAGCCGTAACTACCGTCCGTATAAAGTATGATTGCCTGATAACACTCATCTGAATTACAGGGATATCCCCACGCGTTATTTGAAAGTTCAAAAGCTCCTCCACTCAGCTTGATTGAAACTTCATTTAAAGTATCCTTTTTTTCTATCTGAGGAGAAGGAGGAGTATAAATAGTAGTAGTGGTGGCAGATGAAGTGGTGGAGGTACTTGTAGAGGGACCGGTACTGTCATTTTTACAGGAAAAAAGAAAAGCCAGAGCAATAAAAATAAAGAGAAATGATTGAGAATAGTATTTTATTTTGTTTCTAAAAAATTCCATAAGACCTCCTAAATATTTAAAAATTTCCTTTTTTTAATTATTATATATTATATACTCTTTATCTTTTAGTCAAGCGGAAGGGGGATAAAATACATTCTAAAGGACCCACCGACCAACAGTTATAAACTTTGTGTTCTTTGTGCCTAACTTAGTCATCAGTCACCAGTCGCCAGTCATTAGCCAAAAAACAAAAACATTAAAATCATTTGTGATATTCGTGTAATTTGTTGTTCCTATTTTTAGTAAGGGATGAGGGTTTTAATAATTGATATTAATTTTGTTGTTTTTCTTTGTGTCCTTTGCCTGCCCTATGGAATAACGACTTTTATTCCATAGGGGGTGGCTTTGTGTGTGATATTATTTTGGATTAGTAGAACGGCAAGGAAGTCGAGCGAGGATCAAGGATTAGATGAGCAAAATCAAAGAAGAGCAAGGATTAAGAAAAAACACTTACCACTTATCCCTTATCCCTTATCTCTTATCTCATATCACATACCACCAATTACACTGTTTCTAATCCCAACGGGTTTTCTCCGTGTTCTCTGTGTTTTGTCTTCTCTCTGTGTCCTCTATGTTAAAAAATTGGGCCGGGATGGGCTTCAGGCTTGACAGAGGAACAAATTTTAGTAGTATTAATCGCCGATTAATATAGAGAATAACTTAACCATCCTTATAAATTCTTTCGATAAAAAAAGCATAAGGAGGCTTTTTTAATGGACAAAAAATTTATCGTTAATAGATTTTCTTATACAGTAATTTTACTTATGCTACTCTGTATAAGCACTTTTGGTCAGACACAGGATATCGTAAACGGCAATTTAATTCAATTCACCGACAACGGCGCCTGGTGCTGGTATCAGGATGAACGGTCGGTTATCGACACAACAGGAAATAAATTAGTTGTAGGTTCCATAGCCTCGGATTCCGGCTGCGGCAATGCTCCCCGTTTCGGAGATGTCGAAGCCGTCATATTCGACCTACAATCGATGACGCCGCGAAGATACGTTCTGAGAGAAGGCGGCGGTCAATTTTACTGTGACGATCACCACGCACCCGGTCTTCTTATTAGACCCGACGGTAAATATACGGCATTTTACGCAGCACATTTCGGACTGGAGAGTTCGTTTTTCAGAATATATGATGCAGGGGTATGGAGCACGGAATATGAATTTAGCTGGGACGATTCGATACCCGGAGGGTCGGATTATCAGACCACTTATTCAAATTTATATTACCTTTCTGATGAAGGCAGGATGTTCAATTTCGCGCGGGGTAACGACGGAGGAGCCCCCAACTTCATGTATTCCGATAATGGCGGGGATAGATGGTCTTACGGAGGCCAGTTATCAGCCGGTACTGTGGGCGGGTATAGTAGAGGTTATTACAAATACTGGGGAAACGGAATCGACCGGATAGATTTTATCTGCACGGAAACCCATCCCCGTAACTATAACACCAGCATATATCACGCATACATATACGACGGCAAAGTATACAATTCTTTCGATGCCGAGGTCGATTCCGATATATATAGTAAATCTTTCATTCCCACGACAAATAATTTCACAACTGTCTTTGCGGCAAATACAGAATTAAATGGTTACACGATGACGAATTGCTGGAATATAGATGTGCAGACATACGAGGACGGAACAATCGCCGCGATAATATCGGCAAGAACAGGCGGCAGTTCGAGCGACCCCGATCATGCTTTCATATACTGCCGTTTCGACGGTTCGAGCTGGACATCGACATATCTGTGCAAAGCAGGTAAGAAAATGTATTTTTCCGAAGAGGATTATGTAGGTCTTGCGGCGATACATCCGAGCGACCCCAACATTATTTATGTTTCGACGCCTTATAATCCAAGTAACGATGCAACATTTTTAGGCACCCGCGAAATATTTAAAGGAGTCAGCTCAGACGATGGAGCAACCTGGGAATGGACCGATATAACTGTAAATTCCGAACGTGATAATTTCCGACCTATAATACCAGAATGGAACGAAAACGATATTGCATTACTGTGGTTCAGGGGAACTTATTTCAGAGCGCAGGAATACGACGCCGCTATTGTAGGAATTACAGAAAACTCATCGGATTCTACCGTACTGATGAGTTATGTGGATGCTTCCACAGAAAATACATTTTTAGCAGATGGTTCGACTCTCATTACAACCGGTCCGGATGATAATGCGGGTCCTTCGGACAACCAGTGGCACATAAGGACTTCTTACGGAAATGGCAATTCCGTACTGACTTCCGCCGAAATTGGATATGAAGACGCGCCTGTTATCAAAACGCGGGTAACCGATATCGAAGAAGGAACTTATGACGTATGGGCTAACTTCTGGGCGAACCCTTTAGACGACTGGCGAATAGAAGCGGGCCTCGACAGCAATAATATGCAAATATTCAGGCAGATGGCTTGCAAACAGGTAATGAGTAAAGATCATAATTGCGAATTAGTATTGACTGGTGGGGGTAATACCTTTCTTTACCAGGCTTATCTCGGAAGAGTCGTAATAGAAACCAATGACAACCTGAATGTTTTCATCGACGATGAAGCAATCAAGGTCGGTAGAGCAGGCATAGAAGCAGGCGACATCTGCCGCACCTGGTACGACGGGCTCAGCTATTCTCATCCAGGTCGCCACCCGGGAAACATAAGCATAGTAGAATACCAAGAATATGATAAGTCTCCGCTCGGATTCAGCATGGAGCAAAACTATCCCAACCCGTTTATCTTAACAACGAATATCGATTACATATTATCTAAACCCGCTCATGTTAAATTATCAGTATATAATATGCTGGGACAGGAAGTGGCAAAACTGGTAAACGGGAAAATGAATGCAGGTCACCATAGCGTAAGATGGAACGCTCAAAATACATCTTCAGGCATTTATTTCTTGAGAATGACAGCCGGGAATAGATCGATCACAAAAAAAGCACTTCTAACAAGATAATGTAAAAAACTTAATAGTCAAATAGTTTTAAAAGCAGTTAGGATGTTAGAAGGTTAGGAAGGAAAATAATTGTGAATTTTGAATGTTGAATTAAAAAATCTCTGTGCTCTCAGTGTTTCTTTGTGAGAATCGGTTTTTCCGTGTATTTTTTTAACCCAAATTTAAAAAGGGTTGTTGGGTTTAGTGTCTTTCGTGTGTTTCGTGGTTAAAATAGGTGTTGAAGGGCGGAACACACTTGACAGAACGACAAATTCACATTACCTTGTTAACAAATCAGGGGTTACAATAAAAAAATTAAAACTTTTTAAAAACACGGAGATAAAATATGGGGTTTTTAGATGATGATTATCTATTAGAAAGCACAGCCGCGATAGAACTTTACGCGAGAATAAAAGATTTACCTATAATAGACCTCCACAGTCACAGCGACATAGAGGAAATCGTCCGCAACAAACCGGCAAAAGACATCTGGGAAGCCGAGGGGGAAACAGATCATTACGTCTGGGAATTAATGCGAAGAAAAGGTGTACCTGAAGAAAAAATCACGGGGGAAGCGACAAACAGAGAAAAGTGGACAGCTCTTGCCGAGATTTTTCCAGAGCTTGGAGGTAATCCAACTTATGAATGGATACACCTCGATTTAAGAAGAAGATTCGGAATACAGGAACTAATTTCCAAACAAACCTCAGACGCAATCTGGGAAAAGACTTCAGCGCTTTTAGAAGATGAATCCATGACCCCTCAAAATTTATTGAAATACATGCGAATAGAATTGATGTGCACAACCGATGATCCTATTTCCGATTTAAAATATCATGTAAAAGCAAAGGAAGAACTCGACAAACCGGTAATACTTCCCACCTGGCGACCCGATAAAGTAATGAATATTGAAAACGGCATCTGGAAAGATTCTCTTGAAGAACTGGGAAAGAAAACCGGTGAAGATACAGGTCGGCTCGAAGGACTTTTGGCCGCTCTAAAAAAAAGACACGACTATTTCTCCGAACACGGCTGTATATCAAGCGATCACGGAATGGAAAAACCTTATTCTTTCCCGGTGTCGGGTAAAATCGCTGCCGATATACACAGCAGAGCGTTTAAGGGTGAAAAATTAAAAAAGAAAGAAATAATAGCTTATAAAGCATTTATATTAAATGAACTGAGCAAATTAAATAAAACAAAGAACTGGCTGACACAACTGCACATCGGCGCAGTTAGAGATTATAGAAATGAATTACTGAAAACCCTCGGAGTCGATTCCGGAGGGGACATTTCCACTCAAAATGTTGATTTCGCGGGAGGTCTCAAATATTTCTTAAATGAATTTGGCGAAGATATGGATATCGTAATTTACTGTCTGGATCCCACACACCTGCCGACAGTAACAACAATTGCCAGAGCTTACCCGAAAGTAATTATCGGCGCGCCATGGTGGTTTAACGACAGTCCGTTTGGGATGGAAATGCAATTAAAATATGTGGCTTCAGTCGACCTTATTTCCAACTGCGGAACTATGGTAAGCGATTCAAGAAAACTCTTATCATACGGATCGAGAACAGAAGTATTTCGAAGAGTTTTAAGCAATGTGGTTGGGAAAATGATGGAAAAAGGACAAATCCCCCGTATAGTAGCCCAGGATCTGGTTGAAAATGTATCTTATCATAGCGTTAAAAATCTCGTTGAGTCAAAAATCAAATAAATATCTCGAAATAGAGAAAAAGAAAATCAATTATCGGAGGAGATGATAACATGGACTTATCAAAATGTTTTAATCTCGAAGGTAAAATAGCCGTAATCACCGGCGGAGCAGGTGTTCTATGTTCCGAAATGGCAAAGGCAATTGGTGAACGCGGAGGAAAGATCGTAATTCTCGACATTTCTGAAGAAGCGATGGAAAAGCTAAGTAAGGAACTGAACACAAAAGGGACAGAAAACCTCGCCATAAAAACAAATATATTAGATAAAGAGAACCTCAAAAAAGCGGCTAAAAAAACTATGGAAAAATTCGGTCAGGTAGACATATTGATAAACGGCGCCGGAGGAAATAAAGCCGAAGCCACCACAGGACCGAATCTATCTTTTTTCGACCTGCCGGAAGATGCTGTAAAGTGGGTATTTAACTTGAATTTCCTGGGGACATTTTTAACTTCCCAGGTTTTCGGAAAATTAATCGCGGATAGAGGAGAAGGAGTAATTATAAATATTTCATCGATGGCGGCTTACGAGGCTCTCACAAAGGTTCCCGTATATTCCGCGGCTAAAGCGGCAATAAGCAACTTCACTCAATGGCTCGCGGTACACATGTCTGAAAACTACTCGGATAAAATAAGAGTCAACGCCATAGCTCCCGGTTTTTTCCTTACAGAGCAGAACCGTTATTTACTAATGAAGAAAGATAACAAAAACCTTACAGAAAGAGGAAAAACAATCATAAATCAGACACCTATGAAAAGATTCGGAGACCCCTCCGATCTTGTTTCCACAATTCTGTGGCTTGCTTCACCTGGAGCAGAATTCGTTCACGGAGTGGTAATTCCCATAGACGGAGGTTTCTCGGCATTCGGCGGAGTGTAAAAAACATTAACCACAGAGAGAACACAGAGAATAAATGCAATTAAAAAGAACAAAAACACAGAGTACACAGAGAAAAAAGAAAAAAATAAACACCGGGAGGTTTATTAATGGATAAAAAGTCGGATATAGGTTTGATAGGATTAGCTGTAATGGGGGAAAATCTTGTTCTCAATATGGAAAGTAAAGGTTTTACAGTTTCAGTGTTTAACAGAACAACTTCAAAAGTTGATAATTTAATCGAAGGCAGAGCCAAAGGTAAAAACATTATAGGAACTCATTCCCTGGAGGAATTTGTAAACTCAATCGAGCCTCCGAGGAAAATTTTCTTAATGGTCAAAGCCGGCAAACCGGTGGACGCGGTAATCGGTCAAATTACCCCTCTGCTCTCAAAAAACGATATTTTAATAGACGGCGGAAATACTTTCTTTAAAGATACGGAAAGAAGAGCAAAAGAGGTAGAAGAAAAGGGACTTTTATATATAGGAACCGGGGTCAGCGGAGGAGAAGAAGGAGCTCTTAAAGGTCCTTCCATTATGCCGGGAGGGCATAAAAAAGCTTACGACGCTCTGGCTCCGATATTAACAAAGATAGCAGCCCAGGTCCAGGGTGAACCCTGCTGTGATTACATGGGACCGCTTGGCGCGGGACACTATGTAAAGATGGTTCATAACGGTATAGAATACGCTATTATGCAGACCATCGTCGAATCCTACGATTTGATGAAAGATGTTTTGAATCTAAGCGCCGGAGAACAGGCCGGGCTTTTCTCAAAATGGAATGAGGGCTTACTGGGCTCATATCTTATCGAAATCACAGGAGAAATTTTAGCAAAAGCAGACGAAGAAACAGGCAAAGCTCTCGTCGATGTCATACTGGATGAAGCCTCACAGAAAGGTACGGGAAAATGGACGTCCCAAAACGCGATGGATTTAGGCGTACCCATATCTTCCATCGACGCGGCTGTGGAAGCGAGATTTATTTCCGCATATAAACCCGAAAGAGTGACAGTATCAAAAAAACTTACAGGTCCATCTCTAAAATTCGATGGAGATAAAGAAAAATTTATCCAGACCATACATGATGCTCTGTATGCTTCGGAAATCCTCGCTTATACTCAGGGTCTTTCATTGTTAACTTCAGCTTCAAAAGAATACGGTTTCGACTTAAATCTCGCGCATATAGCAAAGATCTGGAGAGGCGGTTGTATAATAAGATCAAAACTTCTGGGAGATATAACAAAAGCTTATGAAAAAAACAGGGATCTTCCAAATCTACTCTTCGACGATTACTTCGGCGGGCTTCTCAATAAAATGCAGATTTCACTGCGTGAAGTGGTACAGACAGCGAATAAATTCGGTATCCCCTTTCTGGTTACAAGTTCCTCTCTGGGTTATTATGACAGCTACAGAAAAAAACGCCTCCCGGCAAACCTTATACAGGGACAGAGAGATTACTTCGGAGCCCACACTTACAGGAGAATAGACAGGGAAGGAACGTTCCACACGGAATGGTAGCAGAAAAAGAGACAAAAAAAATGAGTGAGGTGTGAAAGTGAGTGAGAATAAAAATGTAATCGTGGCACAATCAGGCGGACCCACTCCGGTCATAAACAACTCTCTTCGCGGAGTGATAGAAACCTGCAAAAAGATACCGGATAAATTCGGAAAAATTTATGCCGGTTTTCACGGAATAGAGGGAGTCCTGAAAGAAGATCTGTTGGATATCAGCGCTCAGGACGAAAAAGAAATAGAATTGCTTAAAAACACACCGGCAGCCGGTTCGATAGGAACCTGCCGGTATAAACTTAAAAGCGGGCAGAAAGAAGATTTTGAACGAATAGTAGAAGTCTTTAAAGCTCATCAGATCGGATATTTCTTTTACATAGGCGGTAACGATTCAATGGATACAGCCAATAAAGTTGGTATCCTGGCAAAGGAAAAAGGCCTCGACCTTGTCTCGACCGGAATACCCAAAACAATCGATAACGATGTGGGTGATTCAGAATTCAAATTGATAGATCACACACCCGGATACGGGAGTGTGGCAAGATACTGGGCTCTTTACACCCAGAATGCTAACGAGGAAAACATGGGTTCCAGTCCTTCGGACCCGGTGCTTGTAATTCAAGCCATGGGAAGAAAGATTGGTTTTATCCCGGCGGCCGCGCGTCTTGCGGATCCCGAAAGAAAAATTCCCTTGCAGATATATATGGCGGAAAGCGGGCTCAATCTTTCGGAACTCGCCGACAACGTCAACGACCAGTTAAAAAAGAGCGGACGAGCTATAGTGGTTGTCAGTGAAGGATTCCCTGTAGGAGGTATCGGAGAGAAAAAGGACCTTTTCGGACATACCGAATATTCTTCCAGTGAAATCACCGTTGGACAGATAGTCACCAATTTTCTGAACAAAGTCGGTCTAAAAGTCAACGGCGCCGCCAGAGGACAGATCCCGGGCACAGACCAGAGAAACGCCATCGTTTACGCTTCTAATGTCGACCTCGAGGAAGCCTATAAAGTAGGCGAGAAAGCAGTCTCAATCGCCGCGGAAGGCAAGTCCGGTTATATGGCTACAATTTTAAGAAAAGAGAGCAACAATTACGAAGTTTACTATGACATGGTACCTTTGGAAAAAGTCGCAAATTCGGAAAGGTCTTTTCCCAAAAACTGGATTACCGAAAACCGGATCGACGTTACAGACGATTTTATAGACTACGCGTACCCTTTAATCGGCAAAGACTGGGCTCGCATTACTCTTGAAAACGGGATTATGAGATTCGCCAGATTTAAACCCATATTCGCGGATAAGAAACTGAACGAATACACCCCGCAGGCATATAGGTAAAACCAACAAATGCAAAAATATAAAAGAAAATTCAGAAGAATTTTTTTTCGCCGTCAGCTGTCAGCCTTTTATCCAAATCCTAAATTCCAACCCCTAAATCCTAATTTTGTCATACTTATTGACAATATAAACTATGAGGAGGATGAATGATTAGTGAAGCTCAAAAAGAATTAAAAGAATTCGAACCAAAACATGATTTCTTTGTAGGAATAGATTCCGACGGCTGCGTATTCGATACAATGGGAATCAAGCAGCGTGAATGTTTCTGTCCCTGGATGATAGGATATTTCGGACTGCAGGGAGTAGCTCAGGCGGCAAGGGAGTGCAAGGAATTCGCTGATCTTTTTTCAAAAACAAGAGGAGCAAACAGGCATATAACCGCCAAACGCATAATAAGCGAACTTCTGCCCGCTCACCCCATGGTAAAAAGCAGGAATTTTAAAGTACCCCAGTACCCTTATTACTTTAAATGGGTGGATAACCCCGACAGCCTTTTGAGCAACGAAGGTTTAAAAATGGCAATTGCCGCTTGTGAAAACGATGAAGAAAGGAAAGAATTAGAACACGCTTTAGCATGGAGTGAAAGAGTCAACTGGAGCGTAAAAGAAATAGTAAAAAACATACCTCCTTTTCCTTTCGTACGAGAGTCACTCGAAAAGCTTTCCGGTAAAGCAGACATGATTGTAGTCTCTTCCACACCCACAGAAGCCTTAGAGAGAGAATGGGAAGAGCACGACGTTGCAAAATACGCAAGTGTTATTGCCGGACAGGAAATGGGCAAAAAGAAAGAACATCTTCAAATGGCGGCAAGCGGCAAATACGAAGAAGACCATATACTAATGATAGGCGACGCCCCGGGGGATATGAAAGCTGCAAAAGCTAATAACGCTTTATTTTATCCCATAATACCCGGAAAGGAACAAAAAGCCTGGGAAAGATTCTATAACGAAGGAATCAATAAGTTCTTAAATGAAGAATATAAAGGTGATTATGAAGAAGAACTCATCGAAGAATTCGATGCGTCCCTTCCCGAAAACCCGACGTGGGAATAAGTATAGTTAAAGAAACCTGCCCGGTAGCAAACATCGCATTTCAGAATCCAATCTGTATAATTTATCCGAAGATACTATTCGAACAATGAATCCCTTCTCACCTGTAAAGAAATGCAGAAAAGAAAGAGAAGAGCAAAGAAAAAAATGGATAAAAAAATAAAAAGAGAGTCATTTTTTTTAAAAAAACTCATGCTGAGACGGCAAATTCGAAAATTCTTCTTCCCCAAAGACCAGGAAATCCTTTTGTCAAGAAACAATAAAATTAAGACCCTGAGAATCCTTATTCTTTCATGTTCGCTTTGTTTGCTGTGTAGTCCGAACTTACAAGCGCAAAACAGTTCATTGTTGAAATTATGGTATAATCAACCCGCCGAACGATGGGAAGAAGCGCTACCCATCGGGAATGGGCGCCTCGGCGCTATGGTATTTGGAAAGCCACTGCAAGAAGAAATTCAATTAAATGAAAATACAGTTTGGGCCGGTCAGCCACATCGTAACGATAATATTAACGCCAAAGGAACATTGCCAAAAGTAAGAAATCTTATTTTCAGAGGTAAATATAAGGAAGCACAAGAAATTGTAAACAAGAAATTTATCAGCCGTAATTCTCAAGGCATGCCTTATCAAACCGTAGGGAATCTAATTCTTTCGTTTCCGGGGCATGAAAATTTTACAAATTACTATAGGGAGCTGAATATTGAAACCGCAGTGATTTCCTCTTTTTATGATGTTGATGGAGTAACATATAAACGAACAGTTTTTGCCTCATTTCTCGATCAAGTTATTATTTTCAGGATTACATCCAGCAAATCAGGCGAAATTAATTTTTCTGCCTCAATGAATCGTCCCGCGCCCGCGGACATTTCAACTGAAGGCAATGATAAATTAATCATGTCCGGAGTAACAGGTGATTGCGATTCTATAAAAGGAGCTGTTAAGTTTCAAACACATGTTAAAATAACAACCGAACGAGGCTCTGTATCGGCAGCTAATAACAATATAATCGTAAAGAACGCGGATGTTGCCACCCTCTACATTTCAATTGCTTCGAGTTTTAAAAATTATAATGACATTAGCGCCAATGCCGGCGAAAAAGCGAATTCCTATCTCCAAAATGCTCTGAGGAAAAAATATGAACAAGCTTTAAAAGAACATAATGCCGACTATCAGCGTTATTTTAATAGAGTCAGCATCGATCTGGGTGTAACCGATTCCGTAAAAAACCCCACCGATGTCCGTATCGAACAATTTGCCGGAGGCAATGACCCTCAATTGGCAGCATTATGTTTTCAATTTGGCCGTTATTTGCTGATTTCTTCATCGCGCCCCGGCGGACAGCCCGCCAATCTCCAGGGAATCTGGAATAATCAGCTTTATCCGCCGTGGGATAGTAAATATACCGTAAATATAAACACCGAAATGAATTACTGGCCTTCTGAAATAACAAACCTCAGTGAAATGAATGAGCCGTTAATTCAGATGGTACGCGAACTTTCCAAGACCGGAAGACAGACAGCAAAAGATATGTATGACGCGGAAGGATGGGTTCTCCATCACAATACGGATATCTGGCGGATAAACGGACCTGTAGACGGAGCATTCTGGGGAATGTGGCCCATGGGCGGCGCCTGGCTCTGTCAACATCTATGGGAAAAATATGAATATAATGGTGGTAAAGAATATCTTAAATCGGTATATCCGGTAATGAAAAGCGCGGTCGAATTTTACCTTAGTTTTTTAGTAGAAGACCCGCGGCATAAATGGCTGGTTGTCTGTCCTTCGGTTTCTCCGGAAAACGCTCCGGCATTTCATCCTGAATCTTCGATTAGCTTCGGTACCACCATGGATAACCAATTACTTTTTGATCTGTTTACAAAAACTATAAAATCGGCAGAAATCTTAGAGACCGATAAGAAATTAGTCGAAAAAATAAAAGAGACTTTGAAACGCTTACCTCCGATGCGAATCGGAAGATGGGAACAATTACAGGAATGGATGCAGGATTGGGACAGCAAAGACGACAAACACCGTCATGTATCTCATCTGTATGGTCTATATCCTTCCAATCAAATATCGCCATATCGGACACCGAAACTGTTTTCTGCCGCAAGAACATCGCTCGTAGCTCGAGGGGATGAATCCACAGGCTGGTCCATGGGATGGAAAGTAAACCTTTGGGCGCGTCTCCTCGACGGCAATCATGCTCTGAAACTTATCACCGATCAGCTAACTCCTTCTATCCGAGGAGACGGAAAAGAAAAAGGCGGAACTTATCCCAATCTTTTAGATGCTCATCCGCCTTTCCAAATCGACGGTAATTTCGGCTTTACCGCAGGCATCGCCGAGATGCTTTTACAAAGTAACGATGGTACGATCTTTGTGCTTCCCTCTCTACCCGATATTTGGGAAAATGGAAGTATAAAGGGTATTCGCGCGCGCGGCGGATTCGAAATAGAAAACATGGAATGGGAAAACGGCGAAATCTTAAAACTGGTCATAAAATCAAACATGGGCGGGAACTGCAGGATTCGTTCTTATACAAAATTAAAATCTGAAAACAAAAGAAACCTTAAAACCGCAAAAGGCAAAAATCAAAATCCCTTTTACCAAACCCCAGAAGTAAAAGAGCCTATAATCTCCAATAAGGCGCCCCTTGAAAATATAAAGTTAAAAAATACTTTTAAATATGACATAGAAACCGAACCGGGAAAAAGATATATCTTCTTAAATATATAACAATTAACAAATTAAAAAGGAGACCATACATGAAAAACTTATTTTTATTAATTATTACCTTATTCGCGGTTAACCTGATTGCGGATTCCGTGAACATCGTCAACCACGCACCGGAAGGCTTTGACTCTTTACGCGCCGGTATACCACACGGCAAGACAGACACGATTTTTTACCCGTCAGAAACGGTCGGAACCAAACGCGGGGCAATTATTTATACTCCCCCGGGATTTTCGAAAAATAAAAAATACCCTGTACTGTATCTTTTACACGGCATAGGCGGTGACGCGACAGAATGGCTTAAAGGAGGTCAACCTCAGGTAATCCTGGATAATCTTTATTCTGAAAAGAAAATCGAGCCGATGATTGTTGTTATGCCCAACGGCAGGGCTATGAAGGACGACCGTGCGGTCGGGAATGTTTTTGACAGTGTTAAAGTGCAGGCATTTGAGACTTTCGAGGGAGATTTGCTTAACGATTTAATCCCTTTCATAGAAAAAACTTACCCTGTTCACAAAGATAGAGGAAATAGGGCGATCGCGGGTCTATCGATGGGCGGCGGGCAATCATTGAATTTCGGATTAGGCAATCTCGACAAATTCGCGTGGGTGGGAGGATTTTCTTCGGCGCCCAACACCAAAGAACCGGAACTTCTGGCTCCCGACCCAGCAAGACTAAGAAAGAAACTAAAATTACTCTGGATTTCGTGTGGTGATACCGATGACCTTATCGAAATCAGTCGACGCATTCACGAGTATTTAAAAGCAAACGATGTGCCACACATTTATTATGTAGAACCCGGTGGGCACGACTTTGAAGTCTGGAAAAATGATTTATATATGTTCACTAAACTGCTTTTTAAACCTGTCGATATTTCAATATTTTCCGAGTACAGTATCAAAGGAAGACCCGCGTCGACTAATGTAAAATACGGTTCTTCCGCCCGAAATCCGATTATCACGGATATATTCACTGCCGATCCGGCAGTATTGGTCTATAAGGATACGGTATTTCTATACGCCGGACACGACGAAGCTCCGGTAGGAAAAGCGGAGTACGTGATGCACGATTGGCATGTATTTTCTTCCACGGATATGGTTAATTGGACCGACAGAGGCGCGTGTCTCTCTGCCAAGGATTTTTCGTGGGCTGGCGATCACGCTTACGCCGGACAGTGCGTTTATCGCGACGGTAAATTCTACTGGTATGTGCCGATGGGACACAAAAAAGATAGTTTAAGCGACGGAGGCTTTGCCATAGGCGTAGCCATATCCGACTTCCCGACCGGACCGTTTACCGATGCCATCGGTAAAGCGCTCATTATAAACGAGATGACAACCGACCAAAAACATTCATGGGATGATATCGATCCAACCGTATTTGTGGACGATAACGGTCAGGCGTATCTTTACTGGGGCAATAAAAGCTGTAGATATGTAAAACTTAAAGACAACATGATCGAGCTCGATGGCCCGATTTCTCTTGTCGACCTGGAAAATTTTGAGGAAGCACCATGGCTTTACAAACGGAACGATATCTACTATCTTGTTTACGCGGCTTTGTTTCCGGAATGTATCGATTACGCGACATCTGATAGCCCTACAGGACCGTGGGTTTACCGGGGTAGAATTGCCGACACCGCATATAACAGCACCACTATTCATACGGCAATTATGGATTATCATGGTAATTCATATTTCTTTTACCATAACGGCGCGCTCCCCACCGGAGGCGACCATAGACGTTCAATATGCATAGATTACCTCTATTACAACCCCGACGGAACAATAAAAAAGATAGTACAAACAACCGGTGGAGTAAAAGCTGTTAAATAGAAAAAAGCGAAACAGAAATTAGCTCTTTATTTCAAGTAAGAAAATAAAAGTGGTTCCGTAAAATATTACCGCACAGACGAAACCATCCATTTTCTTACCCGAAAATAGGAGAATAGGCACCTTGACTTTATTGTCTTTTAAATAAATATTATAATAAGGCATTTAAATATGTAATGTTATTTTGAATGTAGGATTAAGAGTTGTGTTTTTTACAAATATAAAAATTTATTATTTATGAAACGTTACATCAAAAAAATATAAGGAGGAAAAAGTGAAAAAAATATTAGTATTACTTGGTTTTTGTTTTACAATGGGAAACTCCGTTTACGGACAATCTCCGTCGTTTCAAACCTATATAAACCCAATTATTCCCGGAGACCATCCGGATCCCACACTAACAAAAATCGGCGACCATTTTTACACATCCGGTTCTTCGTTCAATCCCACACCGAAAATTTATCATTCAACCGACCTGGTGCATTGGGAAGTAATCGCGCAGCCGGTTTCAGCTTCCTGGCCCGAATATGGAGATGAACCCGGTGGCGGCATCTGGGGGGGACATATGGTTTCATACGACGGAACCTACTGGCATTTCTTTGGAAGAGGAGGCGGCAGTATGTATTTCGTCACAGCGAATCAGCCGGAAGGTCCGTGGAGTGATCCAACCGAGATGACAGTTCCGGGGGGTATGTCGAGCCTGGGTGTGGATAATTCCATTTTTATTGATGATGAAACCGGCAAATGGTATCTACTGACAAAGCACCTCCCCACAAATAATCACATGGTGGAACTGGGCGAGAATGGTCAGCCCACCGGGACAGTACTTGATTTAACCTGGCTTAACCCGGATTCTGCGTACGGTTGGGCGGAAGGACCGGTTATGTGGAAACACAAGGACTATTACTATTACAGTTTCGCGGAACATCTGGTTGGCAAACAATACGTGATGCGCAGCGACACACTAACCGACGATGAGTCGGACTGGACGGTTGTGGCAAGTTCAAGTAACATTTTTACCGGTTCTCCGGGCACCTTCAACAGACCCAATCATATATCACCGGTAGTCATACTCGATGACAGCACAAGCTGGACCATTGTGCACAGTTATCATAGCAGCAACAGCTGGTATGCACATGGACGTCAGGGTTTGCTCTGCCAGTTAACTTACGATGAAGAAGATTTTCCCGTCATACAATATCCACCCACTAATGCTGTTCAGTCTCCGGACCTTCCCGGCAGCGGTATTCCCTGGATGGTACCAAAGTCCGACATGTTCAATGAATCCACATTGAAACCGGAATGGTCGTTCCTGGGATATACGCCCGACGGGACATATTCACTAACTGAAAGGGCGGGCTGGTTATATCTGGAACCTTATAATGGAAGCAATACTATAATTCAGAATGACGGCGAGCACAGTTATTCTTTAATCACAAAAGTGGATTTCGAGCCCGAATCCCCATCTGATGAAGCTGGTTTATGGATAATTAACGGACCTGAGACACATTATGTAAAAGTGTTTAGCACATTAAATAGCGAAAGTGAAAACGTATTAAAATTTAGCTTCGAGGACACTTCATACGAAGTAGAAAATACGGTCGGTTCAGCAGTTTGGTTGAAATTACTTCGAGATGAGCACATAATGTACGGTTTTTACAGTTCAAACGGGTTGACCTGGACTCAGATAGGTGAACCTATAAACGCAACACACGTCGATATAGAACAAA
>Ga0307422_1000783_pt1 | contig 16974 bp, 9 predicted proteins | sample SalMarWE160290MG_FD_202153 | JGI IMG/M metagenome (GOLD analysis project Ga0307422, IMG submission 202153) | Salt marsh sediment microbial communities from the Plum Island Ecosystem LTER, Massachusetts, United States - WE1602-90 | ecosystem: Environmental > Aquatic > Marine > Intertidal zone >...
ATAGTTGCAGGATTTTGTCAGTATGCGGCACAACTCGTTTATATGTGGAACAAAGTTATCTTATAATTCTTTATCTGGCTTTTTATGTGTAGATTTTTTATCTTATATATCCAGGTCATCAAAATACATTTTCTTACGCGCCCCAGTTCTCCCGGTCGAGGCTCCGGTAATGAATGGCTTCCGACAGATGATGGGTGCGTACTTTTTCTTCCCCTTCCAGGTCGGCAATGGTCCTCGAGACTTTTAAAATCCGGTCGTATGCGCGGGCAGAGAGACCCAGTTTATCCATGGCATTTTTGATCAGTTCGATGCAGGCTTCATCCATTTCCAAAAACATACGAATCAGCTTTGAGCTCATCTGGGCATTGGCATACACTCCCTTGTACTCTTTAAACCGTTCTTCCTGGATCTGGCGGGCTTTGGTTACGCGTTCCCTGACGGTCTCGCTGGTCTCGGAACGGTTTTTCTCCGACAGCTCCCGGAACGGCACCGGCACCACTTCCAGGTGAATATCGATCCGGTCCAGCAACGGTCCGGAAATGCGGTTCAGGTATTTCTTCACTACGCCGGGGGCACATACACAGGCTTTGGTCGGGTGGTTGTAGAAACCGCATGGACAGGGGTTCATGGAAGCTACCAGCATAAAACTGGCCGGGTATTCCACGGAAAATTTTGCCCGCGAGATGGTGATCATGCGGTCTTCCAAAGGCTGGCGCATCACCTCGAGGACCGTTCTTTTAAATTCAGGCAATTCATCCAGAAACAAAACTCCGTTATGCGACAGGGAGATCTCCCCGGGTTGCGGATAGGTGCCGCCCCCAACCAGGGCAACATCGCTGATGGTGTGATGTGGCGACCGGAAGGGCCGTTGGGTCATCAGCGATGTTTCCTTGTCCATTTTACCGGCCACCGAATGAATCTTTGTCGTTTCCAGGGCTTCATTTAAGGTAAAGGGCGGCAGGATCGTCGGGATCCGCCTGGCCAGCATCGTTTTACCTGACCCGGGCGGACCAATCATGATCAGGTTATGGGAACCGGCAGCTGCAATCTCCAGGGCACGCTTCACATTTTCCTGGCCTTTTACATCCGAAAAATCGATCTCTGCATTGTTCACCCTGGCATAAAATTCGGCCCGGGTATCCACTATGGTTTCTTTCAGTTCCTGTTCCCCGTTCATAAAAGCAACGACCTCGGAGAGGTTCTCCACGCCATACACTTTCAGCTTATCGACCACGGCTGCTTCGCGGGCATTCTGGACAGGCAGGATAAATCCTTCAAAAGCCTGCCTTCGGGCATTGATGGCAATGGGCAAAACCCCTTTGACGGGTTGTAATTTGCCATCCAGCGAAAGCTCGCCCATAATCATGTATTGGCTGAGTTTACCGTGATCCATCTGTTTGGAAGCTGCCAGCACCCCAATGGCCAGGGGCAAATCATAGGCCGACCCTTCCTTGCGGATATCGGCCGGCGCCATGTTCACAATGATCTTTTGTTTGGGCCACTTGTACCCGTTTACCCGCAAAGCTGACTCAATGCGCTGCTGGCTCTCTTTCACAGCACTGTCAGGAAGACCTACCAACATAAACTTAATCCCGCGGGTTACATCTACTTCAATGGTGATGGTTTCTGCATCAATACCGAATACGGCGCTTCCGAAGGTTTTTACCAACATGGTTGAGGGACATTTTTAAATTTGTATCTAAAGATACAGCTTTTAAAGCAGAAATAAAACAGTTGGATCGAATCATTTGACCTGCAACAGCTCTCAATAAACCACAAAACAGCTTAACCTAACTTTATTCCATATAGATAAAACCGGTAAACGGCATGACATCGGGCCCCTTTGGGAAAATTTTATTATTTCCGAAAGGATAAAAAGGAACCGCTACCAGCGGGTTCACCTGAACTTATTTTTCTGGAGGACTTATACCGGGGCCGGACTAGACTATGTGAAACAAGGCTCCGGGAAACTTTGGGGGGTTGAATTAAAGTGGGGGGATAAACGGGCAAAAGCTCCAAAACCGTGGCTGGAAAACTACCAGAAATCTTCTTATAAAACAACAAACTCAATGAATTATCAGGATTTTGTTATTAAATCCATCCCGAATGCGGCACTTCCGGAGATTATTTACAAACATGTCTTAAAGATTAAAGGGCAGTTATCTTTTCAGAGGAGATTCGTTTGGCTATATTTGAGAGTTACTAATGAATTATGTCCGCGAAATCACGTATTCTGAATATTCTTTTCTGGTCGGTGGTGTCAGCAGCCTTTATCGGGCCAGGCACCATTACCACGGCTGCCAGGTCGGGGGCCTTGTTTGGCGTAAAGTTGCTGTGGGCATTGCTGTTTTCTACCCTTGCCTGCTTAGTGTTGCAGGAAGCCAGTGCACGGCTCACCATTGCCTCGGGGAAAAACCTCGGACAGGCTATAGCCTTTCAGTATGAAAATAAAAAATCGCGTCTTGCAATGCTGATCCTGGTTATAGGCGCCATTGTGGTTGGTGCTGCAGCCTACGAAATGGGGAACATCATTGGTGCTGTTGCAGGTTCACAACTTATTCTTAATCTGCCGGCGTGGCTGTTGGTTTTAATCATTGCTGCCATGGCAGCCTTGGTCTTAAGTATCCCTTCCCTGAAAATCATTTCTACCATCATGGGCATCGTAGTGGCTGCAATGGGTGTGATTTTTCTGCTTACTGCTTTTCTGATCCCGGTTTCTTTATCTGAAATCCTGAAAGGAACTTTTATCCCCCGCATCCCGGCTCACCCTGAAGCAGGACTTTTGGTTCTGGGACTGATAGGGACCACCATTGTGCCGTACAACCTTTTTCTGGGATCGGGCATTACTACCAGGAGTCACAGTATTAAGGAAATGCGTTTCGGTATCTCGGTAGCAATTCTTCTCGGCGGTATTTTCTCAATGGCTGTCCTGGTAGCAGGAACTTCGGTCATGGGTACTTTTTCATTCGAGAACCTGTCTGATGCATTAATACACAGGCTTGGACCAGCAGGGAAGTATTTGCTTGGTTTCGGATTGTTTGCTGCCGGTTTTACCTCAGCTGTTACGGCGCCCCTGGCTTCAGCCATAACCATTAAAAGCGTGTTCGGAAACAAGAATCCGGAACGGTGGAAACCGGATTGCCGGAACTTCAGACTGGGCTGGCTCATTGTCCTTCTGGTCGGAATGCTGTTTGCAGTCACAAACGTAAAACCCATCCCGGCCATTATCCTGGCTCAGGCACTCAACGGATTCCTGCTTCCCTTTGTGAGCATCTTCCTGTTTGTTGCTATCAACAACAAAACACTGATGGGCAAAAAATGGGCAAACCCGGTTTGGCTCAATGCAACGACCATTCTGATTATCGCAATTACTATCGTTATCGGGTTGAACAATACAGCAAAGGCTGTTTTCAGTACCTTCAGACCCGGACAAAGTCCCGGGAATTGGTTGCTGATAGTGATTACCTTGCTATCTGTTGTAATATCCGGAGGCGTTTGGTTTAAAACAAAAAGATAAACTTGTTGGGCTTTAATAAATCGCATGTGAAAAAAAGTTTTCAGATATGTATCGACACCGGAGGGACTTTCACCGACTGTATAGGGATTGACAATCATGGCAAGACCTTTCGGCAAAAGGTATTAAGCAGCAGCGCCCTCCGCGGCACCATTGTGCGGCGTATTTCCGGCAACAGTTTCAGGATCTCTGAATCATGGAATCTGTCACGTGACATCCTGAAGGGTTTTATGTTCACGGTAATGCAATCAGAAACTGCCGGGATACCGGTTTCCGGCTACGACATAAAAAATCACGTCCTGCAGCTGAAAAGGCCTGTTTCCGGATCTGTCAAAGTGGAAGGGAAGAATTTTGAGATCACCTCGAACGAGGAGGCTCCGGTTCTGGGAGCGCGCCTCATCACCCAAACAGCACTGGATGAGGAATTCCCGGATCTGATCTTCAGACTGGGCTCAACAAAAGGCACCAATGCCCTTCTGGAACACAAAGGAGCAAAAACATTGCTTATCATAACAAAAGGATTTCGCGACTTACTGGAGATAGGTGACCAGGCCCGCCCCGACATCTTTGCCATGGAGGTAAAAAAACGCAGGCAGATAGCAAGCCATATTCTTGAAATTGATGAGCGGATTGATGCAAAAGGAAATCTCCTCACACCGGTTGATCCGAAAAAATTCAGAAAACAGGTGATCCCCTTTCTCAACGAAGGAATTGAATCGGTTGCAGTAACGTTGATGAATGCTTACCTTAATCCGGCGCATGAAATCGTAGTGAAAAAGATTCTTGAAGAATCGGGATTCCCCCCGGTTTCTGTTTCTTCTGAACTTTCGCCTCTGATAAAAATTCTGAACCGGGCAGAAACCACCGTTGCGAATGCCTGTCTTTCACCTGTCATCCAAACCTATGTAACCCGTATTTCTGAAAAAATCGGGAACCGGCCTTTTCACATTATGACCAGTGCGGGGGGTCTCGCTCACGCTGCAAACTTTCATCCCAAGGACAGCCTGTTGAGCGGCCCTGCCGGAGGTGTTGTGGGAGCTTCGTTCGTTGGGGAACAAAGTGGATACAGAAAACTGATTGCCTTCGATATGGGAGGTACCAGCACCGATGTCTCCCGCTTTGACGGGATTTTTGACTATCGGTTTGAACTGGAGGTAGGCGATGCACGGATCAACAGTCCTGCCCTGGCGATTGAAACCGTGGCTGCGGGGGGCGGCTCCATTTGCCGGTATGACGGATACAAACTGAATGTAGGCCCCGAAAGTGCCGGTGCTTATCCCGGACCTGCCTGTTACGGCGCCGGAGGACCCCTCACACTCACCGATGTAAACCTCCTCGCTGGAAGACTCGACACAAACCAGTTCGGAATACCGGCTTCTAAAGATGATGCAGAAAAAAAACTGGATATCCTGATACGGGAGATTCAGGAAAAATCCGGTGTCCACCATTCCAAAGAAGCCATACTCCAGGGACTGATCGATATCGCCAATGAAACAATGGCCGGTGCGATTCGAAAAATTTCCATCTCCAAAGGCTATGATCCGCAAGAGTATACCATGGTGGCTTTTGGTGGCGCCGGAGGATTGCATGCGTGCGATATCGCAGAGATTCTTGAAATTCAAACCATCCTTCTCCCCGCCGATGCCGGATTGCTGAGTGCTTTTGGCATCGAAAATGCCCGGATCGAAAAATTTGCCGAAAGGCAGTTATTAAGGGACCTTCACTCCATAAAAAGCGAACTCCCCGGCCTGATGAAAGAAATGGAGCTTGAGGCCAAATCACAACTTGCCACAGAAGGAATTGCACCCGAACAAACCGAGGTACGCCAAAAAATGGTTTTTATGCGGCATAAGGGTCAGGATGCCAGCCTTGAGATCTTCTATGATTCACCGGACAGGCTGGAAAACCGGTTTTTTGAAGCCTACCGGCAACAATACGGGCATGTGGTGAGAAACAGGATCATTGAGGTTGAAGCAGCCAGGGTTCTTGTTGCAACAAAAAAGAGGGAAAAGCCAGTTACCCTGAAAACCTTACCGCGGATACCTGCTGTCCCGGAGTATTCCCTTCAAAACGAAACGCCGGTATTCTTCCGTAAAAACCAACCTGCAGGAAGCTACCTCAAAGGACCTGCTTTGTTTCTCGATGCCTACAGCACAAGCTATGTAAAAAAGGATTGGGAACTGACCATCGATGCCAATGAAACAGCCATTCTTCAAAAAGAAAAAACCCACGGAAAAAGACCGGATGTTTCGAAAGCACGGGAAACCGAACTGGAGTTGTTTACCAACCGTTTTATGGCCATTGCTGAAAACATGGGAGCGATGCTTCAGCGTACAGCGCTTTCGGTGAACATTAAAGAGCGGTATGATTTTTCATGCGCCCTGCTGGATGCTGACGGCAACCTGGTTGCCAATGCACCTCATATTCCTGTTCACCTGGGGAGCCTGGGTGTTTGTGTACGAACGCTGATCCGGCATTTCCCTGTGGAAGAAGGAGATACCATTGTGACCAACCACCCCGCCTTTGGAGGTTCACATCTTCCTGATGTGACTATGGTTACTCCTGTTTTTTATGAGTCCCGGAGGGTGGGTTTTGTGGTAAACCGGGCTCACCACAGTGAAATCGGAGGCATCAGCCCCGGGTCGATGCCGCCTGATGCCCGGAACCTGGAAGAAGAAGGAGTCGTTATACCTCCCTTTTGCCTGATGAAAAAAGGCGAAGTGGACTGGCAAGGAATAGAAACAATATTAACCCGGGGGAGGTACCCTTCCCGGTCGGTGAATGAAAACCTGACCGACCTGAATGCATCCCTGGCAGCAAACCAAAACGGACAGAAGGCTTTCCTCCGGCTGATCGATACCTATGGAAAAGAAACGGTGCTCTTATATCTGAATTTGCTCAGAGAACATGCGGCCCTGAAAATGCGTGATACGCTGCGGAAATTTCCGGACGGAGTGTACGCTGCCCGGGAGTTCCTGGATGACGGTTCTCCACTGGCAGCAAAAATCGTCTTGAAGGATGGCCTGTGCACCATTGATTTTTCCGGAACCTCAAAAGTACATAGAGGAAATATGAATGCCACACCGGCCATCGTGAACAGTGTTACCATTTATGTATTGCGGTTACTGCTAAACATGCCGATCCCTCTTAACGACGGACTCCTGGATCCGGTGAACCTGGTGATCCCCCGGGGTATGCTGAATCCCTGTTTCCCCAAAGACCTGAAAAGATGCCCTGCTGTGGTAGGCGGTAACGTAGAGATCAGTCAGCGCCTGACAGATACCTTATTAAAAGCTTTCGGAGTGATGGCAGCCAGCCAGGGAACTATGAACAATACACTTTTCGGTAACAGCAACTTCAGCTATTACGAAACGGTCTGTGGAGGCTGTGGCGCCGGAAAGGGATTCCATGGAGAAAGTGCCGTTCATCACCATATGACAAATACCCGCATTACCGATCCTGAAATAATGGAACATCGTTACCCCTTACGGCTGGACGAATTCAGCATACGAAAAAATTCGGGAGGCAAGGGAAAATGGAACGGAGGAGACGGAGTGATCAGAAAAATCACCTTCCTCGAACCGGTCAACCTTTCCGTGCTGACACAACGCCGCAATGTCGGCCCGTTTGGCCTTAACGGAGGGAAGCCGGGAAAACCAGGCTGCCAGAAAATAATAAGAAAAAACGGGACGGTTGAGAAACTCCGCTCCGTTCAAAACACCAACCTTGCAGCCGGTGACCAGTTCATTATGGAAACCCCGGGAGGAGGAGGTTTCGGCAAATCCTGATTCATCCGGATCCGGGTCAGATCCACCGCATCAATCCGAAATCCTGCCGGTGAGGCAACAATTCATGCTTCGGGAAAAGCCTCAGAGAATAATTGTATACCCCGGCATTCACCAGATGCACGTCCAGTTTATAGGTACAAATACTTCCCTCGGTATGTTCTACTTCAAAGGGCAGTTTTTCAACCAGTTTCGGAGGAGAGTCCAATCCGTTCTCGGTTATCACCATTTCCAGTCCCACTTCGTTGCTGGTTAATCCTTTCAGATCAATGGTAACTCTTGCCGGAGTACTCTTGTCTGTTTTCATCGTATTCTGAATGCCATTCAGTACCTGAACTTCCTTCACTTCCATCCGGTCCCATTCCGCAAGTACTTTAAATTTCCATTCAGCCAGTTCTTTAGCCAGTCTGAAATCCCCGGCAGCCAGCTTCTGATACCTTTCCGATTGGGGCCGGTAATACCGGACCTGATAATCATGGATCATCCGTGCTGAGGTAAAATGGGGCGAAACTTCGGCAAGGGTATTTTTTATATAGCCGACCCATTTTGCCGGAATCCCCTGTCTGTTCCTTTCATAAAAGGATTCTATAATCTCATCTTTCAGGGTATTGTAAATCATCTCTGCATCCAGTTCATCCTGAAAATCCTGCACATCGTAGGCTTTTTCCAGGGGTAAAGCCCATCCGGCCTCTTCTTTATACCCTTCGACCCACCAGCCGTCGAGCACAGAAAAATGAAGGGTTCCGTTCATCACCCCTTTTTCGCCGCTGGTTCCTGAGGCTTCAAGTTGACGGGTAGGGGTATTCAGCCAGACATCCACGCCCTGAACCAACATTTTAGCCAGGTTCATATCATAATTCTGAACAAAGAGAATTTTGCCCCTGAATTCAGGTCGTTTTGAGATTTCCACAATCTCACTGATCAGCTTCTGTCCTGCTTTATCGGCAGGATGCGCTTTTCCGGCGAATATAAACTGAACCGGTTTTTCCGGATCATTCAGCAGCCTGGCAAGCCTTTCCATATTCCGGAATAACAGGTAGGCCCTTTTATAGGTTGCAAACCTCCGTGCAAACCCGATAGTCAGTGCTTCCGGGTTTAATTTTCCCATTACATCCGTTATCAGTTTGGGGTCTTCATTCCGTTTGATCCAGTTATCGGTAAACCGCTGTTTAATATAGTTGATTAGTTTTTGTCTGAGATTCTGACGTATTTCCCAGATGTCTTCATCATTCACCCGGTAGATATTTTTCCATACCTCTGTATCGAGCTGATTATTTGGAAATTCCTTGCCAAAATATTTTTTATGGATTTTTTTCCATTCCCGGGCGACCCATGTTGAATAATGCACTCCATTTGTTACATAGCCAATTTCCAGTTCTTCTTCAAGATATCCTTTATAGAGATCTTTCAGGATTTTTTTGCTTACCTCTCCATGGAGTTTGCTCACTCCGTTAATTCCCTGTGACATATGGCTTGCCAGGAAACTCATGTTGAAATGGTCTTCATGGGGATTTGCCTTCCCCAAAGACATAAACTCATCCCATGATAAACCCATTTTGTCAGCAAATCCCCTCATATATTTTTCAAACAGGCTGATGTGGAATGAATCATGCCCTGCCGGCACAGGAGTATGGGTTGTAAACAGTGTAGAGGCCCGGACCAGTTCTCTGGCCTGTGCATATGACAGGTGGTTTCGGGCCATAAATTCTACCGATCTTTCAATGCCGATAAAAGCTGCATGTCCCTCATTGCAGTGATACACATCGGCACGACAGTTTAGTTTCCGCAAGGCCCTGATACCTCCGATTCCCAGCAACATTTCCTGTTTCAGCCGGTTTTCATTATCCCCGCCGTAGAGGTGGTGCGTCACTGAACGGTCTTCAGGGCTGTTTGCGTCTATATCGGCATCGAGCAGGTAAAGTTTAACCGCTCCGATATGCACTTCCCACACTTTTGCTTTCAGAACGCGTCCCGGAAATTCAACTTCAATTTCCACCCATTGCCCCTCGTTGTCGAGAGCCGGGTGCAGAGGGATTTTTGAAAAATGTTGGGATTCATAGTTCGCGATCTGTTCTCCGTGAAGCGTCAGCGCTTGTTTGAAATAACCATACCGGTAAAGCAACCCAATCCCGGTAAGGTTCACCTTGCAATCGCTTGCCTGTTTCAGGTAATCACCGGCCAGGATCCCCAAGCCTCCCGAAAAAATCTTCAGGCTGTCGTGCAATCCAAATTCCATACTGAAATAAGCTATGGATGGCCCCTGTTCGGATTCCCTGTCGGCAAGGTATTTTTTGAGTCCTTTATTGACACGATTCATCCTTTCCAGAAAATCATCGTCATTTTCCAACTCCTTCAGTCTTTTATAACTTACTTCTTCCAGTAAAAAAATGGGATTGTGCTCACTGGATTCCCAGATATCTTTGTCGATATATTCAAAAAGCCCCCGGGCTTTCTCACTCCATGTCCACCATAAATTCCTGGATAACTCCTTGAGAGGCAACAGTTTCTCCGGAAGTTCCGACTCCACAATAATTCTTTTCCAGATGGGTTGATTCACCTCCTGCGGTTGTATATTTTGTTTTTCTTCAGATGCCATATTCATTATTATTTTATCTGCTCCATTCTATAAAATTTGCTGAAGAAACAGCATACAAATATACATACCCGGAGGGAATATACTCCTTTTTTTAAGAATTTATATCGGGTTTACTTAATCTTCTTTCCGGAATTATTTCCCGGTTTTTTTTCCGTTTTCTTCTCTTTCTTCAACCGGTTCAGTTCCGTTCTCATTTTCTTTATCAGTGCATTTTTCTCTTTTATTTTTTTATTCAGATGGGCAATCTCAAGGGCATGCCTGTCCTTCGGAACATTCGCATCCAATCTGAGCTTAAAATCGGAAAGAATGTTCATGAAATTTATAAAAGCCTCATAGGGGGAAGGATACGGATTCCAATAGGGGTATCCTTTCTGTTTGGCAAAAAATTTCGTCGACATATAATGAAAATGGTCACAAGCCTGAAGGTAATTCCAGTGGGTTTCAATTTCGGTATCGTTGTTTGCTTCCATTTGTTTTTTAAGCGCATACAGTTTGGAGCTCGCTTCTTTCTGCAGTTCGTTTCCCAGCCAGGCACTCAGGTCGCGTTCCTCATCGGCCCAGGATACCGGATAGGGGACATGGACTGCTGAAACAGGCTGATGATTACGTATTGCTTCGGCTGGTGTTTCAAAGCTTAATCCAGGATTGTTCAATACTGCCGGAGGCAATGCTTTCAAAAAATCAAATATTCCGGATTCTTTGGGCTGTATGGTCCCGAACGTTTCATAATTCACGAACAGGTTTATCACTTCATCCTTTTTATCTGTTTTCTGCAACCAGTCCACATATTTTTCAGCCGTCAACGGAAACCCGGACCAGTGGGTATTTGAAAACCGAAAGGTCAGGTCGTCACATAGTCTGAAATTTCTCATCAACACTTTCAATCTGGGATTCAAAACGTTCACATACACAAAATCCGGACTTTTCCAACCCAGCACATGCCTGGCTCCTTCCGTGATGATCCCTTTATATCCCAAAGCGGCTACCTGTTCTCCTATTTCATCCGAATAGATCATCCCGGTATTGACAAACACTTCCGGTTTCTGTCCAAAGAGTTTGATTATTTTCCGGCTGTGCCGGGTAACCTGATCTTCAAAAATTTCCTTATCATAAAGCGACGAAAGCGAATGGGACCATGTTCCGGATAAAAATTCCACATTTCCGGTTTTTGCCAGTTCCTGAAAGGAAGCAATGACCTCAGGTGTATATATTTCCGTTTGCTCCAGGGTTATTCCCGTAATCAAAAAGGCAACCTTAAATCTTTCTTTACAGGACTTAATTAATTGAAGCAGTATTTTATTTGCCGGAAGGATACTTTTTTTTGCCAACTTCTGCATCCCTGTATCGTTGGCATAATCATCAAAATAGTAATGGTTTTTCCCGATCTCAAAAAAACGGTATTTCCGGAATTGGACCGGTTGATGAACCTGAAATACGAGACATATGGTTTTCATACTTTTAATTTTTTGCCGTTTCCGTTTTTTTCTGTTTCCAGCCCCAATGTTTCCAAATAGACTTCTCTGACCTTGTTTGCAGCATTTTGCCATTTCAGGGATTCGACTTCTTTCTTTCCGTATTTCCTGAACAATTCCGACAGGGATGGATACTTAATCAGGGCATAAATGGCATCCGCCAGTGCATTCACATCCCAGAAGTCCATTTTTATTGCATAGGTAAGGATTTCCGATACTCCGGATTGTTTGGATATGATAACCGGAACCCGGGTCTGCATAGCTTCCAGGGGGACAATTCCGAAGGGTTCTGATACCGAAGGCATCACACATACGTCGCTCATGCGCAACAACTGAAAAACATCTTCCCCCTGCAGAAATCCGGTAAAGAAGAACTTGTCGGATATTTTAAGTTTAGCGGCACGACAAACCATAGCATCCATCAAATCTCCGCTACCTGCCATCACAAAACGCACCAAATCTGTTTTTTTCAACACCAGGTTTGCTGCTTCCATAAAATACTCGGGTCCCTTCTGGAGGGTAATCCGCCCAAGAAAAGTAACCAGCTTTTCATGAAATCCTTTATGTACCGGGGGTATTTTTTCGATTTCCAGGGGTTCTACCGCATTATAGACGGTTGTAATTTTCCCCGGATGGATCCCGTATTTTTCTGTTACAATATTCCGGGTAAGATTACTGACGGTAATAATGTGATCGGCGGCTTCCATTCCTTCGCGTTCGATAGCGTATACCTGGGGGTTTACTTTCCCGCCACTCCGGTCAAAATCGGTAGCATGAACATGAATCACGAGGGGTTTCCCGGAACGTTTTTTTGCAGCAATCCCGGCTGGATAAGTCAGCCAGTCGTGGGCATGTATCAGGTCAAACGAGGGGTCCCGGGCAATGCGTTCTGCAACCAGGGCATACTTCCGGATTTCATCCATCAGGTTCCTGTCATACCTTCCGGAAAATTCAATTCTTCCCTGGTCATCCAGATGGATAAACCGTGATCCTTTCCGGTATTTTTTATTTTTTAATTTCCAGAATTCCTCCGGGCTGGTATAGGGGATTATCTCTGATTTCACTTCCCAGTAATCAATCTTTTTCTGTATGTCATCAAACCGGAAAGATTTCTCAGCGATCACCACATTGTTTGCCCCGATCAGTTTGATGGATTTCTGGTCCTCATCGCCATATGCTTTGGGTACCACAAAGACCACCTCCACATCGTTGCAATGTGCCAGACCTCTGGTCAGCCCGTAGCAGGCTGTTCCCAATCCTCCGGAAATATGAGGTGGAAACTCCCAACCAAACATCAAAACCTTCATCTTACTGCCTATGTATTTCATCTGATTAAAATTGTCTGTTTAGAAAGGGTTCAGATGCCTGCCTGTTCGGCTTTGCTCCGCTGACAGCGCCTTCGCGTAGCCGCTATGGCAGAGCAAGGAGCTATGCGAAAGCGATGCAGACAGGGAACTCCCACAATTGTAATCATTGTTTTTTTTTGCATGGTTTGTCATAGTCATTTCATCCGGGTGCAGGCTAGGATCCAACCTGAACCTCCGGGACGTATTCTATCTTTTTTCAAATTGTTCCGTCATTTTAAATGCAGCTACAATGGCTGCCACACTCCAGGCCTGTGAGAATGCTCCTTTGGCTTCATGCGGAGGATTCCCGTTATACATTTCAGAAAGGGTGCCGATGCAATGCTCACTCAACTCCTCCTCGAATTTTTTTAAAATTTCTTTTACAAAAGGGACTCCTCCCTGCCTGTGTACTTTCAGGTACCCTTCCACAAAAAACCGGATCAGCCAGGGCCAGGCAGCTCCCTGATGGATTGCCCTTTCACGTTCTACATGGTTTCCTTTCACATTTCCTGCGTAATTTTCATGATTGGGAGCAAGGGTTCGCAATCCACGTGGCGTAAGCAGCTGATCCCGGCAGACACCCAGGACCTTTTTTTTCTGCTCCCTTGAAAGCGGACTGTAATCGAGCGCTGTAGCAATTACCATATTGGGCCTCACAGACCGGTCAACATAACGGCCATCTATATAGTCAACCAGGTATCCGGCATCTTCCTGCCAAAAGATCCTTTTAAAAGAGTCTTTTATTCGCTCATGCATTCCCTCCCACTCTGTAAGAAACAGATGGTCATTTGCCTGTTCGGCCAGTTCAACAGCCACCCCTACTGCATTATACCACAGGGCATTTATTTCCACTGCCAGTCCTTTTCTCTGAACCAGGGGAATTCCATCCATTTGGGAATCCATCCAGGTTAAAGCGGTATGATTCTTTCCGGCATAAATCAGTCCGTTGGAAAGCATCTTATTGTTGAAGGAGAGCCCTTTCCGGTAGGTGGCAAGAATTAATTTTAATTGATCTCCGAATTCCCGCCATATCCACTTCCCGTTTTTTTCCGTTTTAACCCATTGCTGAATAGCCCAGAAAAACCAGAGAGGAATGTCGGTAGCATTGTAATCGGGTATTTTTGATTCGATGCTCCGGGGAAAAAGCCCTTCGTGTAAATGATTGCCATAGGTTCTGAGAACCTTTCTGTAGAGGTTGGTATTCCCCGTTGAGAGCACAATGCCCGGAAGAGCGACCAGTGCCTGGCGTGTATCGGTGCCATACCAGGGAAACCCGGAAATTAGGTCGGTCTCTCTGCCCCTTTTCTGAATAAACTGTTCGGAAGCATTCTGTAAAAAGGCCGGAAAAGAATCAAGGGTTCTTTTTTTTGACAGCTCACTGGTAAATTTCTTTTTTAACATCCGGGGTTTGTCTTCGGATGTGGAAGCAGAAAAAAGGATGCTCTCCCCTTTTTTGATAGCTACCTCAAAATAACCCGGCACATAGAGATCCTCAAGGGATTCATATCCCCGTGATCTTTCCTTCGTATACTCAATATTATAATACCAGTCGGGGACCGGAATGAATTCACATTTTTTGTTCATCTGCATACTCAGGTAAGGATAGCCATCGTACAGGCGAATTTTTATTCCATTGCTTATGCTATAAAATTTACGATTGATGTATAGGTTTGCTTTGCTGAGCTCATGGATATTGCGGAAAGCCAGAAAAGGCCGAAACCTTAACAGGGTTGGTGAATTTGCCTCTTCCAGGGTGTATCGGATTATTACCTGTTGTTCATTCTCCACCAAAAGCCGTTCCATAACGAGGATTACTCCGCCAACCCGGTAGGTAATTCCGGGCAGTTTTTCAAATTCGACTTCCCGGATATACTTATGCCCTCCCGGATTGTACGTGCCTCCCTGAAAACAATGGATTCCCAGGTTAAATTCAGAACCATATTGTATCAAAGTCGGGTCCAACGCAGATAACAACACATGCTTTTCTCCTCCGAACTCTTTTATGGGAGTAACCAGAAGACCGTGGTATTTACGGGTATTGCACCCATTCAGTGTGGTGCTGAGATAGGTCCCGGTACGATTCGACTGGAGTATCTCCCTCTGCAAAGAGTATTCAAGATTAACAAGCTGCCCTTTATCAAATTTCACATAGCTCATATGCTGTAGCATTTACATTGTTATCTCCTCCCGAAGCACTTAACAAAATGTTATGTTGTTCGGTTCAGAGTACTGCGTTGTTTTATAAAAAATTCCTTTTCCGGTTTCAGATTAAGATAGGGATATTTTTCCTGAAGATTGCTGATTTTTTTTAACCGCTCCGTTACAAAATTTTCATATTCCGGTGAATGAACAGCCATTGGCCTGTGCATCATGGCTTTCTGTATGCTCCTCACCTCTTTGGCAATCATCTGAGATTCTTCTGCTACCAGGGCTTCTTCAAATTTTTCCCATATATGGTTTACCGCAACCTCAGAAAGGTGGATCATATCCGTTGCATAGAACCGGTAATCACGGAGCTCATCCATAACAATTTCATAGGATGGAAAATAGTGGCATTGTTGATTTGTAAAATGTTCCAGGATTCTGGTGATGGCTACTATAAGGGTTGCTTTGCTGATCTGATTTTCTATTGCACCATCCTTCCAGTGCCTGATGGGGCTTACAGTAAAAACCACCTGCACCCGGGGATTGACCAGCCAGATCTCTTCAAGGAGCTCGCTGTAAACCTCGAAAATTTCCTCAACCGGCAACCGGTACCTGTTAAATTCAGAAGCAGGCACTTTATGGCAATTGGTAACCACCTGGCCGGTAGCTTTTAATTCATACACCCAGGAAGTCCCGAACGTCAGGAACAAATAATCAGCGGTCCGGATATTCTCTGATCCGCTTTGAATGCGCCCGTTGATGATTTCCAGGGCTTGCCCCCTTTTTTCGGAAGCAAACCGGCTGTGATGAGCAAAACTAAACCAACGCCCTTCTTTAAAAAACAGGTCGTCCGGTGTAAAAAACCGTTTTTCCAGGAGAATCTTCAGGCTGTTGGCTATGGAAACCGGATTGTACAGGATCCCAAATGGATTGATATCCACCCTGAATTTCAGCTGCCTGAGTATTTCCCCGATCTCCCCGGTAAAACAGGAGCCCAGCATAACCGATCCGGAAGAATACTCCATCTTACCGGGGAATTCAGGAATCTCAACTTCCTTAAAATAACGCATTATCCCACTTTTTTAATTTCCTGTCTTTCCAGAACCATTGCCGTCCGTGCAGGCAGGTATAGCTTCAGAAAGTGCTGGCTGTTGATATCGCCTGCCGGAAGGGTATAATAGACCAGCTTTTCGTCGATACGGTCAAACCCGCCAAAACAACCAGAGTCTGTATTTAATATAATTTTGTATTTCCCGGCCCCCAGGGGGATCCCGTAATCGGTAAAAGAGTGAACCGGATTAAAATTAAATACAAAAAGGTAAGGTCCCCGATGGTATGCCAGCACCTTATCGGGCTTGTTCTCTATCACCTTATCTACTGACATCCACGAAAAAAGGTTTACCGAAGCAACAAAACGGATCATCTCTTTGTCGAAATCATACAGCCAGTGAAATTTTAACTCTGGATCATCGGCAATGCTCCAGATGCGGCGTGCATGTCTGTAAGACCAGCCATTTCCTTCGCGCGGAAAATCAATCCATTCGGGATGCCCGAATTCGTTTCCCATGAAATTGAGATAAGCGCCCCCGGCCGTTGTAAGGGTAGCCAGCCTGATCATCTTGTGAAGGGCAATGCCACGATCTACAATCAGATTGGGTTGATCTTTTCGCATACTGAAATACATCTCTTTATCAATCAATCTGAAAATAATGGTTTTATCGCCAACCAAGGCCTGGTCGTGTGATTCGGCATAGCTAACCACTTTCTCATCATGCCTTTTGGAAGTAAGCTGGTAAAACAGTTCACCCATATCCCATTCATCGTCCTTCTTTTCTTTGATGGTTTTAATCCAGAAGTCGGGCAATCCCATAGCCATCCTGAAATCAAAACCCAGTCCGCCTTCCTCCACAGGACTCGCCAGTCCCGGCATCCCGCTCACATCTTCCGCAATGGAGATTGCCCGGGACTTAATGGTATGAATTAACTGGTTGGCAAGTTTAATATAAACCACTGCCTCCCTATCGGTATTGTTCCCAAAATAATCGTCATACGAAGTAAACGCTTTCTCCAGTCCGTGGTTGAGATACAACATACTGGTTACTCCGTCAAACCGGAA
>Ga0307422_1000784_pt1 | contig 16966 bp, 15 predicted proteins | sample SalMarWE160290MG_FD_202153 | JGI IMG/M metagenome (GOLD analysis project Ga0307422, IMG submission 202153) | Salt marsh sediment microbial communities from the Plum Island Ecosystem LTER, Massachusetts, United States - WE1602-90 | ecosystem: Environmental > Aquatic > Marine > Intertidal zone >...
GACCAAAATGATGCCTGTTTCGGGGAAGGTAAATTCCCGAAATCGTGAATCGAGTGTTAGTATCAGTGCTGATGGTAATTTTCTTTATTTTTCCAGCGATCGTCCGGGAGGCCAAGGAGGTTTCGATATTTACAGGACAGAACGTGAGAGTAATGAATGGACCAATATTACTAATCTGGGTGAAGTTATTAATACTCAAAAGAATGAGGAAGCACCCTATATTACTGATAACGGGACTATTCTTTTTCTTTCATCGAACGGACATGAGACGGTTGGAAATATGGACATTTTATATTCTGAAATGGATAGTACAGGAAACTGGACATCACCTGTAAACATTGGACTACCTGTAAACACTACAAAGGATGACATTTTTTATGTTTACTTTCCCGGTACAAAAACAGGATATCTGGCCCGTGATCTTGACGAAGGATATGGCAAGAACGATCTGTACCGTATTCAGATTGGGAACGACCCACAATTCATATTCCATGATTCTTTTTCCCAACCTTCGGATTCTACCCTATCTGATATGCCTGAAAAGGGATTAAGTAGTTCACTTTCATATGACATAAATTATACTGAACAAACAATCTCTGAAACGCAAAAATTAACTTCAGATACGCTATTCATGGAATATTCAAAAGAAAATAACGATATATTAAATGATGAGACTGAAGTAACAATATTACATGATGGACATAATCCGGATGATAGCACTATGAATAATGATAGGCAGACTTTTGATAATGCTAATTTACCTGAATTTGCCTATAGCTACATACCGGATTATAGTATCCCCATTGATTCGATTCCTACTTATACTATTCAGTTATTTGCACTCCGGAACCGAATTGATCCCAGGCGAATTAAGTTAAGCCCATTAGTAGTTACAAAGGGAGATGATAGTTTCTTCAGATATACATATGGTGAGTACATTGGTTATTCAAAAGCCCTTGAGCATCTTGATTCTATAAGAAAATCCGGATTTCCTGATGCTTTTATAAGGAATATTGTAACAATGCAAAAATATACGGGTCATGGCAGCAGGTGAGTTAAAAATTGTACTAAGAGCACTCGAACTATCTGACATTGATCTGTTGTATCAATGGGAAAATGATAAAAAGATATGGCAGGTAAGTAATACTCTGGTTCCATTCTCACGATATATTCTGAAAAAATATATTGAACACTCATCGAAAGATATATACGAAATAAAACAGCAACGTTTTATCGTTGATGTTGAGATAGAATCCAATAAGTTCAACTCAGTCGGCACAATTGATTTATTCGATTTCGATCCTTTTCATCAGAGAGCAGGAATAGGAATTCTGATTGCTACTGAGAAGGATAGAGAAAAGGGCTATGCAACCAGGGCTCTGCATGAACTTACAAAGTATGCTTTCGAGGTACTACAATTGAATCAGTTATATTGTAATATTGGCACCGATAATAAGGCCAGTATGCATTTATTTCAAAAATCCGGATTCGAACTCATAGGCATCAAGAAGAAGTGGATTAAAACCACAAAGGGATATAAAGACGAAGCTTTACTCCAATTGATTAATAGTCGATCTTAAAAATCTTCAAAATCCGGAATATTATTCAGGAAAAGATAATTCTTCATTGCAACATCGATATTACAGCAATAATGTTTTAATCCATTCGTAACCAGAATGTATTTGGCGTTAATAGAATGGTTGTAGGCTACAACCTGATCGAAAGTATCCTGATTAATTTTAACAGAAGGAGCTTTACATTCCACAAGCATCCAGGGTTTGGCATTCCGGTTATATATAAGGGCATCATAACGTTTTGCCAGTTTATTGATACGAATACCTGCTTCGACGGATACCAAAGCCTCTGGAACTTTTTTTTCAGCTATCAGAAATTGTAATATATGCTGACGAACCCATTCCTCGGGAGTGAGGTTTATGAATTTTTTCCGGAAAGCATCAAAAATCAGAGTATCATTTTTATCTGTACCGGAAATCCGGAAATTATAGGATGGCAGATTAAGTTTATCCATCGGATGGGGAAGGATATATTTTGTTTCATCCGCAAATTACTAATCTTTTTCTATTTTAGTGAGCTTAAACCCACTGAGCATGGAGTTTGAAAAAATAATGAGTGATATTCAGCAGAGACAGTATTCGCCTGTCTATTTTCTGATGGGTGAGGAGGGGTATTATATCGATAAGATCAGCGATTACCTTGCTCATCATGTGCTTAAGGAAGAAGAAAAAGCATTTAATCAGACCATACTGTACGGAAAGGATGTCGATGCGGCAGCAATTATCAATACGGCAAAACGCTATCCCATGATATCGGAATATCAGGTGGTGATTGTCCGCGAAGCTCAACAGGTCAGGAATATCGAAGATCTGATTTATTATGTTCCAAATCCTCTGAAATCAACAATTCTGGTTATTTGCTATAAGTATAAAAAGCTCGATAAACGTAAAAAATTATTTAAGGAACTTGAAAAAAACGGAGTCCTGTTTGAGTCGAACAGGCTTTACGAAAGTCAGGTTCCCGACTGGATCAATCGTGTGCTTAAGGAGAAGGGCATAGCTATTCAACCTCCGGCAGCTTTATTACTTACTGAATATTTAGGCAACGATCTGCAAAAAATTGAGAAAGAACTGGATAAGCTTATCATAACGCTTCCCTCCGGAGAAAAGAAGATTGGCACAACTCATATCGAAGAGAATATAGGTATCAGTAAAGATTATAATCCTTATGAATTGCAGAAAGCATTGGTTGAAAAGAATGCGCTCAAAGTATATCGTATTGTCGATCACATGGGACACAACCAGAAGACCAATCCTTTCTCGGTGACTATCGCCTCTTTATATTTTTTCTTCAATAAAGTGTTTCTCCTGTCAACATTAAAAGATAAGTCGAAAGAAAATGTTCGTGAAAAGTTAAATATTCAGCCCTTCTTTCTACCTGAATATAGCAAAGCAACCCGGGTATTTCCACCTGCAAAAACCTTTCTGATCATACAATGGTTACGAGAATACGACTTGCGATCGAAAGGTGTAGAAAATCTTTCGGCAACTCCGCACGACCTATTAAAAGAGCTGGTTTATAAAATTCTTCAGACATAAGGTATTATTTTTACATTGAAATCTTGGTTTAACATATGATTACAATTCTGCTCATTATAATTACCGGCATTATTTCAATACTCAGTTTCCGGCAGCGGGAAATTTTCAGCCGATTACAGTTCAATGCCTATCAGATCGTTCACCGGAAAGAATATTACAGGATGATTACTCATGGTTTTGTACATGCCAATTGGTGGCATTTGTTTGTTAATATGTTTGTCTTGTATTTTTTCGGTACTCGTGTAGAGTCTATTCTTCAGGCGCTTGCCAGCCAGAATATGCTTAAATATCCCGTATTGGTTTATTTAATTCTTTATTTGCTGGCCATTATCTTTGCTTCAACTATCAGTCTGATCCGATATAAAGATGAGCCCTTGTATAATTCGGTGGGTGCTTCGGGAGCTGTTTCGGCCATTATGTTTTTTAATATATTCTTTAATCCCTGGGAAAAACTATATCTGTACGGAATGATAGGAATACCCGGAATAGTATTTGCAGTGGTTTATATTATTTATTCTCAGTACATGTCGCGTCGCGGGGGCGATAATATCAATCACGATGCACATTTCCTGGGCGCGGTATTCGGTTTTGTTTCCCCCTTGTTTATCGACCTGAACCTGTTCAGGTATTTCATATCACAACTAGGATCAATTTTTTAATTTAAGAAGCAATTAATCATTATCGGAATATACATGGACATAATACCTGATTAATAGTATTTCAATGCCATTTAACTATATATGTCATAACGGCGAATTTTTAAAAGAAGATGACTACTCCTTAACTCACCGAAACAGGTCGTTCTGTTATGGCGATGCCCTATTCGAAACAATTCACTGCCTGGGAACGGAGCCTCAGTTTTTCGAAAACCACTGGAACCGGTTGAGTCAGGGTATGAAAATACTGAAGATGCAGGGCGATGGAGATTTTTCCAGGCAACTACTGGAGCATTACATTGAAAAGCTTTTAAATAAAAACCGCATTTTCAAAGGAGCGCGTATTCGTTTAACGATTTACCGGAATGAAGGAGGCCTGTACTCGCCCGAAAGCAATGTCATAAGCTGGCTTATGGAATCATCGGCATTAGAAAATGAACATTATGAACTCAATAGCAAGGGATTGAATATCGATATTTTCGATGGTGTACATAAGCCCGTTACTGTTCTTTCCAATCTGAAAACTACAAATGCGCTAATCTATGTGCTGGCAGGAATATTCAAGACAGAAAATAATCTGGATGAATGTTTTGTTCTGAATCAATACGGACGCATTACCGAAAGCATCAGTTCCAATGTTTTTCTGGTTAAAGACGAGAAAATAGTAACACCTCCTCTTTTCGAGGGATGTATTGCAGGAACCATGCGGCATACTGTGATGGGCATAGCAAAACATGCCGGTTATTCAATGGAAGAAAGAGGTATATTGGAAACAAACCTTCTCAGCGCCGATGAGGTATTTCTTACCAATGCCATTCAGGGAATCCGATGGGTGGGAGCTTATAAAGATCGACGATATTTTAATTTTGTTGTCAGGAAATTGGTGGCACGGTTAAATGAAGAAGTTTTTGTTTAAAATAAATATTTTTTTGAGAATGCTTTTTTAATGGAAAAATAATTTTTTTAGCTTTTTCACTAATATTAACTTCTGTAATAAAACCAACATCCCAGTCAATAAACTAACATTTCATTTAAAATGAAAAAAATAAAATTGCCAGATAAATTTAAGGTTGAGAGGGCAAGTGAGTTATTAAGTTACCTCGGGTTGGCAGTTTTATTAGTAATCCTTTGTTTTCCTGAATTGGACCTGACATTTACCTCAGGTATTGATCCGTCACTGGCCTGGTTGTTTAATCATTTGTTTGAATCCGGTACAGCACTTGGCCGGAATATTATATTCCCGCACGGACCGTTGGCATTTGTTATGTATCCCCTGTATAATAATATAGAAGCTGCCGTATTAATTAATGCAATTATTAAAGTTCACTTATGCCTTAATGTTTTATTCCTGATCAGGGCACGCGAGAATAACCGGTGGATTGAAGGATTTTTCATATGTGTTGCATTTCTTGTTTCGTTGAATTTTAATTTATTGTTGATAGGATTACAACTTAGTTCGTATTTACTCTACCTGAAAAAAGGCAATAACTATTTTCTTGCCATTGCATTTCTTGCTACCGTTTTTGCCTTATATATCAGAGTATATGTTGCTATCCTTACTTCGCTAATTACATTGTCATTTCTGATTTATCATTATATAAATTATAAAAACCAAAAAAAAATTATACTATGGTGTGGCAGTATTGTTGTTCTCATCGTGTTTTTCTGGGTAATAATTTCAGATAACATTACAGGAATTGTCAGGTATTTTTATGGAATGTTTCAATTGTCACAGGATAATTCTTCAGCAGTCTCATATTATCCCGATAATAATTGGTGGTTATTAAGTGCATTTCTGATATCAATTACATTGATGCCTTTGGTTCCGCGTTCAAAGAAAGGGGTACTATTTTCATCTTTTACGCTTCTTGCTGTTTTTGCAGCATGGAAGCATGGTATGTCGCGTGAGGATATATATCACACGAGAAATTTATTCCTATTTATTTTTATGATTTATACCCTATACATTGTGTATAACAGGAAACATCTTTTGAGAAATATAATATTACTTACACTGGCTCTGTTCGCATTTGAAATAAATATTTCTTCCCTTCATGGATATGTCACTAAAACATACAAATTACCTGGAATTGCCAATTTTATTGATTTTACTTTAAATCATAGCGACATAAAGGAAAAAGCAAAAAAAATATCCCTGAAAAATATTCAAAGTAAGATATTGCCTGATACTATGTTGAATATAATTGGGAATTCAAGTATAGATATTTATCCCTGGGAATATACTTACCTGGCAGCTAATAATCTTAGTTGGGTACCCCGCCCTGTAATACAAAGTTATGCAAGCTATACTTCCTGGTTAGACAGGCAGAATGCATTACACTTTGAATCAAATGAAGCTCCGGAGTTCATAATTTGGGAGTTAAATAAAGAAACAAAAGATATCAATGGGGGAAGACTGGAGAGTATAGACAACCGGTATTTATTAAATGATGAACCAAACACAATTTATTCAATATTTAAAAACTATGAGGTTGTATTTAAATCATATGATCTGTTATTGTATAAAAAAAGTAGTAAAGAACAGCTTGGCTATAAGAAAGAAACAGGATCGGTTGTAGGATCATGGAACAAATGGATTGAGGTTCCTCTGGGGAATGGTAATATAGTAAGAGCAAAAATTGAAATAAGGGATAATCTTTTAGGAAGATTGAAAAGCTTTTTTTACAAAAGTGAAGAGTGCTATATATATTACAAATTAGAAAATAACGAAATTCTGAAATACAAGGTCATTCCCAAAAATGCCATGGATGGTGTCTGGATAAATCCTTTTATTCTTAATCCTGAAATGGATAATACAGAACTTCAGGTAACGTCGATTCAGCTTCGTTCTTCAAATAAAAGACTAATGAAGGAGGAAATTTCAATTGTATGGGAAGAGATTCTTGTTATATTTGATAGTAGCAATGGCCTTTTGGGAAAATTATTCCAACCTGAATCACTAAAACGATTGACAACAGAATCAAAAGAAAAGGATACCCTTGTGGTATCAACATCTTATTTTGAATCACAAGAAAATTGGGAATACAATACTGAAAAGAATTTTATTTCAGGTAAAAATAATATAATAACAATTCCTCCCGGTAAATTCTCACCTGTTTTCAAACTTCCACTTGAATCTTCAATTTTTGAAGGATGTTCTTATAACAATGAAAAAATCCAGGTTTCTTTTTCGACATGGATAAAAGCGCCTCGCAATGGGAAATCAGTCCTTGTTTTTTCTATCAATAATGGCGAAAAAACTCTTCAGTGGGATCCTATTTATGTGAACCGTTTTATTATTAACGAAGAGGAAATGAACTACATTTATGGAAAAAGAATCTTTTCTCTACATGAATATGCTGAAGGATCTTTACTTAAAATGTATATTCTTAATTCTGATGAGTTGGATTTGATATGCGACGATTTACAAGTGGAAATCAGAGTAGAATAAAAATTGTTCAATTCATTTCTGGGTTTTCGGGGAAATTAGCCCACATCTCATATTTTTTACCCATACGTTGAAGTGCTTTATTCCAGAAATGTTTATTAAGCGGCATCATTACTTCTTCAGGGGAGATATCGCTAACCAGCCAGGCATTCTCGGCAAGTTCATCATCGAGCTGGTTGGGTGACCATCCGGAATATCCCAGGAAAAACCGGATCTGCTCTATTCCAATACTTCCCGAGGCAATAAGTCGTTCGACTACTTCAAAATCGCCACTCCAGTAAATATTTCCTAATACCTGAACACTATTAGGTATAATATCACCCATTGTGTGCAGGTAATGAAGTGTATTAGTACTCACAGGTCCGCCAAGGGCAACTTCGGCATTGATCTTTGGAAAATTGTCGATTACTTCATTAATATTCACGCTGACTGGTTTATTTAATACAAAACCTATGGTACCCTCATCATTATGTTCAGTGATCAGCACAATTGATCGCTTGAAATAATTATCAAGCAGAAAGGGCTCACTCACAAGTACTTTGCCTTTCTGGGGTTCCTGAAATTGGTCGGGTTCAAAAAAATTATAATTAAGTACCATAAAACCTATAAAACTTCGTGTATGTTGAACAATTAATAATACAACTTCAAAAATAGTGTATTTCCTTTATATTGAAGTTAATGATTAAATTAATTTTATATAAAGGATTTTCAGAAAAAATAAAAAATCAGCCAGGTTTATAGATTTTATTCATTAGGAAATAAATAAGAAAAATACGTTCTTTGAAAAAAACAGTTCCAGGGATATTTATGAATAATACCAGGCAGCCTGCACTATTTGTAGCATTAATACCCATATTCTTTCTAATATTCTTTCTTACAGCCAATGTATTATTATTTGGCGATACAACCCTCGAGGGATCGAACCAGGTAATTCTTTTGCTTGCAGCTTCAATTGCTATTTTACTTGCTATTCTCAATAAAATCCCTTGGGATTCAATAAGTAATTCGATTATTGATAGTATAGGCAAGGCAATGCCTGCTATACTGATTTTGCTATTAATAGGCTCTCTTTCCGGTACATGGCTAATCAGTGGCATTATTCCGACTATGATTTATTATGGATTGAAAATCATTAATCCCAAGGTATTTTTGCTTACAGCAATTGTGATTAGCGGACTGGTTTCGCTTGCAACCGGATCCTCCTGGTCAACTATTGCAACTATCGGAGTAGCACTTTTGGGAATAGGAAAAGCCATTGGTATTCATGAGGGATTAATAGCCGGGGCTATAATATCGGGAGCTTATTTTGGCGATAAAATGTCGCCATTGTCTGATACTACTAACCTCGCATCTGCAGTTACAGGCACCGATCTGTTTACTCATATTCGCTATATGATGGTTACAACTACACCCTCCATAATCTTGGCAATTCTTCTTTTTACGGTTATCGGAATATTTTATAATTATACTAAAGTTGAAATAAATGTTGAAGGGGTTATTCAGGCTGTACAGAAGCAGTTTTATATTTCACCAGTCCTACTTCTAGTACCTATTGCTCTGATAGTTATTATAATGAAAAAAACACCTCCCCTTCCATCGCTGATGATAGGTACTTTATTGGGGGGCTTATTCGCAATTATTTTTCAGCCTGATCTTATTCGTTCCATTTCTGGAGGTAATGCACATTACCTTAAACAATCGTATGTTTCGTTTATGAGGGCTATGTTTGGTGACGTATCTATTGGATCGGATAATACAATAGTCAGTGAGCTTTTTCATACCTCTGGAATGGGAGGTATGCTCAATACAGTCTGGCTGATATTATCGGCCATGGTTTTCGGCGGATCGATGGAAGCTGCTGGTTTTCTGTCCCGAATAACACAAGCCATAATGAGTAGGGTAAAATCAACAGGCTCGCTGATTATGTCAACTATTTTTACCTCGATATTCTTTAATCTGACAGCTTCCGATCAATATATAGCGATTGTTGTGCCAGGGCAAATGTATTCTAAATCATTTCGCGATAAGGGATTGAAGTCTGAGGTGCTAAGCAGAACGCTGGAAGACGGAGGTACACTAACTTCAGTACTCATACCCTGGAATACCGGCGGTGCCACACAATCGAAGGTTTTGGGTGTTTCAACCTGGACTTATCTGCCGTATTGTTTTTTTAATATTATTAATCCTGTGGTGGCAATTATTATGGGGTACGCGAATTATAAAATTCGAAAAGTTGAGAAGTTGCCATTGGATTAAATACTAAAGAACTGTATTATTTTGTAATAAATCTCATTATTTATAAAAAGACATAGCATAATCTACCTGTAAAAAATACATACTATTTCAAACCTTCATCACAACTCATTTCTTCACCTATTTATAAATTGTTCTACTTTTGCGGAAATTTAAGAGATTATGGAGAAGACATCGATTATAGTGGTCCGGCATGGTGAAACGGAATGGAACGTGTCCAGGCAATTACAGGGCAGGCAAAATAGCAATTTGACACCAAATGGATTCAAGCAGGCAGATTTAACAGCTAAAGCCTTAAAAGATACCAGGTTCGATGTTCTTTACACAAGCGATCTTAAAAGAGCCCTGGAAACAGCCAGGATTATAAATCGTTACCATAAGCTCGATATACAAATCGATAAATCGCTTGCCGAAAGAAACTTTGGAGTGATGGAGGGCCTTACACAAGAGGAGATACAGCAAAGGTTTCCCGATGTGTATGCAGGATATATGCAACGAAATGAAGAGTTTCAGATACCTGAAGGTGAAAGCCTCGTCTCGTTTTTTAACCGGGTCAGAAATGGGGTTAATGCCATTTCTCAGCTGCATAGCGGGAAAAGTATTCTTATTATAACTCATGGAGGAGTGCTCGATTGTTTGATGCGACTCATTTTCAGCTATTCCTTATCGGCTCCGCGTTGTTTCTCCATCTATAATGCCTCGATCAATAAGTTTTCAGTATCAAATGGAGAATGGTTTCTTGAAGAATGGGGATATATTGGCCATCAGAAATCTATGAGTCTGAGCCTTGATATCTGAAAATTCCGGTTCTATTTACCAAGGAACATTTTTAATAACTCCGGAGAAAGTTTATTGAGATCAAGTAATACCAGGTAATCGATGGTTTTAAAATCCCGGTCGATCGCGGGTTTGCCAATTATTTTTGCTCTATAACGCAGGTACATCTTCATCAGAGGAGGCATTTCGGGTACATTACCTGTAACACTGGTTGACTCAGACAGTTTATAACCAAATCTGGGCTGAAGATCAATTCCGGTATCAATGTAGCCTTTCGATAACAAATCCCTGTAAAGAGTATTACCAACAACACTATCTTGACTGGTTATTGAGCAACATCCAAATAAATAACGTTTCCGAGCTTGGTAAGCATAATGAGCAATTCCTTTCCAGAGTAAATAGAGTACCCTCGTATTTCGATATTCTTTCAGTATGCAAGCCCTGCCAAGTTCCAGACTATTATGCAGTATTCTTCTTCCCAGCATTTCAAGACAAAATTCTCCGTCGGAGTAAAATCCGTTACCCTTTTTAGCCATCTCATATGTCTGCATCCGGTATGTACCTATTATTCCATTGGTAATTATATCCCGAATGATCAGGTGATCGAAATGCTTGTCAAATTTATCTTCATCTTTAAAAGTAAGATAAGATGAATCCAAACCTTCTTTCAATTCAAGATTGAATACTTCGAAGCGTAAGCGTAGCGCCTCATCAACTTCTTGCCGGCTCTGAGCTACTCGAATAGAGTAATTAAGGTCGGATAGGCTAAAATTTACATCTGTATTCCAGTGGCGCTGTAATCTGGTCCTTAATTTAAGTGTCGGGAACACTTGCATATCTTTTTTTATTCAATAACTATTGTTAAAATAAACTTCAATTGTTAGTTTGAAATTAAAACATGTTTAAATAAAATAGTCAATATGGCTTGTTTCAAATTTTACAAGAAAGATAATTAATAATTTCTTAAGTATAGCTTAATCTTAATTTATGAATAGAAAGAAACTTTTTCAAAAAAATAATGGACAAGTTGCTATTCACTCCGGGACCACTCAATACAAGTAAAAAAGTAAAAGAAGCGGCCTTACGCGATCTGGGTTTGTGTGAGAATACATTTATCAATTAAGTTGATGAGGTAGATCAATCCGGATCAGATTCATTTTTTTATTAAAAAGTTATATACCGGGGTACAAATTGGCTAATCTTTATCGTTTGCTTAATTTAATGGAGCTAAGTGAATTGTTAAGGTTAAACCTTTTTACAATATTTGTATCCAACCGGGAGTAGTTATTTCTGTTTTATACTTATAATGATCCAAAAGAAGGGAGAATATTCTGATGAGGATTTGATTCGCTTTATTCACGATCCGGAAAGGAAGGAATATGCCTTTAATTTATTGGTTGACAGATATAAAGAGCGATTATACTGGCACATCCGAAAGCTGGTCATTAGCCATGATGATACCGATGATCTTCTGCAGGATACATTTGTCAGTGCATGGAGGGGATTGGAGCACTTTCGGGGTGATTCAAAAATATATACCTGGTTATACAGGATAGCAACTAATGAAACCTTTCGGTTTCTGGAAAAAAAACGAAAAAGATATCTTCTGCCGCTTGTAGATGTTGAGAGGCAACTTTCCGAATCGCTTGAGGCTGATAGCCTTTTTCAGAGCGATACAGTGCAGCTGAAATTGCAACAAGCGATACTTAAATTGCCGAAAAAGCAGCGAGTTGTTTTTAACCTCAAGTATTTTAATGAAATGAAATATGATGATATGGCCGAAGTACTTAATACTTCAGTAGGTGCATTGAAGGCTTCGTATCATCATGCAGTAAAAAAAATTGAGAAATTCATGACTGACGATTAAACCTTTTTTATTTTTAGTACTCAAAATTTTGAACAATAAGTCTCTCGATGAAAAACAAAAGAAAAATAACGGATCCTCTTTCAGATTTAAAAAAGGGAAACCCTTTTGTTGTACCTGAGAGTTATTTTGAAGAGTTTAACGACAAACTAAAGGAAAGATTGGATAAGAAAAAATTTGAAAAGGAAGCCAAATCCGATTTACATAAAATATCTAGGTATTCCTGGGCTATTGCAGCAGCTGCTATGATTACAGGAATACTATTTGCTGTAAAAATTTGGATAGTTAATCCTTCGGCAAATGAATTACGTGACGATGAAATTGCTGTTTTACTTCAACAGGAATTTTACGATCTGGACGAATTCGAATTGGAGGAGGGTATAAATCAGTCATATACTACTACACAGGAGCCTGAAATTATTGAAACAGATTCCTATAAGGATGCAATAATCAATTACCTGATCGATGAACAAATCGATTTTGAAACTATTGTCAGTGAACTATAAATGGAAAATCATGAAATATCTGCTATTAACTTGTTTTGCTTTTCTGGTCTTTGTCTCTGCTTACAGTCAGCCCTCGGTTAATGCAAAGCAGCGGCTTCAGGAAGAAAAGAGAGAATTTTTAACCAGTCATATCGGTCTGACTAAGTCGGAGGCTTCTGCATTCTGGCCTGTATACGACGATTATCAGAACCGTAAAAACAGAATCGTAGCTGAAAAGAAAACCCTGATGCGTTACTACCTGGAAAATAAAAGTAATATGAAGGATCGGGAAATAACAGATACACTGGAAAAATACCTGGCACTCGAAAAACAGGAAACTGATTTATTTATCACATTTAATTCAAAATTCAGAAATATTCTTTCCGATGAAAAAGTACTGAGGATCTATGTCGCCGAGGTGCAATTCAAAGATTATTTACTAAAACAACTCCGGACAGAATAACTTAGCTTCAGACTGATTTTCAGGATTATTTTCTACTGAAAATACCGGCGATAATATCTCTGACCATATGTGGATTTTCCTGAAGTCGGCGAGTAGAATATTTGAACCACTCTTCACCATAGGGCACATAAACGCGCATCGGATAACCCTGATTAACCAATTGCTTACGTAAATTCGGTGTAACACCAAGCAGCATCTGAAATTCGAAATTACGCCCGGACTTATTAAATTTATTCATAAGCTGAATCGAATTATTGATAAGGAATTCATCTTGAGTGGCAATTGCCGAAAACATATTGTTTTCCATCATAAATTCCAGACAAAGCATATAATTATCACGTATCTCTTGTTTTTCCTGGAATGCGATCTCAGGTGTTTCACGATAGATACCTTTGCATAGTCTGACATTTAGGGGATATTCATCAGATGCCATATTTTTTAAATGTTGCAGATCGGAATAGGTTCTCTTAAGACAAGACTGAAATACTATTCCCACATCTAGGGGAAATTCACGATAGAGTCTCTCATATAATGCAATCTCCAGGCTAGTGCATTGGGAATCTTCCATATCGATGCGAACAAAATTATTGTACTGCCGGGCCAATAAAACAATTTCCCGGATACATATATAACAGAATTCTTCATCCCAAAGCAAGCCAAACATGGTTGGTTTAACCGAAAATGTTGAAGGAAGTTTTGCCCTGCCGATTTGCTCAACTGTTTGCAAATACTGTTTCTGATATTCAAGTGCCTGGTCAGATGCGACTACGGATTCACCGAGGATATCAATGGTTGATGAAATGTTCTGTCTATTTAAGTGGCTGATAGTATTAAGCGCATCTTCCAGTTTTTCACCAGCGATGTATTTTCGAGAGAAAAGCCAGACAAATTTTTTAGGTAAGTAGGGTAAGATCCACGCAATAATCCTTTGTATCATATGTAAAATATTAAAATATGATTTTTATCATATTAAATCATTGAGATATAGAAAGTTATATCAGATAAATATTTTAAAACAGGATATTTATCATTGTGATACAGGATTTGCAATCAATTACTTCTGGAAAATGAATAAAAAAAACCGAAGCAACTTTATGCTCCGGTTTTATGATGGAAAGATGTATTTTACTGGATGATCATTTTATTGACATGATACATTATGTCATTCCGTATCCTTATGAAATAAAGTCCTGGCGGCAAATCACCAATATAGAATTCTTCTTTGTATTCTTTATCAATGATTTCACGGCTAAAAAACATACGATTTTGTCCATTAAATATTTCAAGAATATAGCTACCGGGATACTCGAATGAAGCCTCAATTGTTATGTAATTGCTGGCAGGATTAGGATAGATATCCACTTCCATGGTTTCATCGGCCAGATCACTCACAAACAGCTCACTGGACAGGTAGACCGAACGGCTTGTCACACAAGTATTGGTTCCGGTTACTGTAACGCTATAGGTACCTGGTTCTGTGGCTGTATATGTCGAACCGGTACTGCCATCATTCCATAGATAGGAGGCATATCCCGAACCTGCATCAAGTGTATATGGAAAATCGACTTCGAGTTGATCTCCACCAAAATCGACCACCGGACTAGGTATAACATCGACGTTCTTAGTGAAGTCATCATTTTCCGGTCTGAGATCGCCATCGGATGTTATAACTACTTCAATTACCTTGTTACCTGTATTCTGGAGGCTTATTGTATGTTGGCTTGTGTGTGTTCGACTGGTTCCCTGTTGCCATATACCAACATTTTCGAAATTGTCGGTAAAAAGAGGTTGTCCATCCATGAAATATTCCACAGTGATCTCAGCACCCTGACGCGCCAGGTTTCCGTTGTTCAGAATATTTACCGGAACATCATCATATTCCCCTGAGCACGAAGTTGCATCAAGTCCTATTGATGTTACCATATAATCCAGAATATCGAGGTAGACCAATACTGTATCACCTCCATAACAACCCGTAATAGTGTCGGTTACAAGAACTTCTACGTTGGTGATATCAGTAACAGTATAGGTTTGCTCCGTAGATTCATCGTGCCATAAGTAAATCCAGTTCGGATCGTACCCTGCATCGAGTACCTTTTCAGTCACATAAAAAATGTCACCTTCGTCTACACCGAGATCAATAATCGGATTGGAATTCGTTACTATTACAGGCCGGATAGTATCATTCCCGGTTCTTAGATCGTTGGGTGTAATTGCTGTCAGATCAAACGAATAATTACCCATCGAAGTTAAATCAACTTGCTGAGCAAAGGTATGGTCGTAAATCTGACCGGGAAGAAGTTGAGCAAGATTTACAGATTCATTTACCCTGGTTTCTACATCCAGCTTATAACTCAGATCAATATTATCGGATGAGTATATTGTATCAGTTCCATTATTTCTTATCCTAAGGACTACAGGCTCTGCTCCCGAACGGTTACAGCTGGATATAGGACTTAGTAATGCATAGGATTGTATATCCCGTATTTTAAACCAAATATTGATGGTATCGGAAGCCGAACAACCATTATAATCCACTACATCGAGCCAATATTTACCTGATATATCAATAATTCGTGATGAGTTAGTATTACCATCGCTCCAGAGATACGATTCGAATGAGGGATCTATCTCAATGAAGTAGGAAAGACCGAGGATTGTTGTATCATTCCCCAAATCTACTTCAGGATAGCCAAATACACTGATTGATCTGAGGATGGTATCATTTTCAGGTATGGTATCACCTCCATAGTCAGTAAATACTTTTATAGTATAATCTCCGATCAGACTCATATCTTCCGTCCTGTCTTCAAATGTGAACCAACGATATGCTCCTGAGTGAAGCGGTACATCGAGAATCAGGGAATCAGTTACTAGGGGCAGACCATCAAATTCATAGTACAGGTAGATCTTATCATCTACAATCAGACTATCAGTACCAAAATTTCGAATCTGCACCTGGATATTTTCAGCAGAACTCAGTTCGCACGAAGATTGAGGCCAAATAATACTGTCAATTCCAACATCATTGAATAACAATTCGATATATACTGAATCGAAGGTTTGACAACCATGATTTGTTTCGGTAACAGTGAGATACACAGTTCCCGGTACTTCAACATCAAAAATAGTATCAGTCGAAGTTCTTTCTGAGTTTTCTTCATACCAGTAGAATAAGTACTCTGGTTGTACATTCGGGTGTATCACAACAGTATCTGGCAAACGCGAAGAAATCGTATCATCAACAAGCCCTGTGATCGGATTTTGCCAGATTTCATATGATTTCCATGCAGTATCGTTATTACTGCCATAATACCACGGATCGTCTTCAATAAGTGTATAAGCCCTGATATTATAGACTCCAGGTGAGGTAGCATCAAACATTGTGGGCAGATGAAGCAGAATACTGTCTCCGGGTACAACATCGCTGCTTAAAAGAAGAGTATCGATAACGGCCGGTTCACTTTCGAAGTCATATCCTATAATGATAGTATCATTGACCCGCAGGTCGCTAAAACCATAATTTTTTACCCAGAAACTTATTTCATCGGGGTAACAGAACTGGCAGGTGTCTTTCGGAATGGCAATTGTCGATACACCTGCATCATCGGGAGCAGTGTATATTTGAAAATCGTCGAAAGCAAAACCCTGGGCATACGATGTATCGGAATCAGACATAAAAAGGATTCGGAACTTTACCTTTTCTTCGCTTTCAATTACTTCTGGTAATAAAGCTTTTACTGTTGTCCATTCATTAGTACCGCTCCAACCCGGAGATCCCAATGCAAGCACTGAATCAACCGTCCAATTCCAGACTGTATCATGCAAAGTATCATTTACTATAAACCAAGTATTTCCATTATCAATCGAATATTCAAATCGGGCACCATCCTTATCTTTTTGAGTA
>Ga0307422_1000787_pt1 | contig 16927 bp, 15 predicted proteins | sample SalMarWE160290MG_FD_202153 | JGI IMG/M metagenome (GOLD analysis project Ga0307422, IMG submission 202153) | Salt marsh sediment microbial communities from the Plum Island Ecosystem LTER, Massachusetts, United States - WE1602-90 | ecosystem: Environmental > Aquatic > Marine > Intertidal zone >...
CCCATTACCGCGAGGTCATTTACGGTACCGTTTATCGCTAAATTTCCTATATCCCCTCCCGGGAAAAAAAGAGGATTTATAACGTAAGAATCTGTTGTAAAACATATTTTTTTCTCTCCCGAAGGCTTTAAAACCGCGGAGTCCGTAAGTTCATTAAGAGTTGGGTTGTCAAATTTATCCAGCATTAGTTCTTTTATTAGAGAACTCATAGCTTTACCGCCGCTTCCATGCGAAAGCAATATTTTTTTGTTTTTTATGTTTTTCTTTTTCATCGTTTTTTGAATTTATAATACGCGGCGCAGGTGCCTTCCGATGATACCATGCAGGGTCCTATAGGGTTTTCGGGAGTACAAGCCTTTCCGTATAATTTACATTCATAAGGCTTTTTTGTCCCGCAAAGGACTTTTCCGCATATACATCCCGGGTGTTCTTTTGTTTTTTCTATTTCGACTCGAATGTTTTTCTCCGCGTCAAACTTTGAATAAGTTTTTTTGATAGATAGTCCTGATTTTGGCAGAACACCGAGTCCCCTCCAGGTGTCATCTGTTACATCGAAAACTTTTTTTATCAACGAGAGCGCTTTTTTATTGCCTTCGCTGCGCACGACCCTCTTATATTGGTTTTCTACCGAAGGTTTCTTCTGTTTTGTTATTTGTTTTATTAACATTTCTATTCCTTCTAAAAGGTCGATTGGTTCGAAGCCGATTATAACAGAAGGAACCCCGTATTTTTCTGCTATCGGTCGATAGGGTTCTTCTCCTATGATGACGCTGACATGCCCGGGACAGATAAACCCGTCTATTTTAATTTCTTTGCTTTCCAAAAGTGCCGTCATTGCGGGAGGAATTAATTTATGCCCGGAAAGAACAAAAAAATTCTTTATATTTTCATCCTTCGCGGATAGAATTGTCGAGGCAACTAACGGAGCGGTGGTTTCAAAGCCCACGCCGAGAAAAACAATTTTTTTGTCAGGATTATTTTTAGCGATTTCTAAACCTTCAAGAGGAGAATAAATTATTTTCACCGTACCCCCTGAAGCTTTTTCTTTTTCTAATGAGGAAGTCGAACCCGGGACTTTAATCATATCTCCGAAAGTTGTTATTATTGTATCCCCCAGGCGGCTATAGGCTATTGCCGTATCGATATATTTGTTCGGTGTAACGCATACAGGACAGCCCGGTCCCGAGAGATGTTCGATATTTTCAGGCAGAAGACTCATAATCCCGGATCGGAAGATCGAATGTGTATGTGTTCCGCATACTTCCATTAAGGAAATATCTCCTTTATATCCTTTTAGCAAATTGTTGATTCTATCGGCTATTTTTTGCGATATATCTTTGTTTCTGTATTCTGTTATATATTTCATTGTTTTTGAAGGTTTGCTATTTCTTCCCAGATTGCGAGCGTTTTATTTGCTTCTTCTTCATTTAGTTTCTCTATAGCAAATCCGGCATGTATTATTAGATAATCTCCGATTTCGACTTCTTTCAGGAGATTCAAACTAATTTCTTTTTTTACTCCCGATAGCTCTACTACGCCTTTATCTGCTTCAATGCTAATGAGTTTCATTGGTATTGCGAGACACATTCTGTTTCTCCTTTTAGAGGTAAGTTAACTTTAATTATTTGAAAATCAACCCACCCCGCACCTTCAAATTACCACAAAGACACTAAGACACAAAGATAATAGGACTCAAATTAAAAAAGATTTACAGGGTTTTTTGTTTTTGTCAACCTGAGGAAAGGCAATTTCGTAAATTACACAAATATGTCCCGGACTGAAATGTGTAATTATTGTTATAGGAATTAAGGAACCGTTCCACATAAAAATATGATATGAAAGTTTTTCAATTGGTTTCCAATTTAAACCGGTTGTCGAAATTCATTCTATTTAGTATTTTCTTTGCATCTTTGATATCTTCTTTATCACCTTTCCTCAAATCAAGTTCAAAACGGTGCTCTGAAGGAATAATTGTAATTTCATTATCGTGAAGCTTAACACTTTTTAATTCTTCTTCATGGTCATATTTCCAAGCTTCATAGGAGATGGTAACTCCCCGTTCACTTTCACTTAAAAAAGGTTCGAATTTGGGAGTTCGCATAAGAATAAGACTGCTAATATCTTCCCACTCCAGATTCCAGATTGCAAATGACAATATAATATCTGGGGGTTCGTCATCTATACTTATAAATGATACTATTTTCAATTCTTACCTCCTCTCACCTCAATTTATTAAGAAACCCCCATTTGTCAATTTCCTGCTGAAGCAGAACAAAAAAAACCTACGAAAGGAAATACTTCAAATATCAAATGACCTCTTGACAATTCTCCTAAATTGATTATCTTATAATTAGATAAATACCAAATCAATATTGTTTATCTAATAAATTAAAGAGGAGTTATATTGTGAAATTAAAAAATTGGATTGAGAATAGATATAAGATACTTTGGGAAAATTTTGGAAGGAAGCCTTTTAGGGCTGATGAAGCCGTTGAAATTCTAAAGGGTGGTATGGGAGATAGTTCCGAGCAGGTAAATATTGCCTTGTCTGAGTTGAGAAAAGCGGGGTTTTTGGAGGTAGAATTGGATCCTAAAGACGCGAGGAAGAGGATTTACACCTTGAAAAGCAAGGCGGAAATCAGTTCTAACTTATTAACCGTAGAGTTATCCAAGGGCAACCTTTATGCTTTGTTAAAGAAAGCTGCTGACCTCATACGAACAAGGGTTGATTACACATTTATTCTCGTTCTTCTTTTTTATAAGAGAATTTGCGATAAGTGGGAAGGTGAGTTCGAGGCAGAGTATAAAAAAGCTCTTGACGATGGATTCAGTAAAAAAGAGGCAGAAAAAGAAGCGAAGAGTTCCGTATATCATGATTTTGATATACCTGAAAAATATCTCTGGGAGAATATTAGAAAAGCCCCGGCTAAGCTTCCGGAAAATTTTTCTATGGCAATGAAGAAATTGGCTGATAGAAACCCGGAATTAAAGGATGTTTTTGAAAACGCGGATTTTGTGCAATTTACGAATAACAGAGAAAATTCGGAAATTTTGAGGCAACTTGTCGAATTATTTAGCGCTCAATCATTACATAACGTATCAGCGGATATTCTTGGTGACGCCTATGAGTGGATATTAAGATATTTCGCGCCCCAGAAAGCAAAAGAAGGGGAAGTATATACGCCGAGAGAAGTTATAAGTTTGATTGTCGAAATGCTTGACCCTAAAGCGGGAGAGAGAGTTTATGACCCTGCTGCCGGTTCAGGTGGTATGCTTATTTTATCCTATCAGCATCTTGATAAAAAAGACGCGGAAAAACTTTTCCTTTTTGGGCAGGAAGCGAATTACAAGACGCTCGCACTGGCAAAAATGAATCTATATATTCACGATATTAGAAACGCTCAATTTGTTCTTGGAGATACTCTTTTATATCCAAAATTTAAAGAGGGTGAAAAACTACAGGAATTCGATGTTGTGATAGCTAATCCTCCGTGGAATCAGGATGGGTACCATGAAGAAATCCTTAAAAAAGGAGAGTTCTGGAGAGAAAGATACAAATATGGATTTACTACTAAACAATCGGCAGATTGGGCTTGGATTCAACACATGTTAGCCTCGACAAATAACAAAAAGGGAAGAGTAGGTATTGTAATAGATAACGGTTGTCTTTTTAGAGGAGGAAGAGAGAAGGTTGTCAGGACTAACGTCATAAAAAAAGAAGACCTTCTTGAAGCTTGCATACTTTTGCCTGAGAAGCTTTTTTACAATACAGGTGCTCCGGGAGCGATATTGATTTTTAACAAGAACAAACCAGATGCAAGGAAGAAAAAAGTTTTGTTTATCAATGCAAATGGAGAATTCGAACAACATCCGGATGTCAGAAAGCTTAATCGGTTAAGCCAAGAAAACCAGAAGAAAATCGCGGACGCTTACAAAAATTTCAAAGAGACAGAAGGATTCTCAAGAGCTGTTGAAATAGAAGAAATCGAAGAAAATGATTTTAATCTGAATGTGACGCTTTATGTATATCCTGAAGAAGAGATTGAAGAGATAGATATTGCGAAGGAATGGAAAGAATTGAATGAAATAGAGGAAAAGATTGGTGAAGTAACCGGTAGAATCGAAAATTACCTTGCTGAATTGGATTATAAAAATGGATAAGAAGGAATTAAGTATGATGCTTAAGGTGAGGGTCTGAATACCATGTTCAAGCCTAATTTCAAATATACCCATAAAATCGTAAACCTGCTTTCCGAAATATCTGCTGCTCGTGAAGTTATCCTGAATTCGCCTTTGATCCCAAAATGGGAAGTTGCTCTGCGCCGTGAGGCAATTATCCGATCTGCTCATTCTTCGACGCATATCGAGGGGAATAGACTAAATCTTGAACAAGTGAGCGAACTTGAAAAAGGTCGCAAAATCACTGCTACACGGAAGGATAGAAATGAAGTTTTTAACTACCTATCGGTGCTTAGAAAAATAGATACATTTGTCAAAGGCAAAAAACTTACTGTTGATGATATTTTGAGGATACACCGCCAGGTTACAAAAGGTACTCTTGCGCTTTCGGAAGACTCCGGTGCTTTCCGTACGCGCTATGTAGTTGTTGCGAATCCGATAACACGAGAAATTTACTTCAAACCACCAAAGAACGAAGATGTCCCGAGGCTGGTAACAAATCTAACGGAGTGGATCAATTCCAAAGACTCCCATAATCTTGATGCGATAATTGTTGCGGGAATAATACATTACGAATTCGTGCGTATCCATCCTTTTGTTGACGGTAATGGCAGAACAGCAAGAGTGCTGGCAACGTGGAATCTATACAATAGAGGATTTGATACCAAACAATTTTTTGCGCTTGATGACTATTATAATTCAGACCGACCAGCATATTGTAAAGCTCTTCAGAATGTTAATCAAACAACATTGGATTTAACAAAGTGGCTGGAGTATTTTGTTGAGGGCGTCTATGTCAGTGTTCAGGAAGTAAAAACACGCGTAATACGTCTCAGCAGTGAGCGGTTGCGAAAGTCTAAGAAAGGGCAAATAGCCCTGACAGAGAGGCAAATGCAGGTTGTAGAATTTATAAATGTACATGGCAGGATTACAAATCGGGATATGCAAAAGATGTTTGGCTTGTCAAACCGTGCGGCTTTAGATGAAATAAAAAAATTATCGAAACTAAAAGTGTTGAAACAAGTAGGTAAAGGGAGGAATGTTCATTATGAATTGGTGTAATACTTCACGATTAGGTTCACGATTAGGTTCACGATTAAGTCAATTTGAAAAATGCCAAAGGGGCGAAAGTGACTGATCGTAAAAAATCTTTTTCGGAAAGATATGGATATAAGAAGGTAGATGATTCTTTGGTGTGGAAAGAAGTACCCGAGGAGTCAAGGATAAGACTCTGGAACCTTTTATATCAAACATTATTTAAAATTATTGATGAACAGACCAAGAATTTTATCTTAAATATTTGGGATAGGTTTTTTAAAAAAGAAATTCCTCCGTTAGATTTGCCTCTTAACGTTCCTGCATTTGAAACTATAAAACAAATATCCGGATATCCCAATTCGCGTAAACTCTTATTAGTTATAAAAAAGGAATATTATAATATCAAGTGGTTTGAAGTATTTGATTTTTTAGAATTTCTTTGTGAGTATTATCCCGATAAAGATGTTATAAATAGACTAATCCCTTTTTTAAACAAAGTATTAGAAGAAGAAAAATCAGCTTACAGAATTATTGATGGTATAGTTAGTCCTTTAATTGATAAAGAGGAAATAAAGGAAATTGAAAAGGCGTTAAATCCACCTGATAGATTTGCGCCTGTAAAAGAACATATAAAAAATTCACTCAAACATCTTTCTGATAAAAAGGAACCGGATTATGAAGATTCTATTAGAGAATCAATCCATGCTGTGGAATCTTTGGCAAAGATAATAACAGGAAAAGATAAATCTCTTTCGGGATTAATTCAATCATTAAAAGATATTCCTTTTAATTTAAGAGAAGGGTTTAAGGAACTTTACAATTGGTCATCAAAAAACTTAAGGCATGGAAAATCGGGTAAGGAATTACCTACAGGTTTTGAGGAAGCAATATATATGATGGTTACTTGCTCGGCGTTTGTAAATTATGTAATTGCTAAATATGGAGAACAAGCTGATGACTGAAAAATGGCGAAAACTTCGTAATAAGATTTTGAACGAACAAGATACTACTTTATATGATGAAGTAATAAAATGTTTCGAAGTTAAAGCGTATCGTATGGCTTACATTGCGGTTTGGATTAGCATTGCGGAGTCATTAAAAAATAAATTCAAAAAAATGGCTCAGAAGGACCCTGTGGTTGATGGCGTTGTGAAAAGGATTGGAGAATTGGAGCAAGGTCATTCTCCTCCAGATAGATATATCTTAGATAAAGCAAAAGAGTTAGGCATACTAGATGAAATCGCTTTTCAGCAAATTGAACCCATCTTCAAAATGAGAAATTTGTTTGCTCATCCATATCATATTGCACCAACAAGAGATGAAGTTGTATCTGCGATCAGAGTAACAGTAGAAAAAGTTTTATCGCTTCCTCCATTGCTACGTAAGCCTTATATCGACAATCTTTTAGATAATTTAGGTGGGAATCGTCATTTTCTCGATGATTTAGAAGAAAAAGTTAAGCATTTTGCAGAAGACATAATTCTCAGGATTTCCCCTGATTTACACCCGTATTTAATAAAGGGTCTTTTTTATCACTTGAACGAAGTAATTGATGATCCAGACAAATATATTTTTTTGAGACGTCTAGTTTGGTTTACTCGAACATGTATACACCAAATAAAACCTGATTTTTCTAATCCTGAATGGCGATTGGAGGCTAAATTTAATGATTTCCCCCAAGCAGTGTCATTAGTCTTTACGATTCCCGAATTGTGGTCCCATATTCCGGGTAAAATCCAAGATAGTATTGTGAGTTATTTATTATATCCTGAAAAAGAAGGGAAGATTGTTATGCCTACGATTTGGGAAACCAAATTGGTTTTCAAATTAGCAAAGAATAAAAAACTATCTAAAAGACAAAACGAGCGGTTTAATAAAAGATTAGATGGATTTACACCAGACAAGCTTATCGAAATAGGCATACCTATTGAGAGTTGTATTGAAGACATTAAAAATAGATTTATAGATTATAATTATTACATCCAAAATCCGGCTGCTGATGCAATTAAATTAGCGGGATACAATGGTATAAGAGATTTAAAAAATGGAGACTTGGAGTGTTTGGGGCGTAATGTGTTACAATCAGCGGAGGGAGGAGCACGGAGTAGCATCTCTTTAATAAATGATATACTTCGCAGTGACCATAAATGGCCAAAATCATTTGTTAAGGGAATTTTGTTTGAGTGCTTTGTAAACGAAAAGCATCAGTTCAGGTGTAAAAATTCATGCCTTAAGGAAGCAATACTGCTAACAATCAGAAACTGTGAATCAGAATCTTTGGGAATCTTTAAATCTTTAGTTAAGGAAATCAACAAATCCAATACAATTGATAGTCTCTCAGATAATGATGTGGAAGAGTCAATGCAAGAAATAGAAGCTTCTCTTGAGATGTTAACTCCTGAAGAAAGAAGGGCTTATAGTCAAATACTGTCAGGTTTAAAAGGAGCGGTATCAGAAAAACAACCATTTTTACCATTTTGAGGTATTTATGAAAACACATAACATGAGGTTGATATTAAACAGAAGGTTTAAAAATGATTGAAATCAGTGTTAAGCAGAACCCGATTGGTAAAATACCTAAAGGTTGGGAAATTGTGAAATTAGAGGAATTCATTGATATTTATGATAAAGAAAGAATCCCCCTAAGTGAGATGGAAAGAGCAAATAGAAAAGGGGTATATCCTTATTGTGGAGCTAATGGAGTTTTAGATTATATAGATGATTATATATTCGAAGGTGAGTTTATTTTACTTGCTGAAGATGGAGGCTCCTATGGAAAATTTGAGGATTCATGTTACATGATGAATGGAAAATTTTGGGTTAATAATCATGCACATATTATTAAGGTCAAAAAAAATAAGTCAACAAATCATTTTTTACTTTATATGCTAAATTTTCTAGATTTGCGATCCTATGTTGTTGGTTCCACTCGGGTAAAATTAAATCAAGAGTATCTAAAACAAATAAAAGTTTCTTATCCACCTCTCCCCGAGCAACAAAAAATTGCTGGGATTTTGGGGACTGTGGATGAGGCAATTGCAAAAGTTGATAAAGCAATAGAAAAAACAGAAAGATTAAAAAAAGGATTGATGCGGGAACTTTTGACAAAAGGAATCGGACATAAGGAATTTAAGGATAGTGAGATTGGGAGAATACCGAAGGATTGGGAGGTAGTGAAGTTAGGAAATGATAATTTATTTAAAATAACTATGGGTTCTTCTCCGCCTTCTTCGACTTATAATGCTAAAAAGATCGGAGTCCCATTTTTGCAGGGAAACGCTGAATTTGGAGCGATATTTCCAAGTCCTATCAAGTATTGCTCAAGTCCTCAAAAGATTGCGAATAAAGGCAATATACTTATTTCAGTGAGAGCTCCTGTTGGAGATATTAATTTGGCTGATCAAGAATGTTGTATAGGAAGAGGAGTAGCTTCAATTCAGACGAAAAAAGATTTTTTTAACTCGGGTTTTTTGTTTTATTTTTTAAAGTTTAATAGGAGTTGTTTCGAAAAAGCTTCTCTTGGCTCCACATTTAAGGCTATTCGGAGGGAAGAAGTAGATAATTTTAGATTATCTAAACCTAATATATCCGAACAACAAAAAATTGCTGCGATCCTTTCTACCGTAGATAAAAAAATAGATATGGAGAAAAAAAGAAAAGAAAAATTTGAAAGAATTAAAAAAGGATTGATGAATGATTTATTAACAGGAAGAAAAAGGGTAAGAATATGAGAGGAATACCCTCCCTTAGTCCCTCCCGTGAAGGGAGGAAAAGAAAGAGGAAGGGGATTATTGAAGAAAGACCCTCCCTTAATCCCTCCCATGAAGGGAGGGAGATAAAGAGGAAGGGGTTTATTAGATGAACACCCTCCCTAATTTCTCCCCCATGATGGGGGAGAATAAAAGAGGGGGTGACAAAAAGGATGAAAAATAAGAAAAGTATAAAAATCGCGAGAAAACTTAGAAAAAATATGACAGATGCCGAAAGATTGTTGTGGAGCAAACTACGGAATAAACAATTGGAGGCTAAATTTAGAAGGCAAAGCCCGATTGATAAGTATATAGTTGATTTCGTTTGTTTTGAGAAGAAATTAATAATTGAAGTGGATGGTTCTCAGCATCTGCAAAACGAAAAAGATATAAAGAGAGACAAATGGCTTACCGATAATGGTTTTAAGGTTCTACGGTTCTGGAATAATGAGGTTTTGAAAAATGTTGATGGTGTTTTGGAGATGATTAGTAGGGAGATAAAGCCCTCACCTCTATCCTCTCCCATAAAGGGAGAGGAAGAAAGACCATCCCTTAGTCCCTCCCGTGAAGGGAGGGAAAGAAAGAGGAAGGGGATTATTAGATGAAGGGGAATATTGACGGAAAACCCCACCTAATTTCTCCCCCTTGATGGGGGAGAATAAAAGAGGGGGTAAAAAAAGGATGAAATAATGAAATTTTCTGAGAAAATAATTGTTGAAGATTATATAATAGAGAAACTTCAAAATAAAGGATGGCAGTTTGTTCCTTCAGACGAACTCGAAAGAGAAAGTTTTGAAGAACCTCTTTTAATATCAAATCTAATAAGAGCTTTACAGAAAATAAATAAAAATTTAGGTGTTGGCGATGAGGAAATAAATAAGATCCTGAATGAGTTAAGGCTGACAGGGAGCGGGTATGAAGGCGCTAAACGGATTTTGAATTTTTATAAATTCGGAATTCCCATAAAATTCGAAAAAGATAGAGTCGTTAAATTTATCAGACTCTTTGATTATGATGATATTGAAAATAACGAATTTATTGTAACTCGCCAGGTCAATTATAAAGGTAGAGATAATATCCGAACCGATATAATGCTTTATGTAAACGGGATTCCGCTTGTAAATATCGAATGCAAAAATCCCGCGGAAATTGGAGTAAGCTGGTATGACGCGTATAAACAGATAAAAGATTACGAGAATAAAATTCCCGAATTATATAAATATGTTCAGATAGGTGTCGCCGCTGAAAGTAAAGCAAAATATTTCCCCATAGTTCACTGGCTGGATGATGTAAATATCAGTGAATGGAGAGAAGATAAAAAAGACTCGATAGATGCCACAATCGAAATGCTTTCAGGAGATAAACTTCTTGATATATTCAAAGATTTTCTCTTCTTCCGGATAGAATACAGTAATCCGGAGAAGGTAATAACAAGATATATGCAGTACAGGGCTGCGAATAAGATGGTAGATAGAGTTATCGGAAATTTCAAAGGTGAAACGGAAAAAGATAAGGGGCTGATATGGCACTGGCAGGGAAGCGGGAAAACTCTGACAATGATATTCGCGGCTCATAAGTTATATTATACAACCGAACTCGAAAATCCATCCGTTTTCTTTATTGTAGATAGACTCGAACTTGAAGAACAATTATACACGGAATTTCATTCTCTGGATATTGTCGAACCGGAAATTATAGGTTCAATCCATGAACTTAAGGAAGTTTTGTCTTATGACGATTTTCGAGGTAAAAGAGGAATATTTATAGTTCTTATACATAAATTTAGACCGGAAGAATTAAATGAATTGCAGGAAGAATTAGAAAGTATTTCAAAAAGGAGAAAAACCATAATGACAAGAAAAAATATTATTGCTTTCGTGGATGAAGGACACCGAAGCCAGTATGGTGTTCTTGCCTCACAAATGAAAGCCATATTAAAAAACACCTTCTTCTTTGCTCTTACCGGGACCCCGGTCTCAAAGCCGAAACATGGTCGGGATACATATCTTGAATTTGGCTATCCTCCGGATGATTTATATTTAGATAGATATTTTATCGTAGATTCTATAAGAGACGGTTTTACTGTTAAAATAGTTTATCAACCGAGGCTTGAACATCTCCATCTTAAAAAAGATCTTTTAGAGACTTTTCTTGAGGTAGAACTCGAAGAAATTCCGGAACATGCCAGAGATGAGGTAGAAGAAAAACTTAAAGCAAGATTAAATCCTGTAAATGTCTTTCTCGAAAATGAAGATAGGATAGAAACGATTGCTACGGATATTGCCGAGCATTTCAAAGAAAACGCGGACGGAAAGTTTAAAGCAATGGTCGTCGCAGCAAGCAGAAATGCCTGTATAACTTATTATGAAAAACTTAGAAAGTTGTTACCCGAGAAATATTTGGAAGTTGTAATGACCCCTTCGCGTGAGAGAGAAGATATTTTAACTTATGTGAAAGAAGCAAGAAAAAGATATGAAGGTGAAGATTTTAAAACGATTGTTAAAAACGCGATCGAGAATTTTAAAGAGAGAGAGTATCCGAAAATTCTTATTGTTACTGATATGTTACTTACCGGTTTTGACGCTCCGATTTTACAGTATATGTATCTCGATAAACCGCTAAAAGAACATCGCCTTCTTCAAGCAATAGCACGTACCAATAGACCTTATAAAGATTTAAAAGAAGCAGGGGTTATTATCGATTATGTTGGTATTTTAAAAGAATTTAAGCGTGCTCTTGAAATTTACAGCACTGAGGATATAAAGGATGTTTTAACAGACTATGATAGTTTGGAAAAAGAGTTTATCTTAATTATAGAAGAAATAGAAAATATATTTGAGGATATTTCTCTTAATTATGACCGTGATACTCTGTTAAAAGCGGTAGAGATTTTGACTTCTGACGTAAAAAAGGAAGCGGAATTTATTGAAAAATACAGAAATTTAAGAAAAGTTTTTGAGCTTTTAGGACCCAATGAAGTTAAACTTGAATATTTTGATATCTATAAGTGGATAACGGCAATTTATACTTATTATATGAAAGTTGTTGTAAGACAGGGTACGATTGTCGATTTTTACACCAAGAAATTTTATGATAAAACAGTAAGATTCGTCCATAAATCCACTGAGATTGAAAAATTAGATAAGGAATTACCAACTATTACATTTGATGAAAATTTCCTGGAAAAACTTGAAGAAAAGGTTAAAAGTAAAAAAGAAAAAGCGGCTAATATATTATTTACCTTACAGAGAATGGTATTGGTTGATAAACATAAAAGTCCTATATATGAGTCTTTAGTCGAAAGAGTCGAGAAAATGATGAAATTATGGGAGCAGAAGACTAAAGATTATGAATTGATATATTCTGAGGGCGTAAGCGTTGTAAATGAAATGAATTTGCTGAAAAACAAACAAAGAAGTCTTGGTTTAGAGGACGTCGAGTATGCCATGCTTTTATCGTTAGAAGAGGATTTCGGAGAAGACAAGAAGTTGGTGGACAAAGTTAAAGAGTTAAGTTCGCAACTCAAGGAATCTATGTTTTCCGGGTGGGCTATTCAGGCTACCGCGAAAAAAGGAGTAGAACGTGATGTTCGCCGTTTTGTAAGAGGGTTTAAGACCAAATATAATCTTTCTCTTGAAGATATTGATAATCTTTATAACAAACTAATTGATGATATTATGAATTATGGTACCTGAAGAGATTAATTACGAGGTAAAATATAGAGATATAAAGTACCCGAGGCTTGAATTTAAAAGCGGGGAATTAGAGCTAATACTTCCTTTTGATGAAAGTCCTAAAGATTTATTAGAAAAACATAGAAACTGGGTTATTGAAAAACGGAGTTTTATTGAAGAATGCTTAAAGGCTTCTAATGATAAAGAGTTAGAAAATAGGGATAATAAAGAATTTAGAGAGATTGTTAATTATATGACCGAGGAAATTTCAGAGGACTTAAACGTAAATGTAAATAGCATTTTATTCAGAAAAATGCGAACTAAATGGGCGAGTTGTAGTCCAAAGAAAAATTTAACGGTTAATACAATGATGAAATATTTACCGGAAGAATTGATTGAATATATAATTTATCATGAACTTACACATTTAATTGAAAAAAAACATAATGAAAGGTTTTGGGAGATAATTGAGAAAAGATTTGAAGATTTTAAGAGCCTTGAAATGTCATTGTTCGCGAATTGGTTTTTGATAAACTCCAAAAAAGGTTTAATTTAATGAACGATAAATCATTTACTCTTCACGATTTGCCGCGGGAAGATAGGGTATCTAGGGTCAAATCTCAAATCTCAACACTTGACAATTTCCTATTTATTAGAAACTGTGTGTCTGGAGTAAAATCTCGAAACTTAACGATTCCATATTAGTTAGAAACAATAAATAAAAATTATTCGTGTTATTCGTGCAATTCGTTGTTCCTGTCGTAGATTCTTCTAATCTAAGTTAAATGGTTAAATTAAAAAATAGTCAAATAGTAAAAAAACAAAGAAATCTTTGTGCTCTTTGTGGCAAAGTTAGAATTTGGGATTTAGTAAAATATACAAAAATTTTCTTTATTCGTGCTATTTGTGCAATTCGTTGTTCCTCTTAAAGGTTGTAGGTTGTGTCTTAAATACAAAAATTAAAAATCTGTTAAGGTTTGGGATGTTGCTTCGCAACGTTGGGCTGTTAGTGCGTTGGTCCGTTTGTCCTTTAGTCAGTTTCTCCCTCCTTTTCATTTTTCTATTCACGATTCACTATTAACGACTCGCAATTCACTTCTCATACTCAATCTCATTCTCCTTACACCATTGGGTCGCGATTTCTTTAAAAACTTCGTTTCTGTAGGCAAACCACTCGTCTTCCAAATCGTTTCTGCGGAGGACACTCTTAAACATTCTGAAAGCTCCGCTTCCGTGTATCGCGTTTAAAAGTTCTTCGCGGAGAGCTTTATCGTCTATGGTATAACAGAACCTCCTCATAATATCCCATTCATGAACGTCAAATTGAGAAGGTAGTTGAATCCAGTCATCACTCTCTAAAATATCTTTCTCTTTTTCCAGTGCGGCACCGGAATAACTGCCGATGTCCTCTCCGTAATCAGCGTTATGAAGATCTTCATCAAGTGCGGTATATATCTCTCCTGTTTTCTTATTCAAATACGCGGAAATCTCGTCGTTCTGAATATCGAACTGATCTATTATCTCTTCTATTTTTACCTTTTTTATCTTTTCTCCCTTTTTCTTTTACTTTTTTTACTATTCACGATTCACGACTTACGATTCATGTGCGTTCTCTTAAAAAATTCTTTCTTCGCTTTATTTAACTCTCGGAGTTTTTTCACTAATTGTAGTTCGATGCCTAATTCTTCCGCGATCTGCTTAAGAAAGAAATAACATTCTTTTCTGCTTACGTAAATCTTCGATGGAATCATTCTATTATGTTCGATTATATTTAAAAATGTATCCAGAAATTCCTTCAAATAATCAGAGCTTTCGGTAACATGGCTCTCGATAATCAGCCCCATTGAACGTTCAACAAATAAACATATAAAAGGATAGTATGGAATATCGTCTTTCTCTTCCTGAATCGTAAAGGGAGCGTAAAAATAATCCACTTCCCAATCGCTTCCCTCTGAGGTAATGATACTTTTTATTTTCTCTATATAAGAATCGGATAACATCGGAACACTTATCTTTTCGGGTTTGAATTCAGGTTCCACCCATTTTTCCTGCCATTTAAGCTCTTTTTCTTTTTTCTCGGGTGTCAGTACATAAAATAACCCTTCTTTGGGTGGATCGAGCATTTCATTGTTTTCCTTGAAACGTAAAGAAACCTTTTTTGCCTGTTGTAAGGCGATGGTTAAAAACTTCGCTTCTTCTTTTGTTAGAAACCACGGAAAAAGCCCGGGCTTTAAACGCCTGAATATTGGCCACTGATTTTTCCCGCGAAATTTCAGATCGAGTTTTTTTATGATTTTCAAATCTTTGCTATCCAGCTCATTGCGGTTTCCAAATGAAGCCATAAGGCAGTCTTGAAGATAAAGTATTTCAGAATCTATTGTGGCTTCTTCCTGATTCATCATTTTAAGATAACTTTTTAATCCGTTTCCCCCGGGATAAACATTCAGAGAAAAAACTTCTCCGAGATTTCCTAGAACACTGCAATAGCCTATTTCTTCGATATCGGGGTTCTGAACTCCAAATAAGTCTGTATCGTACATCCATTCCCAGCATTCTATTTTTCTAAAATCTATAGCCGCCTCGTATAAATCCTTCCATTCTTTTAAGGTTGGTTCGTTTCTTTTATCTTTATTCATTTTTCTCCCAAATTCTTTTCTTTTTTACTCCTCTCTACTTACCACTCACTACTCACGACTAACTACTCACCATTCACTAATCCATTTCCCCTTTTAAATCAAATTTCACAAATTCTTTAAAAAAATCGGATTTTTTATACGTTACCTTTTGATTTATATATTCTTCCCCTTCTGTTTTTTTATCCGTGAAACCAAAGTATTCCATAATATCGAAGGTTCTGGATCGGGAAGACCGTTTTCTTTCTTCTTGGTATCCTGTTTGGACAATTCATCGATCTTTTTTTCATTCAAATATTCCTGGTAGTAAGGGATGTCAAAATAAAACCACTGCGCTTTAAGAGGAAAAGCTTGTAAGAATCTGTCCGAGTAGAAATCCCTTTCCCGATAAATGTCACCGAATTTGTGAAGTAGATAAAGAGAGAACAAAAATCTTTTCTGAATTATATTATAGTTAAATTCGCTCCAGTAAAAATAAGACCAGTTTACTCTACTCATCGCGGTATTTAAATAAGACAAAAATCTTTCATAAGCGGAACGTTTTACCAATTGTTTTTCTTTAAAAATCAACGTTCTTTTTTTCTCCTTAAAGAATTCCTTATTTAAAGTTATTATGTTTCTGATTCTGTATAAATCAGCTACCGCTTCTTCCGTGTTAATTTTCCATCTGCCGCTTTTGAAAAAATCGTAATATCGGGACTCGCTTAAAAATTTACAGGAAAAGAATAAATTACGAACATCTTTCAATTTAAGATTTCCGTTATTGGTAAGTTTTACTTTGCCTTTATTTTCCCCTAGAATTTCTATAAGCTTGCTTTCAAAATCCAATAACGGAGTTCGTAGGAGTTTTTCTTCGACAATATTTTTGTTAAATTGAAGAACAGGACTGAGGGACTCGAAATCTTTAAAATTTATCAAATAGAACATCTGCTCGGGAGATAAGCCGGAAAAATCTTCCAGAAGAGTTCTGTTTTGCTTCTCTATTATTCTTTCAAATTCTCTATTCACCATTTACGACTCACGATTTACCATTTACAAATTCAAACATCCCAAATCCCTGGGGGTTTTTGGCACCGATGCCCGCGTCCCAGGCAAGTTTCAGCATTTCCGGATGACTTTTAATTTTATATACCCCAAGCCATCCTTTGATTACATATTTATCTTTATAAAAAGTAATTTGCTCACTCCTTTTACTCAATTTTTCGGGAATTATTTTGACTTCGGCGTCCGGTGGTTCATTTTTGTATAAAGCCCTGTACTTTCTCTTGATATTTTCGCTTACTAACTTGGGAAATTCCGATTCCCGGGGATGAAAATAGTAGGTCTTTTTATTTCCTTCTCTGTCTTCTAAGGTTCTGTAAACAGTGACCGGTGAAATCATCTTTATCAGTATTTCCTCCTTGAAAGCAGGGGTCATACTCACTTCGATGGAGTTTATATATATTTGATTTTCTCCGAGCCTTATTTCCGGATTTTTTAGTAATTCTGTGGCATACGATTCAAGAAATTCGCTTTCAGGAGAGGAAACCCAGAGGTCAAAATTATCTTTAAAGATTAGACTTTTGCTTTCGTTATTGTAATTACATTTTCCTTGAAGTCGCGAAAAAGTGAACATTTTAAATGACCTTTTTCCATCTGGATATCCTTTGTTGTG
>Ga0307422_1000789_pt1 | contig 16919 bp, 26 predicted proteins | sample SalMarWE160290MG_FD_202153 | JGI IMG/M metagenome (GOLD analysis project Ga0307422, IMG submission 202153) | Salt marsh sediment microbial communities from the Plum Island Ecosystem LTER, Massachusetts, United States - WE1602-90 | ecosystem: Environmental > Aquatic > Marine > Intertidal zone >...
ACCATCACCATAATCGAACAAACTGATTGGCCACCAGTCCCTGAGGACTATGACATTATCGGCACAGCTTATGAATTCCAACCTGCAGGGGCTAAATTTGCCCCAGCTCTAAGTCTCACTTTGAGCTATGTGGATAATGATGTCCCTCAATATCTATCTGAAGAAGATGTTTATATCGCCTATTATAATACAACCGCTGAAAACTGGGTTCGCTTAACCAGCCAGGTTGATACCGAAAATAACATCATAACTACCCCGGTGAGCCATTTCACCACCTTTGCCATTATGGGAGGAGCAGCTATTCCTCCAACTCCAGCGAACTTCAGTGTAACCAGCCTCGACCTCAGCAGTGAACAAGTGGAGCCGGGACAGGAAGTACTCGTTACTGTTAATGTCACCAACATCGGCGGCTGCGAGGGTAGTTATACCTTGAACCTTACCATAAATGGAGCAGTGGAGCAGACAAAAACGGTGACTTTAGCTCCATCAGCATCGGACACAGTAACCTTCACCGTAATCAAAGAGGAGCCAGGTAGCTATACCATATCGGTAGATGGGTTAACTAAAGAGTTTATCGTCGCAGCGCCTATCGTCGCAGCTCCACCGTGGCTCAGCCGATATTGGTGGACTATCGTGGTAGGCCTGGCGGTTATTGGACTTCTGCTGTTCCTCTTCAGATGGTGGCTCCCAAGGAAAGCAGTTGGAAGCTAGATGTCGCAGATACTGGATAGAGTTAACAGCCCTGGTGACGTCAAGTCACTAAAGCAAGGTGAACTGGACCGACTCTGCTCTGAGCTCAGGGAATTACTGGTAAGCAGGGTAACCGAAAATGGAGGACACCTTGCCTCCAACCTGGGTGCCATTGAGCTTACCATCGCTCTGCATCGGGTATTTGATAGCCCGAAAGACAAGATTGTCTGGGATGTAGGGCATCAGAGCTATGTCCACAAGCTGCTGACGGGCAGGAAGGAGTTATTTCCCACTCTGCGCCAATATGACGGGCTCAGTGGTTTCCCTGACCCCGATGAAAGCCCGCATGATTCCTTCATCGCCGGGCACGCCGGCAATTCTATCTCTGCCGCCCTTGGCATGACTCTGGCTCGCGATACAGCAGGTGATGATTACCATGTAATTGCCGTTACCGGCGATGGTTGCCTTACCTGCGGCATAACTTATGAGGCACTAAATCATGCAGGACATCTGAACACGAACTTCATTGTCGTGCTCAATGACAATGGCATGTCTATCTCGCCCACAGTGGGAGCGCTAGCCAGGAAGTTAACCATGCTGCGCACAAGCCGGAGCTACAAGCAGACCAGGGACCGGGCAACCCGGTTACTTCGCCTGTTGCCTGGCGGCAAGAAGCTGTGCCGTGCCCTGCACCGTCTCAAGCAAGGAATCAAAACGGTTATCATGCCCACCATGATATGGGAGCAGCTTGGCTTTAGTTATCTTGGCCCTATAAATGGTCACAGCATCCCCGAGCTTGAAATGGCTCTAACCCACGCGAAGGACTGCCACAAGCCTATCCTTATCCATGTACTGACCACCAAGGGCAAGGGCTATGAACCAGCGGAGGACAATCCCATCCACTTTCATGGACTATCCCCGAGCAGCGAGACTTCGACGACAATACCCGGTTATAGTGAGATATTTGCCCAAACAGTCAGCAGGCTGATGAGAGATAACCCCAGATTAGTAGTGATTACTGCTGCTATGGTTACCGGCAATGGCCTATCTCAGCTGGCCAGAGAGTTTCCTCACCGTGTCCACGATGTGGGAATCTCCGAGCAGCACGCAGTTACCCTGGCTGCCGGGCTGGCTACTCAGGGCTTTGTACCCATCGTAGCGATATATTCCACCTTCCTGCAGCGTGGCTTTGACCAGATAGTTCACGATGTCTGTCTTCCCGACTTGCCGGTTGTTTTCGCTGTGGACCGCAGCGGCATCGTAGGGGAGGATGGCAAGACGCACCAGGGGATATTCGACCTATCCTATCTTGGTTTAATACCCAATATGATTGTTTCTGCACCCGGGGATGAGAGCGAGCTGCAGAACTTGCTGTACACTGCCCTGAACACAGCACACCCTATGGTAATTCGCTACCCACGTGGGAATGGCTCAGGTATTCCATTAGACCTTGAGTTTCGCCAGCTTCCCATAGGTAAAGCTGAAATAATAAAGCAAGGTGAAGATATCGCCATCATAGCAATTGGCGCAACTGTTATCCCTTCTCTGGAAGCAGCAGAGCATTTGGCTTCTTGCGGCATTAATGCTTCAGTGATTAACGCTCGCTTTGCCAGGCCACTCGATGTACAGCTCATATTAGGGCTGGCTAACCGTACCGGGAAGATAATCACCGTGGAGGAGAACGTCCTCAGCGGCGGCTTTGGTGCTGCAGTGCTGGAGCTGCTGCAAAAATCTGGAATCTCAGATGTCAGGGTGAAACGATTGGGCATCCCCGATGAATTCGTAACTCATGGGGAGCAGGACTTGCTTCGCTCTCTGTACCACCTGGATGCCGAGGGTATCGCTCAAGAGTGCGCTGATTTCTTGGCTGACAGTCAACTAAAGATGCAGGGAGAGTTCAGCACCTCTATCTTTCAGCGCTAGTTCGTTGTTTTCATATAGCCGGAAAATTGACTCGCCAGGGGGAAACTCAACTTCTTTTTCCACCTTTTCACCACCAGCCACGGTAAATTTTATCTCTTTCTGTATGGCATCTCCCTGCCAGATTTCAAGCCGGTAGTTGCCGGAAACCGTAGAGTTATTATCCACCGTGATTTTGCCCTCACCCCGGGCTTCATTTATCTCTATATCAGCAAAACTTCCATTGTCAAGCTCGCTGCTAATATGGTAGTCCTGTCTCAATTTGGGGCTAAACAGCAGAAATTCCAGCTTCTGCCCCTCACCCCTCTCCAAAGGCTCGAAAAGAATCTCTCTTTCCCACTTCTCCTCATTAGCCAGTGCTGCCACAACTATAGTATTGTTGGCTGCCAGGGTTGTCTCTCCATCCTCACCTTCAAGCCATATCCTCACTCCGCCTTCTGTGTCATCGACCATCGCCTTAACCTGGTAACTCATCTCCTCCTGTTCATGGTTCACTATGCCCAGGATAACCTCTCCTTTCTCCCCGAGGGTTAAGTTTGTGGTGTAATTCTCCGCCTTGCCCTGAGGACCGAGGAGATAGAACTCGGTGAACCTTTCCCCCACTTTGGGTGTAGCAATAACATAGGCCAGCGTGCCGATCGCTCCCACTATCGCCACTATCAGAACCACCGACAAAACCCTATCTACCGTTCCCTGCCCCTGCCATGAAGGAAATCTAATCCTGAATGACACGCTGAACCTCTCATCCGGGGTGAGTCTCCCCCTGCGATACCAGGCAATAGCAGACATAGCTACGATGAACGACATCACCGAAATCAGAATGGGATAAAGCCTTATCCCCCACGGAGTATAATTCAGGATAAGCCCGATAAGCGGCACCACCGCAATGCTTAACCCAAAACTCAGGGCTACCCTTTCAATCCCACCGAGACTTTCCTTCCTCGGGAAAAGAGCGGCAATCAGAACATATCCCGGGGAAAAGAGCAGAAACGGCAAGCCCAGCACTATACGTAGAGGTCCACTGGTGAATATTGCCAGGGGCACCAATGCCAGACTGGTGACCAGAATTGCAACCAGATCCGCTTCCCACTTATTGTTTTCTGAGCTCATTTAGCAACTCGCCTCAAGTCCGAATAAGGCAGCGAGTGCCCACCTGGCTTCTCCCCGAGGGGAGCGGATAGAGGTGCGGGTGAAAAATTAGACAATCTTCTCTTTACCTATTGATTTTTTTGCTTTTGAGTTTAAAACTATGACTTAAAGATATTAAAGCATTAATGTCGGCTTTTCAGTGATTGAACAAATCGCTGAGAGAACACCCCTTTTCGGCACCGGCGGCATCAGGGGCATAGTGGGCGAGGACTTATCCGTGGGCTTATGTCACGGACTTGGCAAAGCCATAGGCACAAGCCTCACTCCTGGTTCCCGGGTTTGCCTGGCAACCGATACCAGGGAAAGCCGCGACCTAATCAAGAGTGCGGTTGCCTCCGGCCTCCTTGCCACTGGAGTTAATGTGGTTGACCTCGACATCCTGCCCACGCCAGCTCTGGCTCTACTTACCAGAGAGATGCAGCTCGACACCGGAGTTATGCTCACCGCCTCGCATAACCCTCCAGAATACAACGGAATAAAGCTGTTCAACAGAGATGCCGTGGGATACAGCATCGGTCAGCAAGAAGAGATAGAGGATATCTATTTTGAACGCAGATTTCGAACGGCGGAGCAGGGGAAAATACAAGCAGGACAGGGAATGAAGGAGAAGTATCTTCAGTTCCTCCAGGGGAAACTCCCCGACAAGCACCTCAATAACCGACTAAAGGTGGTGGTCGACCCCGGTAACGGCGCCGCCTCCGGCTTCGCCAGTGATATATTCAGCCAGATGGGTGTCAACCTGATCTCGATAAACGACGAGCCCGATGGTCATTTCCCGGAGAGGAATCCCGAGCCCAGGGAGGATACCCTTCAAGGGACGGTTGATTTCCTGAGAAAGCAAGATGCCGACCTCGCCATTTGCTTCGATGGCGATGCCGACAGGGTTGTCTTCTGCGATAAGGAAGGTTTCCTCGGGTTCAATGAGATGCTCGCCTTTATCTCCAGATTGATGATCCAGGAAACAGGAAGAAAAACGGTCGCTACTACCGTGGAGACGGGAAGATTTCTTGACCTGGCACTAAACGACCTTGGTGGGAAAGTAGTGAGGGGCAAAGTGGGCGATGTCAACGTGGCCTATCTCGCCCGAGAGCTAGATGCCGCTCTGGGCGTGGAGCAGGTAGGTGTTTACATTATTCCCGAACTGGGCTACTACCCCGATAGTTTCTTCACCACCCTTTTCCTGCTGAGCCACCTGACCGATGCCGCCCAAATCAGGCAGTCTTTTCAAGATATGCCCAGGCTGTTCTTTAAGAAGGACAAGGTCCCCTGCCCCAATGAGCTTAAACAAACAGTCATGGCTCGAGTAACAGACCGTTCCTCTTCACGGAACTCCCCGTCACCCCTGCCCCTGCTCGCCTGGTTCCCACTGTCATTGCGAGCGAAGCGAAACAATCTCGCAGGGGTGACCGGCGAACACCCCATCCTGAACACCATTGATGGCTTGAGGCTGGAGCTTTCCGATTCCTGGATGCTCATCAGACCCAGCGGCACCGAACCGGCTATCAGGGTCATCGCCGAATCAACATCCAGAACAAAAACCGACGAACTTGTAACCAGAGGAGCACAGCTTATTCAAAGTATCGTGGGAAGAAGCTGATGAAAGCTATTTTCCTCTGTGGCGGTACTGGTAAGAGGATGTTTCCCCTTACCGAGGATAAGTTTCTCCTTGATTTTCTGGGAAAGCCGCTGCTTCAGCACCAGATAGAAACAGCCTGGCAAGCAGGCTTAACGCATTTCGTATTCATCGCCAACCCGGGAAATATCGAAAGGATAACGGAAATAGCCAAAAAGTTCTCTGAAGCTCAGGTTGAACTTGCCCTTCAGGAAAAGCCGCTGGGCATCGCTGATGCTCTGAAAAGCGCCACGCACCTTCTTCAGGGAGAGGCTCTGGTAATAAACCCCAACGATGTCTTCACAAGCTCAGCATACACCAAAATCATCTCCACCAACCCTCAACCGCCGACTGCCGACTCCCGCATGCTCGGCTACCAGGTTAACGAATACTTCCCCGGCGGCTACCTTGAACTCGACTCACAGGGCAATTTGAAACACATTGTGGAAAAGCCCGAGCCCGGGGAGGAGCCAGGCAACCTGGTAAATATCCTGGTTCACCTGCATAACGAGCCCCAGAAGCTGCTGGAGCATATCGAAACAGTCCACAGCACCAGGGATGATATCTACGAACGTGCCCTGGATAACATAGTCAGGGCAGGACATAAAATCAAGGTGATTCCCTATAACGATTTCTGGGCGCCGATAAAATATCCCTGGCACATCTTCAAAGTGATGGAATACTTCCTTGACCGCGCAAAACCCTCTATCCCTACCACGGCTCGCATTTCCGATAAGGCAACCATCGAGGGAAAAGTCATCCTCGGCGAGAATGTGAAGGTACTGGAAAACGCCGTGATTCGGGGCCCTGTCTATATCGGACCAAATTCAGTGGTCGGCAACAACGCCCTGGTGCGAGACTACAGCCACATCGGAGGCAACTGCGTTGTTGGCTACTCCACCGAGGTAAAGCATTCCTATATTGGAGATAATTGCTGGTTTCACTCCAACTACATCGGCGATTCGGTCATAGATGATGATTGTTCCCTTGGCGCCGGTGCCGTGCTGGCCAATTTCCGCCTCGATGAAGGGAATATCTCGATAGAGGTCGATGGCGCTAAAGTAGATACCAGCTATGATAAACTGGGTGCTATTATAGGCAAAGGGTGCCGAATCGGAATAAATGCCAGCCTCATGCCTGGAGTTCGTGTGGGCTGTAATTCATCCGTCGGTCCTCATATATGTCTGGATAGCGACCTGGAGCCAAACACGATGGTTTTGCTCAAATCTGAACACAGGGTATTGAAAAACGAGACAAAGATGTCGCACAATAAACGACAAAAGCTATTAAAGAAGTTATAGGGTTAACTCAAAAAACTCAAATGACTCAACAAACTCAAGAAACGCAATGAACTCAACGAACGCGGGTCCTGGTCACCGGTGGGCTGGGCTTCATCGGCTTCAGGTTTAGAGGTGGCAAAGGCAGCCACAGGGTATAAAGTCGGTGAAAGTCAGGGAAGTTATAAAACTTATAGCACACTAAAGCAAGCTGGGCTGAAAGGAGCGGGAAAAGATGCTTAAATATACGATTGTAATTGAAAAGGCCAACGGCAATTATTCTGCTTACTGCCCCGACCTGCCAGGCTGCATAGCTACAGGAGCAACTGTCGAAGAAACGGCCAACAAAATGAAAGCAGCTATCGAATTCCACATCGAAGGACTCAAGAAGGAAGGCCTGGATGTACCACCCCCTGCCACTACTGCTACTCTTGTTGAAGTAGCGCTCTAAATTCGAAAGTATTTTGGCATTTGGATTTAGAATTTCCAAAATGAAGGTTGCTATTATTTTGGGCACTCGCCCCGAAATCATCAAGATGGTTCCTGTGATAAGAGCTTTAGATAAACACAACGCTCAACCTGGAACTTCGAACTTAGAACCTAGAACTTAGAACCTAGAACGTGGAACAGTATCCTGTTGGCCTATGCAAAATCGTGATAAGATAAAAGCCGGTATAACGTTTTGAGAGGAGGTAAAGATGATGGCAGAATCAACAACGGCGGAAGTTAAAAATGCGGTTATCAAAACAGTCCAGCATAGGATAGAGGAGATAAATCGCGAATTAGTCGAAATCGTTAAAAACTTAGAATATTTTGAGAAGAAACATGGCTTAAAGACGGCCAAATTCTACGAAAAGTTTCTAAAAGGTGAATTAGAGGATGATATGGACTTTTTCGAATGGAAAGCGTCTAAAGAAATATACGATGAGTTGAGGAAACAGAAGGGCTTATTACTTAAGGCAATCAAGTGATTCGGGATTATTTCGAGTTCTTACAAAGACTGGCTCGCAGTAATGCATTGGTGGAGGAATTCAGGCTTGTCAAAGAATTTTGTGGCATCGAAAGCGGCTACATCAGATTTGTGGTTAGGCTACTAGATGGTTCGGAACTTCATGTATTTGAGTATGTGGACTCCAGCTTACACAAAAAGGATTATTCATACCACTGGCAGGATAGAGAGAGAAAGACAATACTAAGGTGGGATAATGCGCCTCACCATCCAGAGATTAAAACTTTTCCGCATCATCTGCACGAAGGAGAAAGCGTAATGCAGTCGGAAGAAATGGCACTTGCGGTGGTGCTTAAAGAAATAGAGAGAAGGTTCGAAAAACGATAAAGTAAATGGGCAACGTAGAACATGGAACGTAGAACTCAGAGGGAGACATGCGTATCGAGTGATTCGAGGACATTGAAGGTTGGAAAAGAGCCAGGGAGTTGGTAAAAAACATCTACACTTTAACAGAGGCGGGAGAATTCGCCAGGGATTACAGCCTGAAAGACCAAATTCGCCGAGCATCCGTATCCATAATGGCCAACATCGCCGAAGGGTATGCCAGGCAAACTAACAAGGAGTTTAGCCAATTCCTTCATATTGCTTTAGGCTCCGTGGCGGAAGTTCAGAGTCAGCTTTATATTGCGCAGGACTTAAACTACATTTCAAATCAAGAGTTTGCTAGAATCTATGCACTAAGCAGTGAGGTGGCGCGACTTATCACTGGTTTCATAAAGTACCTGAAAGGAACCAGCCAATGACTGGCAAATTATCAACTGCTAACTCCCAACTGCCAACTGCTAACTCCCAACTGCCAACTGCCAACTCCGAACTGCCAACTCCGAACTGCCAACCGCCAACTGTCGGCCATGCCCCCCTACCGCGCCGTCGGAATCGGCATTATCACCTCTGCGTGGAACTTTGGCTCCAAAACAAAAGTGTCCGACGCCCAGAGCAGCTTCCGAGCTTACAGCAAGAAAACTATAGACGCCTGCGATAACCTTAGCGAGAAAGGAATGAGCATCAGCGTCGAGACGCTTGAGAAAGCGAGAAAAAAGAGAGCCATCATCACAGAGGTTCCTATCTCCTGTAAATATGTTCCATCAACCCTTAACCTCGGGGCATTCAGGCACGGCTTTAGCGTAGCCCGAGCGGTGGTCAAGATTCGCCTCAAGAACAGCCTGCCCCGCTTGGGCGGAGGAGATGTAACCGCATAGTTGAACGGACGAGGAGACAACTGAGTGAAACACCCTGACGTCAAATACTACCAAATCCCAGGGAAATCCCAATCACTGAATCCCAAGGAAGAGAAGATATATGATATACGGGAAAGAGCATTTAGTTTTGCACAGAAATAAAATCACAATAGCAAGAAAAGAAGCGAAAGAAACTAAGTATTGGCTAAGGTTAATTGCTGGAAAATATATCAAAACAGAACTTCTTGGGAAAGATGTGCAGGAAGCCCAGGAGATTATAAATATCCTGAGTGCGATCATTAATAAAACAAGAAGAGACTGAACCATTGGGATTTTGGATTTTGGATTTTGGATTTTCTTGCTAGTATTGGTATATATTGGGATTTGGAATTTCCTTGGTAGTATTGGAGTTTGGGATTTGGGATTTTCCACGTAGTATTTGGATTTGGGATTTCCTTGGTAGTATTGGAATTTGGAATTTCCAAAATGAAGGTTGCTATTATTTTGGGAAGCCGCCCGGAAATAATAAAAATGTCTCCTGTGATAAGAGCATTAGATAAACGCAACTGTGAACATAGAACTTTGAACTTTGAACGTTGAACGTGGAACGTGGAACGTGGAACATTCTCCTGTTGGCCTATGCAAAATCGTGATAAGATAAAAGACAGTGTTAGATTTCGAGGAGGTGCAAAGTGAGATTCCAGGTTATTTTTACCTATGATTCAGAGTATAAAGGTTATGTTGCTGATGTGCCTCAGCTTCCCGGATGCATGAGTGAGGGAAAAACCCTGGACGAAGCCATTGAGAATATAAGAGATGCTATAAAAGGTTATCTCTACGTACAGGAGAAACATGGCCGCTCTTTAGAGCCAAAAGAGGGAACTGCCTTCATTGGTGAGGTTGCAGTGTAATGAGTCGTCTGTCCAATATCTCCGGCAGAATGGCCGTGAAAGTGTTCTGCAAGTTTGGCTATGTTTTAGACCACCAGACCGGGAGCCATATGATTCTATGGCATGAAACAAGACCAACCCTTTCTGTTCCGGACCATCGGGAGCTGGCACCGGGATTACTTCGGGGATTGATTCGAAAGGCTGGGCTTACAGTAGATGAATTTCTTGAACATTGAACTTTGGGCGCAGAACGGTGGAATGGATGAAGACAGCGTATGGAATCAAATAGCCTAAACAAACTTAGAACGTAGAACCTAGAACTTCGAGCTTAGAACCTAGAACTTAGAACCTTGAACATGGTACTCTGAATGGATGGAAAGTATCTATTGCGGGGAGGAATAAACGATGAGCATAGAAGCTGAGGTTAGAGATATGAAGCAGCATATAGTCGAGATTTCGAAAAAGGTGGATGAGCTATTGTATGAAAGGGAGATTGTGTCAATGATGAAGCTTTCGGAGAAATCGCTATCAGGATTTCTTGAGAGTGAGGCAGATATTTACACAATAGATGATTTAAAGGTCAGGTATAAATGAAGGGCAAGATAGTCCTTGTGCCTTTCCCATTTACCGATTTGACGGCTGCAAAGCTTAGACCAGCCCTGGTTATCCATGAAGGCGAGAAAGATGTTGTAGTGGCATTTATATCTTCGAAAGTCCCATCGGAACTTTCTGATGCAGACGTTTTGGTAAGAAAGAACCGTGTGAAGGCGGGGCTGAAAGTAGATTCAGTCGTAAAGCTTGATAAAATTGCGACCGTGCTGACAGATTTAATTGTGGGTGAGCTTGGGGAGCTTGACGAAGAGCTAAGGCAGGAATTGAATCAAAAACTGAAAAAGATACTGGAGATATAGAGACTTAGAATCTGCAACGTAGAACTTTGAACCTAGAACGTAGAACCTAGAACTTTGAACCTTTGGCTGGGTGAGCGGATGAGCGAGCCTAAAATATCAGTCATAATACCGGTGCGAAACGAAGCCGCCAAGATTCAGAGGTGCCTGGAGGCAGTTTTCTCTCAATCGCTTAAGCCTTTTGAGGTCATTGTGGTTGATGGACACTCTGATGACAGGACTGTTGAAAGGGCTAAGAAATTCCCTGTCAAGACGCTCTACACGGATTATCATAATAAGGCTGGCGGCTGCCAGATTGGAGTGGAAACCGCCGAAGGTGAATATGTAGCATTTACCGACGCAGATTGCATCCCGGATGGAGATTGGTTGGCTAACCTGATCAAGGAATTTGATAGCGGTATCATTGGCATCGGCGGCGCTGTTATAAATACAGGCGAGGGTTTTTGGACCCATTCGGTCAATCTCGCCTATGGCACTTTCTTAGGAAGTGCAAACTCAGTGCAAGGAAGATTCTTCAAGAACAAACGGTTTGTAAATAGCATAAGCGGGGCTAACAGTATGTATCGCAAGGAAGATTTGTTAAGGGTTGGTGGATTTAACACCAGCTTGCCCACTGCTGAAGACACAGAACTAAATGGAAGACTCCTGAAGGAAGGGAAACTACTGTATCTCCCTGGCGCAGTTATCCTCCATGACCATGGGAGAGGACTAACGGAATTTGCCAAACAGATGCTTCGATACGGAACGGGTAGAGGAGCAGCACGAAGATTAGGTTTGCAGGTTGTTCCTCCTTTGTTGGCCCCTCTGGTTCTTCTGTCTTTAATCTTTACCTGGTGGATTTTTCTAGGCTTGCTTGCTTTATACCTGGCTATTTTGGTGGCGATGGGACTAAAATTCACGGTGCAAGAGAAAAATGTCAGATACCTCGTTTCTATACCATGTGTTTATGTTATTGAGCACAGTTTATACACACTTGGTTTTTGGAAAGGATTGATAAGGCGAAAGTGAATTACTGCATGAGGCGGTGAAAATTTTTGTCACCGGTGGAGTAGAGATGGTTGGCAAATATGCGATTGAAATATTCTACAGTGCGGAAGACAAGGGTTATGTTGCCATAGTCCCTGAGCTTCCTGGGTGTTCCGCTTTCGGAGAAAGTGAGGAAGAGGCTTTAAAGGAGGTTAAAACAGCTATCGCCTTGTGGCTCGAGACTGCTGAAAAAGAGTGCAGGCAAATTCCCAGGCCATCTACCAAAGTCAGGAGTTAGATAGTCGGCAGTTGGCAGTCAAATGCGTGGAGATTGATAGAAATTCATAGAGATTGGTGGTGATTGATAGAGCTGGTTGAGTTTGTTGAGTCTATTGCGTGATGAGTAATGCGTGATGCGTGACGAGTCGCTAGTTGATAGTCAGCAGTTGGCAGTTGATAGTTGGCAGTCGAATGCCGAGAGACTGGTAGAAATTAATGGTGATTGGTGGAGACTGATAGACTTTGTTGAGTTTGTTGAGTTAATTGATTGGTGACTGGTTACTAATCGTTTTTCGCCAAGGTCTGGTTTTGCTCGCTATGCCTGGCTACCTGTCTCAACAGGTAAATTCTCCACTTGAAGGTTGACGATATCAGAGAGAGCAAATCGCTTTGTCGCCGCTAGTATTTCAATGCCGATAAGCTTAGCACTTTCATCAAAATCGAGTAGTACTCCTTCCTCTACTTCTTTAGTCTTAGCTACGTACTTTTCCTGTATTTGAATGTATAAAGCATCAGCTTCCCTGTCATACTCAATTCTCATAGCTCTGCCTCCTCACTTGTTCTTGTCCACTACACTTATTACCATAACACGATTCCCCACTTCTCGGAAAGTAACCCGAATTAGCTTCTCGCCTATAGGTTTCAAGACGTTTATTCTCCCACCAAGTAATCGGTCAACCTTCTCAGGATGAGCTAGAGTTTCTTCAACCTCCTCCTTAGATATATTTCTCCATTTCATCCTACGGCGAGCATGTCTGGTTAAGTATATCTTCCCCAAGGAGCCTCCTAAAACTTTTTCATGGCGGCGACAACGCTGATTATTCTCATTTCATCAGTAACTGGTGATTGGTGACTGGAGTAAAGGGCGCCAAGGGATTGGGCGCAGTCTTCGCACCAGGTTATCCCAGGATATAGGCGCGAGCCGCCGGGTCATCTCGGATTGACCATCTCAACTTCTGCGTTCAGGTCAACATCGCCCAAGGGAGGAATAGAATGTCCAAGCCTCAGGCCTAATAATAGCCAGCCTTCAACAACCGATTCCAGCTCCTCTCTGCATCCTTCAAGGCTACTGGCAGCAGCCCAGACACCTGGCAACTCCTCGATCAACCCATAGTAGCTGCCGTCTTCCAGGATTTTATACTTGGCCCGGCACATAGCTTCATGCACATATTTAGTGATCATTGTAGTACCTCTTCAGATTAGATTCCTTTACCGTAAATTGCCATATCGCTATCTTCCATCATCTCCTCTTCGTAACAATAGCCTCTCTACCACCTATTTTACTATTCCATAAGGTCTGTGCCAAGGTCAACGACAGCCATCAGCGAGATTGCCAATGATTGTATCACGTTAGCGGGCGGCAGACGATAGTCAATAGTCGATAGTCAGCAGTTGGCAGTCGAGTGCCTGGAGATTGATAGAAATTCATAGAGATTGGTGGTGATTGATAGAGCTGGTTGAGTTTGTTGAGTTTATTGAGTTTATTGAGTTTATTGAGTTTGTTGCGTGATGGGTAACGAGTCGCTAGTTGATAGTCAGCAGTCAGACCTTAACGGTTCCCCTGAAATTCACTACGTCCACAATGATGCTCTTAGAAGGCTTCCCTTGCGTTTGTGCCACCTTTTCCATCTCTTTATAGACCACGGCATCAAGGAATTTCTCCCCACACTGTTGGCATACTTCAGCAGGAACTTCCTCAAAGATAATCAGCTTTTCACCCCACCAAAAATCTACGCTCACTTCCTCTTTCTTTACCTTGCCACCACAAAAGTAACACCTCTCCACCATCCTTATCACCTCCTTACCTTCAAATCTTCTTGCCATTCACTGAGACTGGGCTCATATACTGTAATGATTATAATCTCTTCCCCAACCCTACCACAAACTACATGAAGAGGTTTCCCTTTAAAAGTAAAGCCTTAAATCAAACAGCTCGCTCCTCTGGCATCATAGGGATAATCTTCGATTATTTCGCCTCTAGAGATGGCCTCTTCAATCTCTCTCGTGTTTATCCTTCTCTTTCGAAGTTTTTCAGTATGAGTGAAAGAGATGTAATACTCTCTCCTGCGAACTTTCTCTTTGATCTCTTCTATTTTCATATTCTTCCCTGTTACTGTCTACATCAAAGCCAATTACCTTAAGGCTTCTGGCAAATGCCTCCGCCAGGGGCAGGCCCACGTAGCTCAGCCCTACAACGCAAACCATTGCGTGATGCGTTATGGGTGATGTGTTATGCGTTCCTGGTCGATAGTCAGCAGTCATTAGTCAGCATCACCAGCCATCAGCGAGATTGTCAATGATTGTATCATGTTAGCGGGCGGCAGACGATAGTCAATAGTCGATAGTCAGCAGTTGGCAGTTGGCAGTCAAATGCGTGGAGATTGATAGAAATTCATAGAGATTGGTGGTGATTGATAGAGCTGGTTGAGTTTGTTGAGTTGAGAGTCGAAAGTGCCGAGTTGGCAGTTCCTGGTTCATAGTTGCTCTTTGTCATCCTGGAAAAGGACTACACCTTCTTTCGTCATCGCTCTAACAGTTTCTTTCATCCGCTCATATTCCTTTTCCGTGTACACATGAGGCTCAACATTTGGTAGGGCGAACGCTCTCTTAGTTATCGCATAGGCATCTTTTCTCTCCTGCCCTCCATAAACAACCAAAAGGTCAATATCGCTGGCCACAGTATAGTTTCCTTTAGCATAAGAACCAAAAACGACGACAAGCAGAAGCGGGAGTTCTTTTTGAAGACCTGGCAAGTTCCTGCCGATCTCTTGAATGACTTCCTGTTTATTAAATCTGGGATAAAAGATCCGAACAGAACTTGACGATTTTTTCAGCCTGTTCAATAAGCCTCCTTGCCTCTTCCCTGGTGTATCTACTTCTCGGCGACCCGGAAGGATGGGCATTGGGATATCTCGTGGGAATATAAGCCTTATCAAGCTCTAAAGCCCCGTTCATGAGTTTCTCTGGAACAGCGTATTGCTTGGACAACTCATCCAGCAAATCGGCTACGGAGTGCCCCCAAGCTTCCGCCCCCAGTTTCTGAAACACCGCCTTAGCTGCCTTTTCGGCTGATTGCTGAGCTGAAAAACACGCCCAATTATAATAGCGCCCCGCTATATCACTTCTGGCATGCTCCAAATCTCCCTCGGCTTCATCCATCCAGTCTTTGCTTCTCTCCATAATCACCTCTACCCTGGTTATTATAGGTAATGTGATACAAAGATTCCACCATATATGGCAGTTGGCAGTCAACAGTTGGCAGTTGGCAGTCAACAGTTGGCAGTTGGCAGTTGATAGTTGGCGGTTGATAGTCGAATGCCTGGAGATTGATAGAAATTCATAGAGATTGGTGGAGACTTACGGAGTTTGTTGAGTTTATTGAGTTCATTGCGTGATGAGCGATGTCTCGCTCGCCATTCCATAAATTCATCATCTCCAAACTACTATTTGTAAATTTGCCTTAGGGTTTCGTAAAACTTTTCTCTTGCCTTTACGAGAACAATCTCTACCCGTTTCTCATCCTCTATAACTCGATAAGCAATCCGATAAGTAACATTCCCGAATTTGAAATGGTAGCTTCTGATACCTTTTAGAAGACCCTTTAATTCCTAGTAGCGATAAGGCTCTTCAGACACCTTTTCTGCTTCTTCCCGAACCCTCCGCTGTAATGATGGAGTAAATTTTTTGTATCTCCTATGTGCAGAGGGAGCCATATAAATCTGGTATCGCTTACCATTCATTAATGTGAATCCCTTGCCCTTGATCTAACTCTCTAAGAGACTGGTTGAGCGTTTTAGAGGCTTCTTCATCAAGGAGGATTTCTAAGGTTTCGAGTTCAGCAGGGCTAAGGCTTTTTATTAAATGGGCTAGCCGCTCGAGGCGGATTAACTCTATTCTATCCATTTCTTGCAAAGTTTCAGACATCTCAAACCCCCATGTAATTTTTCGTTTGAATTACTTTCCTTCATTTTATCACCACTTATATAGTAGAGCTACCAATTTCTTGATTTCCTGGCAAACGCCTCCGCCATGGGCAAGCCAACATAGCCCAGCCCCACAACGCAAACCATTGCGTGATGCGTGATGGGTGATGAGTAACGAGTCGCTAGTTGATAGTTAGCAGTCAAATGCCTGGAGATTGATAGAAATTCATACACCTGGTTGAGACAGTTTGGTCAGTTGGGTCAGTTGAGACAGTTGAGATTCTTGAGTTCGTTGAGTTCGTTAAGTTTTTTGAGTTCCTTGAGTTTTTTGGGTGATGCGTGCTGTCTCGCTCGCCATTTCATATACTTGATTAAACTCAGCATCTGCAATATAGCCCAAATCTCGAGCGATATGAAATTGACTCTGAATTTCAGCTACTGACCCCAAGGCAATATACAAAAATTGAATGAATTCTTTCAATGTCTTCAAAACGTTCTATTTTCATCCTTGACTGTCCGACTATCGACTGTAGACTACCGATGGTTTCTCTTAGTCCTTCTTCTAAATTATATTTACTTCTTCAAAGCGATTTTACCGCTCGACAATTTTGTGTACTCCCACAGTTAAGAGTGTGTACATATTACCCTCCCGTAGGAAAATACCCCGATAATACATATCTACATAAAATTCCCATTCATCATTCAACTTGTGAATCTTCAGTGAGGGATGCCTAGGATTACTGACTAAAAACCTCAGTTGCTTATCCACTTTCTTCTGTATTTTCTTGGGAAGTATTCTATACCTTTTTAAGAACTCTCCGGTTGCTCGAATCTTAACTTTTTCATCCATGCAAATCTTTTATCAGCCGCCCTATGTCCTCGTAGTCTTTAAACCTGCCGGCAGACAGGTCTTCCCTGGCTCTCTTTATACTCTCTTGCGTATCCAAGCTTTCATAGAGCTCAAGACTGATTTTCATATCTACGTACTCCTGGTAGCTCTCATAAGGTAACACTACTTCTGTTGGCTTGCCTTTAGCATTGCTGATAAGTTTTACCTTTTTTTGAAGCTGACTTAATTTCATTCTACCCTCCTATAGATTCTCTGCTAATTGTGCCAC
>Ga0307422_1000791_pt1 | contig 16862 bp, 10 predicted proteins | sample SalMarWE160290MG_FD_202153 | JGI IMG/M metagenome (GOLD analysis project Ga0307422, IMG submission 202153) | Salt marsh sediment microbial communities from the Plum Island Ecosystem LTER, Massachusetts, United States - WE1602-90 | ecosystem: Environmental > Aquatic > Marine > Intertidal zone >...
AGCTCAAAAAATATGTATCTCAAAAAGATGATTTAAATAATCAAATAGATGAAAAACAGGTGGAGTTAAAGGAGAAGGAAAAGGAACTTTCTGAGTTGAAAGAAACCATAATTCAGCATGATGATACGTCTATGGATTTGTCTCACGAGCTTACAAAGATGCGTGAGGAATTTAATGAAAAAACCAGTGAACTCCATGAAATAAAACTTAAACGTAATCGTTTTACAGATAAGATAGATGCGTTGGAACTCCAAGTTGCAGAGATGCAAGAGACAAAGTCGGCATACGAGTTTGAACTAAAAGACATTGATTGGCAAGCCAATGAATTTAGAGATGATCATCAGAAGAAAAACAAAAAGGTTAAAGATATTGAAAAAAATCTTTTTGATAAAAAGAAACGTGAATCGGAGCTCACTGAACAGTTAAACGATTTGGAAAATGCTATTAGAAAACTTCAACGTGAGCAGTCAAAACTACATGCAGAGTATGATGCACTACAGTCGGTTCAAAGCAGATATAACAGAGCGGTTAATGAAATCTTAAAAGCCAGAAACGAAGGGTTGTTGGAGGGAATTCATGGAACCATTGCAGAACTTGCCCACGTAGATGAAACATATCAAACTGCAGTGGGCATATCAGCAGGTGCACGTATGCAGTCCATTGTAGTTGACAATGATATCGCAGCAGCAAATGCAATTCAATTTTTACAAAAAGAAAAACTGGGCAGAGCTACATTCCTTCCCTTGAATAAAATGGCATCGGGCAAACCACGTGGAAAAGCACTCATGACCATTAAAGATCCAAGTGCGCATGGCTTTGCAATCGATCTCGTTAAGTTTAATGACGAATATCAAGGCGCCTTTTGGTACGTATTCGGCGACACAATAGTAGTTGACAGTCTGAAGGATGCGCGACGCTTGATGGGGGGCGTACGATTAGTTGATTTGAAAGGCTCTCTGATTGAAGCAAGTGGTGCAATGAGGGGAGGAAGCAAATCAAAAACTCACCTCTCATTTAGCGATATTGACCGTAGCAAACTGGAAAAAGTAACCCAGGAGCTCAATGATGCCATCACTAGCCAAGATGCACTATCTAAAGAACTTGCAGAGTTAAAAAAAGAGGCAGTCGAACTAGAGAACAATCTTAGATCTTTCAGAACAGAGGCAGATAAAGAGATGCAGGTTAAAGATTTAGAGGTGCGAAGAAAGGAATTCGAAGGGAAACTTGAGGTGCTTGGCAAAGACTTGGAAACAAAAATAAAGGAAAAAGAGGCTCTTGATTTGAGGAAACAAGAACTTATCTCTAAAATCGAGGAATACAATCAACGATTAGGGGAACTCGATTCAATAAAAGAAGAAAAGGGCAAACTTCTTCTAAAAGGAACCAAAAAAGAGCAAGCTCAAAAAGCAAGAGGTCTAGAAGAAGAAGTATCAAAACTCAATGAAACTATGTTGAGGCATTCCTCTGAAAAAGATGCATTAGAAAAGAAAATAGAACTCCTCATCGAACGTAAAGAGGAGATATCTAACAGACTGGAATTAAAGGAAAATGAAATCGAAAAACACAAGAGTTCAATTGAAGAGTTGAAACAGTCCCGATCCAATTATCGTGACGAGTTAAAGGCACTTATGGCTGTTGAAGAACAAATGACCGGCAAGATTAAAGAATTCTCCGTAAATCGCGATAAAATCTATAGGAAAACTGTATCAGTTGAAAACGATCTTGATAAAATAAATACTCGTGTCGAGTCCTACTATGATCTAATTTCAAGGGCAAAATACAGATTACCTACTCTAGAGGACGCTGTGCGAGAGCTTGACGAAGAGCTTAAATTATATAATGTTGAAATCACTGGCAATAAGATACCGAATGTTGAATCACTAAAAGATTCTATGAAGGTCATTGAGGAATCTATGAGGGAGTTAGAACCAGTCAATATGCGTGCTCTTGGAGAATATGAGCATCAGACAGAACGTAAGACAAAGCTTGATGAGGATGTCAAGCATTTAAAGGATCAGAAAAAGAACTTAGTGAAACTGGTAAAAGAGATAACGACCAAGAAAAAAGATAGATTTTATGATGTCTTTGACGAAATCAATAAGAACTTTAAGGAGGCATATGCACGGCTTTCAGAGGGTGGCGAGGCAGAGTTAACGCTTGAGGATTCAGAGAACATCTTTGAAAATGGCCTTACAATAAAAGCAAGACCGCGCGGAAAGAAGGTACTTTTGCTTTCTGCACTTTCAGGTGGAGAAAAAAGCATCGCATCGTTGGCATTTATCTTTGCCATTCAAAATTATGACCCCAGCCCATTTTATGTGCTAGATGAGGTTGACATGTTCCTTGATGGGGTAAATGCAGAAACAGTATCGCGCATGATAAAACAGAATGCACTAGATTCGCAGTTTATCTTGGTTTCACTCAGAAAGATTGCATTAAAGGAGGCAAATCACATATATGGTGTTACAATGAGAGAAACCGGCATTTCTGAAATGATAGGCAACGTAGATCCATCATCTGTAGGACCAAAGGGTGAGATAAACTTAGGAGGAAAACATGGAGCAACTTAAAATCGATAATGATGTGATAAATCATTTACTATTTCATAAGGCACTCATTGACGAAGAGGATGATGCAACTAGAATTAACTATTATGTTAACATGCTTCAAAAGACCAATGATGGAGAACACATCTCCATAGAAGATCCCTTTGACAGGTCCATAGCCATAGCCTTTGAATTAGTAATGAGACAACACCTTAACCCATGGGATTTGGATTTGGTGAGTTTTTCTACCATGTACCTTAAGCGAGCAGATGAGGAGAAAATCGATCTGATAACTGCAGGTCGCATAATTCTTATGGCATGGAAGGTGCTTAAGCTACAAAGCGACAATCTTTTAGTAAGTGTGGAAACAGAAAAGGAAGAACAAGAATCTTTTGATTGGGCAGATTTACCAACCGAGATGTGGCTTGAAAATGATGATGATTATTCATATACTAACCTTATCATGAAGATGCCAGAGCCACCACTAGATGAACCTGTTCGAAGAGATGCCAAGAGAAAGGTCACGTTGATTGAACTTTTAGGTGCTTTTGATCAAGCACGTAAGGAATCCGAGGAATACCAAATTCTTGATCAAGAACGACAGGCAGAAAGAGAGATGCTAAGAATAAAGGCAAGAAAACGCATGATAGGTACGGTCCATGAAGATAATCTTGAGGAAGATGTTGAGGCAATCTGGAAGAAAATCAGAGAGTTTGATAAAAAAACCATGTCTCTTTTTGACTTATGTGAGAAAGGAAATCGAGAGGAAGTTATTAAAACAATCATATCAGTTTTATTTCTTGTATATGATAACAAAATAAGGGTATATCAGAGAAAATTTCCATATGGAAAGATATATATCAAAAATATAGGTTACACCTAAAAGGGATGGCCAATGGGAAAAAAAGAGAAACGTTTGGTTGAATCCGTATTGTTTTCTGCTAGCAAACCAGCAAGCATCAATGGTATCAAAGAAGCTACGGGGCTTTCTTCAAAAAAGATCAAGGAGACTCTAACGGAGCTTATTGAAGACTACAACGTTGAACGTAAAAACGATACTTCGATGGAAATAATAAAGGCAGGAAACAAATATGCTATGCAGGTCAAAAAAACGTATGCTGATCAGTCTATGCTGGTCACAGCGCCAGATATTAATGATAATATGCTTAAAACCTTATCTCTCATAGCGTTCCATCAGCCTGTCAAACAATCTAACTTGCGCAGGATGGCAGGTCAAAAGATATATGATCATGTGGATGAACTTGTTTCAATGAAACTAATTTATAGCAAAAAGCATGGTGCAACTGAAATGCTTACGACGACAAAACTTTTCCCCGAATATTTTGGCATCGAATCTACAAAACCGGACGAAATACGGGATTTTCTTGCAAAAAAGGTGATCGGAAAAATATCAAATGTAGATGATCAAGAATAGTTTTTAGGATAATTCTACTTACAATTGTTATGTTTAATATTTTTCTATTTTCATTGTATATAAAGTATGGATTCCGCTAGGCTTTGGGACAATATTATGAAATCATGCTGTTCCAAAATCAATTTCAAGGTTTTCAAGATATTTCAGATAGGCTAATCGTTTGATGTTATAATCCCAGTTTCTTCTAAATCTTTGACTATCCTAATTGCCATAGCTTTAGATACATCCAATTCTCTTGATATGGAAGAATAATTTGTTTGGTATGATAGAGAACGTACAATCAAATAGAGGAATTTGTAAATATCTGTTTCGTATTTTATATTCGTGTTTCTTAATGCTGATAGATCCTGTAATATAACTTTTCTAATGGAGTTTTCTAATGCCTCATAAAATCCATTTTTAGGGTATAGTAGATCTCCATACTTTATATATTCTTTAAAATGTTCATAGGTTTCTGCATGTTTTTTGGTTAACAAAACCTTATCCTTTATAATTTTTTCAAAAGAGACAGCAGGTATGTCGGGATTTCCAAATGAGTTTTGGATTCATTTGGAAATCCCATATGCGTTACCTACATTTTGATGGATGTTTATTTAAAGGCATGGTTCTTATCAAACAATGAAGGAAGGTAAATAATAGATGAACAATAAGTTGTTATTGGTTGTATTGTTGAGTTTAGTGGGGGCTGTTTTGCTATCTGGCTGTGTTCAGGAGGATTATGGAACCTTGGTTTTGCATATCACTGATGCTCCTGGTGATTTGAATATTACAGAGGCTCTAGTTACAATTTCATCTATTGAAGTTCACTTGGCATCTGCAGGAAATAATAGCACTGCTGGATGGTACACCATTGTTCAAGATTCACAAACATTTGATCTTATTGCAATCCAGAATGTTACAGAATTTCTTGGCAGTGAAAATTTGAGTGCTGGAGTATACACACAAATGCGGTTAAATGTAGATGAAGCGTTGGTAACTATAGATGGAATCCAGTATAATTTGACTATACCCTCAAAAACAGTAAAATTAGTGAAATCATTTAGAATTAATGAAAGTGAAACAACAACACTGACTTTAGATTTCGATGTGCAGAAATCTGTTCATAAAACAGGAAATGACAAATACATTATGCAACCAACGATAAAAGTAATACAAGAGTAATTTTCTCACTCATTCTTATTTTATTTGTCTCTTACTTGTTTTTGAAATTGATTTCAATTTGGAAAAATCTGAGTTTTTTCAAACATATTTTTGATCTTAAGAAGAAAATGTTATGAAACAGACCTGCATGAAGAAAAAACATTAGTGGTCTCGCTTGTATTATTCAATAAAAACTGTAAAATCTGCGGAGATGAAACTAACAATCCAGATGGAATCTGTGATGATTGTAAGGTTTCAATGATGAGTGAGGATGATATTACACCGACTTTATGAAATCAGCCGAAAGGATATAGCAATTGTTGAAATGAAATCAGTCCACTAACTACTTGTTTTATGACAAATATTGTAATTAAAATGTCTGGAAATATTTGATAACGTTCATCTGTTGTTATCTATATCGTCGAAATTGATAAGGCTGTATTCAAAGAGATACTTTGTTGGATTCCATCCAATCATACACTGCATCCTGCCTCCTACATCCTGAGATAGAACAAGCCAAATCTTGGCACCATCTGGATAGTTCTCATCATCTTCGGCTGGTAGATCTCCTATATCAACCGATTCTTTGATTTTGACATTGCCATAGTCGTCTACTCTAGCTTCGCCTAGGATAATAAGACCATCTCCCGGCCAAGGATCTGGATAATAGATAAGAGAATACCAGCATCCTGGTTCTAAACGATGCCCATTGAATGCAAAGTCAAATTCGGATCCCGAAAGAGTATATTTCATCTTACCCCATGATCCCTTTCCGATAATCTCCCATGTTACAGGATCTTTCTCAAAGAGATAGAGATGCTCCACATTAGAATTTCCGGTTTGGTTATAAGGTTTTTTTGCAATAGCTGCTCCGTTAAGAATTCCAACTAGCATAAAAATACAAATTACGATCAATATCCAAATTTTTCCTTTCATCCTACCACCACTATACTATTTTTAGCTAATACTATATAATATTTGTTTGAAAAAATTCCAAACAAGAGATTCTGCCACTTTGACATTTTATCAAGATATATTTATATACTATCTTTACAAAAAATTAAGGCATAGGAGAGTAGGAAAATGGATGTGAAGAAATTGAGAATTCGACATAAAGAAAAAGTATCTGGAATATTTTTGATGCTGATGGTTGCGTTATTTTCTACTATGCAAATAAACGTAAGCGCTACGGGACTACCACCAGTTGCAGATGCTGGTGGGCCGTACACAGGTTTTGAAGGCTCAAACATTATATTTGATGCATCAGGTTCTTACGATCCAGATGGTGAAACTATTGAATATAAATGGGATTTTGATGGAGATGGTTTCCCTGATTCTAGAATCTGGATAGTTGATCCAACTAGCACACACATGTGGACAGATGACTACTATGGAGCTGTGATGGTTTTTGTCACTGACTATTTTTACTACGTTAATGATACAACAACAGTAACAGTTTACAATGTCGCACCAACAATTACATCTATCACTGGACTGCCATCTGATCCAATTGAAATTGGTACTACCGTAGAATTAATTAGCACATTCACTGACCCAGGAATATTGGATACTCATACTGCAATCTTTGACTGGGGTGATGGAACAATATCTACCGGCACAGTGACTGAGACGGATGGCTGTGGAACAGCAACTGATACCCATATATATACTGAAACTGGTGTGCATACGGTTACACTCACCATTACAGATAAAGATGGCGGTAGTGATACAGAAATCTTCCAATATGTAGTAGTGTATGATTCATCAGATCCAACAAGTGGTTTCGTTACTGGTGGTGGATGGATTGATTCACCGGCAGGTGCATATAGGGCTGATTCAACTCTCACTGGAACGGCAAACTTCGGATTCGTTTCAAAATACAAGAAAGGTCAATCAACTCCAACTGGAAATACTGAGTTTCAATATCAAATAGCTACTCTGAACTTTCACTCAAAAAACTATGATTGGCTGATAGTTGCTGGAGCAAAGGCTATGTATAAGGGTACTGGAACAATTAACGGAGAAGGAAACTACGGATTTATGATCTTCGCTATTGATGAGAAGCTCACGCCAAGCACTGATGTTGACATGTTCAGAATCAAGATCTGGGACAAGGACGACAACGATTCAATTGTTTATGACAATGACCTAGAGGAAAATGGAACTGAACTTAGTGGCGGACAAATCGTAATACATAAGAAGTAAGGAAACCCTTGCGACAACCGACAACTATTCAAGGATAGAGACTAAATCTATCTATCTCTTCTTCTATGATACTTCAGTCATGGAAGAACTTTTTTCTCTTTCTTTCTCATGACCTAAGTTTCAGAGTTTTATCTCACACATTTTGATGCGAGTTGCTAGCCTTTTCTCAGTTTTTTCGGATTCTCGAACTTAGCATTGAGATATACTACGAGGATGATAGAAGAATCGCAGATTGCCTGATTGAAAATTGTCCTAGTACAAATGTTGTTTTTGTTGAGAATTTTGAAAGATATTTATCTAGCATTTTAGCAAGTTTTCCCAAAGTATACAGATATTTTATCTGTCTTGGTCTACCAATGCCCTCTGCCGATAGCTGTTCTAAAAAATTAGGTATATGTGTTACATTCTCATTAATAATATCTATATTTTTGATACGTTCAAACGCATTTTCCAAGTCTTTAACGGTCTTTGCCGTAAGCCCTCAATAGAGTTAAAGTGCTTGGGGCTTTTAAGTCCCATCATAAATGCCGCGGGAGGGACTTGAACCCTCGACATCACGGTCTTCAGCCGTGCACTCTCCCAACTGAGTTACCGCGGCAAAGCAGTAAAATTGAAGTTTGATATTTTATTTTGCCTATTCAAGCGCAGCTATGACCTTATCAACAGTTTTGGAAATGCCGTTTAATGCATTTGTAAGCGAATGCAGGATTTTTGGCACTTCATCTGTAGTTACAGCCCCCTTGGAGGACGGCTCAACAACCCCCTCATGTTCCAACATCCGTAGTGAATATCTTACCATGTGTTGAGGATATTCGGTTAGTTCAGCCAATTTTATTATACCCATGGGTTGGTTTTCCTGCAACGTCTTAAGTACCTTAACATGTCTTCTAAGTATCTCAAGCTCAGTCTCTATAACGCTTGTAAGAGCACATCTTTCCTTCTCATTATCTTCCATTTTTACCATACCTCTAGGCTACTTGTTAACACATGTAATCTACTCCCAATATTTAAAAATCTCTATTGATTGGTTTCTACATCCAAAGTTGACTAAATTGATGAATAGCTTTTTATCCAATATGAACATTCATTTGGAGAAATCATGAGAAAAATCACTCAGAGATTGATAGTCATCGCGACTCTGCTCTTCTTGTTTCAATTTCTGATACAACCAGTCCTAGCAGATGGAGAAATCACTCTAGAATACTTTTATAACGAAAATTGCGGATCTTGTGTAGAATTACTTCTGACAATAGATGAAATTGGGAATAGATATAATGATACAGTTATTGTTCAGAGGAAAGAGATAACACTAAATACCGATTACTATGTGGAGTATGAAAATTATCTCAAAAATTCTAGTGTGCTTCTTGGATATCCCTTCGTAATCTTAAAAAGTGAAATTAATGATACGATAATTAAAGAAATCAATGAATTAGATGTGACTACTGAGTATATTGGAAATGCCATTGATGAATATTTATTCCAATTATTGGTGCAACCATATTTAACTGATGGAAAAATAATTCTTGAATATTTTTATAACAAAAGCTCTGACTCAGACATAGAATTGTTATCTACAATTGACGAAACCGAAGATAAATATCCAGATACACTTGCCATTTTTAAAAAAGAGATCACGTCAAATTCTACGTACCATATAGAGTATCAAAATCATCTAAATAATTCTAGTGTGCTTATCAACAACCCGTTTATCATTCTAAAAAGCGGAATCAATGACACGTTGATAAAGGAAATCAAAGAAAATGGCATTCTAAGATATGTCCAGTACCTTGAGAATAATATTGATGAATATCTTTCAGGGGGAAAAACCAATGAAAGTACTGATGGGAATTTGATAGAAGTCGATGTCATCTTCGGGAGAATAGAAATTAACATCTCCAGCCTCTCACTTCCAGTTCTCACAATTGTGCTTGCTGGTCTAGACAGTTTCAATCCATGCGCATTTTTTATTTTGATTTTTCTTTTGAATCTTTTATTATATGCCAAATCTCGTAAGAGAATGCTTTTGATTGGCAGTATATTTATCTTTTTTTCAGGAATACTCTATGCATTGTTTATGTTTATACTGCTTAACGCGGTTTTACTTACCAAACATACACCAATAGTTACCATTTTTGCAGGAAGTCTCGCACTTGTTCTTGGAGCCATAAATATCAAAGATTTCTTCTTTTTCAAAAAAGGAGCATCTTTAAGTATTCCTGAAGATAAAAAACCAGGTATATATAAGCAGATGAGAAATCTTGTTAAAAATCCCAAAACCACAGCAGTAATTATTGGGACGGTAGCGCTAGCTGGAACGGTTAATTTTTATGAATTATTATGCACTTTAGGTTTACCTCTGGTATACACTCGAAATTTGGCATCGTACAGCTTATCTGCAACTGAATATTATACCTACATCTTCTTTTACAATGTGATCTATGTTATACCACTGATAATCATTGTTTTAATTTTTGTTCTTACATTGGGAAAAAGAAAACTCACAGAATGGCACGGTCAAATGATGAAGCTTGTCACAGGGATAATGTTATCTTCCTTTGGTGCCATATTCTTGATTAACTACCAACTTTTGGCAAATATCATTACACCCATATTATTGTTAGTGTTCAGTCTTTTAGCAACAGCAGTTATTTCGTCTATATGGAAAAGGTACATGGGTAAAGAAGGAAAACTAGATCTATCAAAACTCAAAGAAAAAGTTAAAGGAAAGAAATAGAAGGGAGAATAATTCCATCCTCTCTATTTTAGATGAGTATCAACCAAATTCCTATGAGAAGAGCATCAGTTGCTGCCGTAGTTGCCATTGTTCCAGCACATTCCGCAGTTACCGTTATTTCCACTTTACTCAATCCAAATATCAGAAGTTTTTTAGCAACTATCTCACCACCTGCCTCAAGTATATTAATAACGCCTTCACTGGACTCATCTATTTTACCTAGTAGCCCTTTGCTCTCAATTGAGATGCTCCAGCCTACCTCATAAGCATCATCGTTTCCAATGTTTCTAATTATTGCAGTTACACCGATCCCACTTGTTATATCTATATCAAGTTCAACATCATGTGTTGTAAAACTCCATATATCTGATGTATTTTCAAACTCTGAATCATCGGCAATTGCATACCATTCATATGTACTACCTTTGGTAAGACCAGGCCAGATGACAGACGCCAGTCCGCCACTTGCGACATTTGTATCTGTACCTATCAGGCTATCATCTGAAGCATCAAAAAATGATACATCCATCATATCGCCATCAGGATCAGAAGCAATTGCATGTAATGTTGGACTAAGAGAAACGCCAGTTGCATCGTCAGAAGGTGATGGGCCTACTGGTTTACTTGGAGGATGGTTTGTTGGAGTGTCTGCAGTAGTGAAATTCCAAATGGGACTTTCATTTGATTCGTCTTTATCATCCCAAACAACAATTTGCCAATAATACATCTCACTGCAATTCATTATTCCGGGATTGTAACTCGTGCCAGATTGATTTGCCTCAACTTTTGGTGGTGGGCTTACCGTTCCAAAATATACATCATAGGTAATCGGATCGCCATCAGGATCGTCACTTATCCAACTAATATCCGCAGCAGTATCCACATCAATTGCACCGCTCTCAGGTGATGGATTCACAGGTTCATTTGGGGGGTGATTTGCAGGAACCTCTGTGGTAGTAAAGCTCCAAATTGACCCATTAGAAGAAATGTCGTAATTGTCCCAAGCAACAATTCTCCAATAGTATGTAATATTATGATTCATCGTACCCGGATTGTAAGACTCTGTTGACTGATTAGATTTAACTTTTGGTGGAGAACTGACCATTCCAAAGTATACATCGTAAGTAACAGGGTCTCCATATGGATCTCCACCATCCCAACTCATGTAGTCATTAACGCCCACATTGATTGCATCATTTGCTGGGAAAGGATTACTTGGAATATTTGGTGGAGCATTTGTAGCCGTAGTGAAATTCCATACTGCTGATTTTGTTTCAAGTTGAGAATCCTTTGAAACAGCATACCATTCGTATGTAGTGTCGTAGGCAAGATTAGACCATTGAAAAGATGCTGTGGCACCGCTTGATACATTAGTATCTATACCAATAATAACATCATCTGAGTTACAGAAACGTACATCCATGTTATCTCCATCTGGATCTGTAACATCTACACTTAATATTGGACTTAGATTTACATTAGCAGCTTCATCAATAGGTGATGGATTTGTAGGTTCATCTGGAGGGTGATTTGCTGTTGAAAGAATTGTTGTGAAATTCCACGTATCTGATAAAGTTTTAAACTCTGAATCATTAGCAACTGCATACCATTCATATGTGGTGTTGTGGCTAAGACCAGCCCATATAACCGATACGGTACTTCCATTGATACCATCATTTACAGTATCTATTATGCTGTCATCTGACGCATTGTAAAATGAGACATTCATTGAATCTCCATCTGGATCTAAAATATCCACACTTAGGGTTGGAGTCAGACCTACTCCAGTCGCACCATCAGAGGGAGATACCAATATGGGCTTGTATGGTGGATCATTTCCAAATATGTAGGCTGTTCCATTTATTCTTGTATGATTGATCTCACTGGGAATAGGATATGCAGTCAAAAGCTGACTATATGCGATTTCTAAATCACAAGAATCACCAGCTGAGCCAACAGCCTCAAACTCCAATCGTGCAATAGTAAAATCACCAGAGACACCAGACATAGAATAACCAGTAATATTGACAGAACCAATTTCATAATTAGTATAATTGAATATGGTAAAATCACTATCGTCGATATTGGTAACATTTACTACAGAAGGGTCCCACGAAAGATTGATACTAAACGAACCAAGATTAGAAACACCAGTAACATTTATAAAACCAGCACTGACGTCACCTAGAGAAACATTAACATCTTCAATGGAAACAACTGCAGGTGAATCATTTGAAGATGGTTCTGTAGTAAATGTATACACTTCTCTAGCATAGGTGCCACTACCACTTGGATCAGTAGCATTCACGTACCAAGTATATGTCATGGAGTAATTTAGACCTGATATAAAACATGTCTTGGTACCATCTGTGTCACCATTACTATCATTACTTCCAACATCAGGACTTGTTTCAATATTCCAATTAAAGCTGTCATCTTCCGGATCGTCGATATGGATGCTTAAAGATGAAATGGACATCGGCACGATAATAGCACCATCTGATGGACTTTCACCCGATAAAACGGGTGGATCATTAACCTCTTCCTCAGTAATGAAACTCCATATATCAGATTGATTGGAATAGGTACTATCTTCTGCAATAGCATACCACTCATATTCAGTATAATAGCCGAGGTTCAGCCAAGTAACTGATGCTATTCCGCCACTTGCAACATTTGTATCTATGCTTATCAAACTACCATCTGAAAAATCGTAGAACGAGACATCCATAGAATCGCCATTAGGATCCGTAACCCTCACACTTAATGTTGGATTTAGGGAAATTTCAGTTGCACCATTATAAGGCAATGGGTTTGTAGGTTCATTTGGATAATTGTTAGGAACAGTTATATTAGCATGTAAATCTACACTATAACCCGTCTCTGATCCTATCGTAATTGATTGATTATCATATGGAACCCAATCATCGCCAACGTAAAAATAGCCTGTTTCTCCTTCATATCCTGGGGGGATGCCAATGATGTAATTATCTTCATCCCATTCAATGGTTGTTGTATTAAATGTATTTCCATCAATAACGATTTTTACTCCGACACCGACATCTGCTATTGCCCCATCAATAAAAACCGTTCCATATATAGATTTTGGACCAGCATTCATGTTAGCACAAAGAGCAACAATACTTAATGAAGTAAACAACATTATCAAAAGTATTGAAATTATTTTCTTATTTATCATAAATATCTTCCTGCACTTCCCGCATTTTTATAATATATATTACTATTTATAATCAATTTACATCATATATATGTTTTGCGCAAATGTCATCCTAATGATTCATTATAATTTTTGATTTACATCACATATGAAAAATTCTAAACGTAGCTCTTAATCCACTCCTAACAAAAGAGAAATGAATTGAAGAAAAGTTTATTTCTTAATTTTTTTCTTTGCCTGGATCTTTGTCTTGCTTTTTATCGTCTTTCTCTTTACATTTACAACCAGGAAAATTATAATCAGAACGATTATCGCCAGTAAAATACCTACACCCAATGCATACCATATTGCATTATTTTCAGATGTTTTCTCGGAGGTGCATTCAGTAAATATGCCTGCCTTGATATTATAGACATAATCCCAATCGCCATCTCCATCATTGTCTATTAAATAAGTACTGTCATCTTGTTTATTAATATCTGTTTGATTTTTAGTTGAATTGCTATAGAATGCATCGTAGTTTCCGTCGCTATCGTCATCAATAAGATAACCAATATCTTTGACCCAATGCGTGTCTATTAAAACAGTTAATTTTGTTGCTGCTGAGTCTGTTTCGTTGTCATATGCTTTCACGGAGATCTCATATATTCCAGGAGCGGCCCAATTATGTGTTTGAGTAGCTGCTGTTCCACTTGATAGGAAATCTGTTACAGTATTTGCACTGCTATCGTCCCAGTTAAATGTGTATTGTATTGTATCATCATCTGCATCAGTAGATACTGCTGTGTAATCATAAGCAGTGTTTTTATTTCCAGTTGTAGGGCCATTCACAGTTGGCTTTGTCGGTGGATTGTTTGCTATTGTGATTACAACATCAACAGTGTCCTCGTCTGTAATACCACCATCATCAGTAACCCGTAGAGTCACTGCATATGTATCAGCTGCATTAAAAGAATGTGTAGCAGAAATAGATGCAGAACTAGCATCATAGGCTCCATCATCATCCCAATCCCATTCATACAAATCAATTGTACCATCGCTGTCAGCACTTAGAGACCCGTCAAAGTTAATTGATTCTCCTACAAATCCAGATGTCTGGCTTGCAGATGCATTGGCTACTGGTGGTATGTTAGTTGGTTCAGCAGGTGGTAAACCGCCATCATCGTCATCGTCATCAGATGAAGATTTTGTTATGATAGCAGTACCGTTTTGTCTATCGTGATAAATCTCACTGGGATCAGAAGACTCTGCAGTTAAAAGCTGACTATTGATAATCTCTAAGTCACATTCATCACCAACAGAAGCGCCAGAAGCAGGCTCAAACGTAACCTTAGCAATAGTAAAATCACCACTCATAGTATCATAAGAAAAAGCATCCGCACTCAAAACACCAGCAGTATCATCCACATAGTACTCCATAGAATCAAAGTCACTATCGTTAACATCAGTTACAGTTACCACATCAGGATCCCATGAAAGGGTAACATCACATGAACCAAGATTCGAAACATCACTGACTGTCAGAAGACCCCAATCGCTTCCACCTTTAGGGATATTAACTTTATCCATGCTCACAACAGTAGTATTTTCACTATTTATAATTGGAGCAACTGCTACCAAAGACATCGCCAATAACAAAATCATAATACATGTTTCACTTTTTTGTCGATTCCTCACATTATCACCTCTATAATTTGGAGAAAGAAAAGGATGGATGGTACATTTGTAATATTTGAAACATCTCTATCATTCAATTTATTCTCCATTTCCTTCTTTGTTTTTTATTTTCTCATTATCTTAACATTATGAAAAGAATCCTCTTTTCCCCGTTCCATCTTAATTTTATTCAGACAGGACACATATTAAATGTTTATTTATATATTTTTTGTAGTGAATTCTGTTTTGTATAACCCAAAATTATTTTCTCCTAAAAAAAGGTGAACAACCTCACAGGTGTCCTCTATCTCAACAGGTAAAAAAGGGAAAGATGAGAGCAGATTTTATTTTTTAAATTTGCCGGTTTTCTTCCAGGGTTGTTTCTTCTCAGTTGTCTTTTTTTGCGCTACTTTTTTGTCTTTATCTCGTTTTAGCAAATAACTAAGTATGATTAGAATCAGTATTATAATTATCGCTAATATTGTTAATAGTGTATAATCATCGGTTGTTGGCTCTGTGTATTCAGTAAACGTACCTGTCTCAACATCAAAGACATAATCCCACTTGCCATCTCTATCATTGTCTATTAGATAAGTACCGTCATCTTGTTTTTCAACATCTGTTTGTTCCCTAGTTGCATTGTTGTAGAAAGTGTCGTAGGCTCCATCACTGTCATCATCAATAAGATAACCAATATCTTTGACCCAATGCGTGTCTATTAAAACAGTTAATTTTGTTGCTGCTGAGTCTGTTTCGTTGTCATATGCTTTCACGGAGATCTCATATATTCCAGGAGCGGCCCAATTATGTGTTTGAGTAGCTGCTGTTCCACTTGATAGGAAATCTGTTACAGTATTTGCACTGCCATCGTCCCAGTTAAATGTGTATTGTATTGTATCATCATCTGCATCGGTAGATACTGCTGTGTAATCATAGTCAGTATTTTTATTTCCAGTTGTATTTCCATTCACAGTTGGCTTTGTCGGTGGATTGTTTGCTATTGTGATTACAACATCAATAGTGTCTTCATCTGTAGCTCCATCATTATCTGTAACAGTTAAAGTTACATGATAGATTCCACTGCCTAGATAGATATGTGTTGTCGTTTTTCCGTTTCCTGTTGCACCGTCGTCAAAATTCCAAGCATAACTTGTTATGGTACCATCACTGTCACTACTAAGGGAACCATCAAAGTCTATTGATTCTCCTACAAATCCAGATGTCTGGCTTTCTGATGCACCGGCAATTGGAGGATTATTTGCTATGGTACTTGTACCGTCATCATCACCAGTTCCGCCATTACCAGATGAGGTTTTTGTTATGTGAGCCACCCCCTCCAGTCTACCATGAACAATATCGCTGGGAATAGGATCTGCAGTCAAAAGCAGACTATCGGTAATCTCCAGGTCACATTCATCACCAGCAGAAGCACCAGAAGCAGGTTCAAACGTAACCTTAGCAATAGTAAAATCACCGTTCATGGCATCATAAGAAAACGCATTCACACTCAAAACACCAGCAGCATCATTCACATAGTAATCCATAGAATCAAAGTCACTATCGCTAACATCAGTTACAGTTACCACATCAGGATCCCATGAAAGGGTAACATCACATGAACCAAGATTCGAAACATCATTGACTGCCAGAAGACCCCAATTGCTTCCACCTTCAGGGACATCGACATCATCCATGCTCAATACTGGATATCCAGCAGCATAAATCCGAACTGTTCCATCCATACTAATATGAGCAATATCACTAGGAATAGGATCTGCAGTCAAAAGCAGACTATCGGTAATCTCCAGGTCACATTCATCACCAGCAGAAGCACCAGACGCAGGTTCAAACGTAACCTTAGCAATAGTAAAATCACCGTTCATGGCATCATAAGAAAACGCATTCACACTCAAAACACCAGCAGCATCATTCACATAGTAATCCATAGAATCAAAGTCACTATCG
>Ga0307422_1000792_pt1 | contig 16859 bp, 13 predicted proteins | sample SalMarWE160290MG_FD_202153 | JGI IMG/M metagenome (GOLD analysis project Ga0307422, IMG submission 202153) | Salt marsh sediment microbial communities from the Plum Island Ecosystem LTER, Massachusetts, United States - WE1602-90 | ecosystem: Environmental > Aquatic > Marine > Intertidal zone >...
TTCCGCAGTTGTCGGTGTATTCTGAGGTTATAGCCCCTACTGCCGGTGCTGCCGGTGCAGAAGCCATGCATACATTCCCCTGTGCTCCCCCAGGAAGCACACCGGTAAGTATTGGAGGGTCATCATCACTCACCTCAACCGTAAAATTACATACATCTGTATTCAATTCAGAATCTGTGGCTGTCCATGTTACCGTAGTACTCCCCAAGTTAAAAGAAACACCATCAAGACTGGATCCAGAACCTGATGTAACACCTGAAAGCGCATAGGTCACCGTGGGTGAGGCGCAATTATCTGTTGCTGTTGCATCCCAGCCAGTACCACTGTGTTGATAAGTACAAGCTGAATTTGTGTTTTGACTCTGTGTGCCGCTAACCGGACAAGAAATTACCGGAGAGCTGCCTATTGGGCTACCTCCAACCGTAAGTGAATGGCCAGCAAAAACAATACACCCATTTAATATAAAGAGTTGATTGGTAACAGTAACATCACCAGTAAGTGTAACATCTGCAGCATTATCAATTGTGAGATTGTTCACTGTAGATAAGGCATTACCAATTAGCTGGGCAACTGAACCATTATAAGTATAATCAGCTCCTGTATTAAATGTTTTTGTCCCGGTAACCTGAATACTGCCAGTTCCTGCTGTCGTTGAAAGTCCTTGTGAATGAGCAGTTACAATCTCGGCCCCTGAATTGAGGGTAAAAGTGCCATCACTGCCGTCAATGATGCTTGTTCCTACATCCAATGTAGACCCACTATTAACGTTAAAGTTTATTGTATTTGTGAAAGTTCCTCCTGTTTTCGAGTAGGTTTGGGAAGATGCACCATTAAAATTGATGACTCCTGGCCATCCACTATTTTGAGTATTTATATTACCTCCTGAAATAGTAAAGTCACCGGCAACATTGAATGTCCCAGTATTTCCAACATTATCTTCATTCATAATTAAAGTGCCACTTGCCATACTTACGTCACCTGCAACTGATAAAGTAGAATTTCCTGCCCCTGTAACAATAGTATAATTTCCATCAATCAGATTGAAATTTCCACTTACATTCATAGTGCAGGAACCCGTTCCATTGTTCATTTTGAAAGAAGCACCATTGTCAATGACCATATCCCCTGCAACATTTATTGTATATCCCGTAGCATCGGGGGTCATCCTAAGAGATTGATTGTTAGGATCAAATGCTCCGGTACCTGAAACAGTAAAATCACCTGCAATAGTGATATTGGATTCCAAATACAGATTCCCAGAGTGCCCGGGACAATTCCATGTTAAATTTCCGAAGGTTTGAGCAAAACCCGATGGAACATTGCTTGTGACCCCAGTAATGTTGCAATCTGAAGCTGGATCCCAAGTAGCAGTAGGTATCGTGCCTCCAGTTCGGGTATGATTATAAATCGAAGACGCATTAAAAATGATATTAGCACCTCCACCAGTTGAAATTCTGCCAGAGTTATTTACAGTTCCAAAGACGCTTAGGTCATCACCTGATCCATTATTAAGTGTTAGGTGCCATACGGGATCAATTGTAAGAATACCTCCAGTTTCTACAACAAGTTGGTCCAAATTTTTATCAGCAGTTAAGGTTGCCGTGTGTCCGCTCCTAATTGAAATAACTCCATCTGTCTGATTTGGAGCTGCGCCTGCAAGACCCCATCCTCCATTATATTCTTGCCAATTGGTGGCGTCTGCAAAATTAACAGGTCCATTTGTTTGAAAATCTCCATTAACTTGTCCATACCCCTCCACTATATAAATACAAGAAACAAAGTAAAACAGAAGAATTTTTCTTACCAGATAGAAAAATATATGTTGGTTGTTAATTCTCATATATTGAAAAAGAAGAGATAAATTTTACTTATTTCTTCATACCCTTTACCTATTATGTTTAAATCCCAAAGCCAATCTGTTTTTTACAATAAATATTCCTGCCGAAAATCAGTAATCGGCAGGGATTCCAAAAAAATAGGCTCATATTCTTCATTTACAGAACCTTGCAGTAACAAACGTTTATACGGCACGCCTAATAATAAGTTCCGATAATTTTGGGAAAAATACCTCAATTAACAGAGGCTAAAATAGAGGATTATGGATTTAGTTGATAAAAAGCTTATTAACAAAGGTTTTTGAAGACAATTGAAGTAATAAAAGCAGGTATTAAATTATCACCCTTATGCTTATGAAAAATAGATGTTTTCCGGATTTTTATAAATACTGAATTTATCGCTAAGAACAGAATCCTGAAAAGCAGGTAATCCATCTATTTCAGGCGCTTTAATTCCATTACCGAATAGCTTATTCCCAACGAACACGCGAGCTTCGTCCCAGAGATTATTTTTAATCAGATATTCATGCAGTTCTTTCCCTCCTTCGACCAATACCGATACTATATTCCGTATATACAACTGTTCGAATACCGGACTTAAATCCTTGTCTGAAAAATCGATTTTAATATACTCTGTCACCCCTTGCCGGTCTGTTTTTTTAGCATTGAAGATCAAAGTTTCCTGTGTGTTATCCATGACATTAAAATTTCCCGGTATCCGTAAGGTACGGTCAAGAATGATCCGCAGAGGATTCGGGCCTTTCCAGTGCCTTATATCCAACCTGGGATTATCCATAATCACTGTATTTGTCCCTGCCATTATACCCTGTTCCTCGGAGCGCCATTTATGAACAAGATTTCGCGAAAGCGGACTGGATATCCAGTTTATGCCAATAGGTTCTCCGGGATTTCTGATTACGTCAATGAATCCGTCTTTTGTCTGTGCCCATTTCAAGATCAAATAGGGCCTCTTCAATGCATGAAATGTGAAAAACCTTTTATTCAGGCTGCGACATTCCCGTTCCAATATTCCGGTTTTAACATATAATCCATTTTTTCTCAATCGTTCAATACCTTTGCCTTCAACAAGCGGGTTGGGATCGGGGGTGCCAATTATAACCGAAGGAATTTTTTTTTCTAAGATCAAATCGGCACAGGGAGGAGTTTTACCCATATGGACACAGGGTTCAAGATTGACGTATAAAGTACTCTCTTTTAAAAGCGAAGGAGTTTTTACAGAATTGATCGCATGTACTTCGGCATGAGCCTGACCATACTGCTTATGATACCCTTCTCCTATCACCTTTCCGTTATGAACGATCACTGCTCCAACCATCGGATTGGGTGCAACATGTCCCAGTCCGTTTATTGCCAATTCAAGGCAACGATGCATAAATATTTCGTCTGCCGGTTTGGTTTTATCCACTTTCATGTATTTTTGAATTGGAAAGGTTTTAAAAAATGCTTTTATCTGCCATTCAATCCGTTTTTCACTCAAAATTGCATCCGCTTTATCCAAAGCAGGAAATCGATAATGTATTCAAGCTTGTTGTGGACGATCTGCTAAATTACAGTAAAATAGAAATACACCAGAATTTGCACAAAAATATATTACCTGAAACGGAAAAGAAAATGCAGATAATCCTTGAGCGTCTTGCGAATGCCGAACCCATTCAATATGTCCTGGGAAGAACTGAGTTTTATGGCTTATCCATCTCTACCGATAAACGCGCCCTGATCCCTCGTCCGGAAACCGAAATCCTGGTAGATAGTGTAGTAAAAGAGCATGCTTCGAAAAATAACCTGAATATACTGGATATTGGTACCGGTAGCGGTTGTATAGCTATCGCCCTGGCAAAATCATTTCCCGATTGCCATATTACAGCTATTGACAACAGCAAAGAAGCGCTTGACCTGGCTCAAATCAATGCTAAGTTAAACACTGTAGAGATCGATTTTATATACGATGACATTTTAGATCCTCATGCAGATTATGCATTATTTGATATCCTTATCAGTAATCCGCCCTATGCAAGGAATTCTGAAAAACAATATATGCACAAAAATATTCTTGAATTCGAACCGGAAAATGCACTCTATGTTAAGGACGATGACCCTTTGATCTTTTACAGGGCCATTGCCGGTTTCGGTAAAAAACTCCTGAATCCGCAGGGCAGCATATATCTTGAACTGAACGAATTTCTGGGAAAAGAAATAGAAGAACTATACTCCATTTCAGGTTACAGGGAAATTAAATTAAGTAAGGATCTGAATCAGAAGTACCGATATTTAACAGCCAGAAAATGAAAAAATCGCGTCCGATATCAAAAAAGGAAGCCTTATTCCGCTTGATGAAGCTTTGCAGCCACTCGGAAAAATCATCTTCCGATATCGAAATGAAACTTAAAATCTGGGGATTGCAACAGCACAGTCAGGAAATCATTGATCAGCTGCGTAAAGAGAATTTTCTTGACGATTCCAGGTATGTAAAAGCATTTGTCCACGATAAAATACTCATTAACAAATGGGGCAGCCTTAAAATAAAATATCATTTGTTTCGAAATGGTATTTCCGGTAATATTATCGAAAATGAGCTATCTTCATTTGATCATCAATTGTACCGGAAAATGATTTTCGAAGAATTACAAAAGAAGAAAACAGCATTAAAAAAACATACGCTGCAGGTGCTTAAAACAAAGCTATATGCATTTGGAAATCAACGGGGTTATGAAGTTGAATATATCCGCAATTTTATCGATGAATCTGATGCATTATAATTCTAACATAAGTTTTATAATTTTACCCAACTAATAATGAAAGCATGATCACACTTGAGCAAATTAAAGATCTTGACGGGCGTATACTTGCGCTAAGGAGGCATCTTTGACATCGATAATAAATTAAAACAGGTTGCCGATGACGAGGTGAAAACACAAGCCTCCGATTTTTGGAACGATCCGAAGGAGGCAGAATTACATCTTAAAAAAACTTCAACTCTTAAGTACTGGACGAATGCATTTCAGGAGATTATGACTCACGTTGATGATCTCCATGTACTTTTTGATTTTTTTGAAGAAGAAGAAGCCAGTGAAAAAGAGGTTGATACACAGTATAGTAAAACAAAAGAATTAATTGAGAACCTCGAATTTAAAAATATGCTCGGCGAAGACGAGGATCCATTGGGAGCTATTCTTAAAATTAATGCAGGAGCTGGGGGAACTGAAAGTCAGGACTGGACAGAAATGCTAATGCGAATGTATATTCGCTGGGGCGAACGAAATGCCTATAAAGTAAGAGAGATCAGCTACCTGGCTGGAGAAGAGGCAGGAGTAAAATCGGTTACATTAGAATTTGAGGGAGAATATGCCTATGGCTACCTGAAAAGTGAAAGCGGCGTTCACCGTTTGGTCCGCATTTCACCATTCGATTCAAATGCCCGCCGGCATACCTCATTTGCCTCTGTTTTTATTTCACCGGTGATTGATGATGATATAGAAATTGAAATTAATCCTTCCGACCTGGAGTGGGATACTTTTCGTTCGAGCGGAGCTGGTGGTCAAAATGTCAATAAGGTTGAAACGGGTGTACGTGTAAAACATGTTCCAACTTCAATCACAGTTGAAAATACCGAAACCCGGTCGCAATCGAAAAACCGTGAGAATGCATTGCGAATACTTCGATCACATTTATATGAACTTGAACTTCGCAAGCGAATGGAAAAACAGGCCGAAATTGAGGGTAAGAAAATGAAGATCGAATGGGGCTCTCAGATTAGAAATTATGTACTTCACCCCTATAAGCTTGTTAAAGACCTACGCACCAATGTTGAAACAGGAAATACACAGGCTGTATTGGATGGGGACCTGAATGAATTTATGAAAGCTTACCTGATGGAATTCGGAAAAAAATAAAAGAATAGCCATGCTTGTGATTTACCATAATCCCAGATGCCGTAAAAGTCGGGCCGGTTTGGAATACCTGAAATCAAAAGATGTTAATTTTCAGATTATCGAATATATTAATAATGGCCTTAGTGAAGATGAATTGCGTGAAATTCTTCTCAAAATGAATCTTGATCCGATAGAACTAGTCAGAAAACAGGAGGATATTTTTAAAAAAGAGCTTAAGGGGAAATCCTTTACTAAGGATGAGTGGATCAGAATCATCTGCGATAATCCGAAATTACTGCAACGTCCCATTGTGGTTGCAAAACACAAAGCCGTATTGGGTGATCCGCCGGAGAATATTGATATATTGACGAGGTGATAAAGCAATACGAATGAATTCTTTATCTCACTTCACAACTATATAACTTCGTATCTTAGTTATAAATTTTAAAAATAAAAAACATGGAATACAGAACAGAACACGACACCATGGGTGAAGTCAAAGTACCTGCCGATAAATACTGGGGAGCGCAAACACAGCGTTCAGTAATGAATTTTCCTATTGGCCCGGTTGCCTCTATGCCTATCGAAATCATCTATGCTTTCGGATATCTTAAAAAAGCTGCCGCTATTACTAACCATAAACTGGGTGTTCTTCCGGAAGATAAAATGAAACTTATATGCCGTGTATGCGATGAGATCATTGCCGGTAAGCTTAATGATCAATTCCCGCTTGTAATCTGGCAAACCGGCTCCGGTACACAGTCGAATATGAATGTCAACGAAGTAGTAGCAAACCGTTCGCACGTTCTTCAGGGAAATAAACTGGGTGAAGGAAAAACCCAGATACATCCCAACGATGATGTAAACAAATCTCAATCATCGAACGATACTTTCCCAACTGCCATGCATATTGCTGCCTATAAAAAACTGTCTGAATCTACACTTCCCAGACTTGAGTTGCTGCGAGATACATTGAAAAAGAAATCAAAAGCCATGATGGATGTAGTAAAAATTGGCCGTACGCACTGGATGGATGCTACACCGCTTACTCTCGGACAAGAGTTTTCGGGTTACGTTTCACAACTCGATCACGGATTACAGGCTTTAAAGAATACGCTCCTTCATCTTGCCGAACTGGCCCTCGGAGGCACAGCAGTTGGTACAGGCCTGAATACTCCTAAAGGTTATGATACTGAAGTTGCTGCACAGATAGCCAAACTGACAGGATTACCTTTTATTACAGCAAAAAATAAATTTGAATCCCTGGCATCGCACGATGCTATTGTTGAATCGCACGGAGCATTAAAACAGCTAGCTGTGAGCTTGATGAAGATAGCCAATGATATTCGCCTGCTTGCTTCGGGCCCACGTTCAGGAATCGGTGAGATTATTATTCCTGAAAACGAACCCGGTTCGTCCATAATGCCCGGTAAAGTAAATCCTACACAGGTAGAAGCTTTAACCATGGTGTGTGCACAAGTCATTGGAAATGATACCACCATTGCTATTGGCGGCATGAATGGACATTTCGAATTAAATGTTTTTAAACCCGTAATGATAGCCGGGTTCCTGCAGTCAGCTACTTTGCTGGCCGACGCCTGTAAAGCTTTCAGTACTAATTGTGCCGCAGGAATAGAACCTAACCACCAACGTATTAAATCGCATCTCGATAACTCTCTCATGCTTGTAACAGCTTTGAATACACACATTGGTTATGAGAATGCCGCCAAAATAGCTAAAAAGGCGCATAAGGAAGGGAAAACTCTGAAAGAAGCCGCTATTGAACTAAAACTACTTACTGCCGGGCAATTCGATGAATGGGTCATACCCTCTAAGATGACAGGTTCTCTTGATAAATAACCGGATGAAAAAATATCTTCTTATTTCTCTGCTCCTCCTTCCTCTCAGCTTACTGAGTCAGAGCAATTTTATGGCCATCAGTTTTGGGGGCAACCTACCCTTGAAAAACTTTGCTTCATATAACGATCTTACACAACATGGTTTTGCATTAAATGGATTCACAGGGGATTATTCCGGAGGTTTTTTCCTGAAAAAAAATCTGGGAATCGGGGGAAACATCCGGTATGCTTCAAATACTCTTGATGAAGATGCCCTAATCGATCTGCTTTCCGAAGAGTTTCCAATTGATTTTCCATTAGATGGTGACCCCTCCTATTTCAGTGGTTTCTGGAAATATATTTCCGTGCTGGCCGGTCCCGAATATACGATTCAAAGAGAACGGGCCAACATAGATCTGTATATGCTAACGGGAATAAATTTTGTATTACCACCCGAAATGAGTATTTATGCAAACAACCTCGATGATTATTACAATCGAAGTCTTGAGGTTAGGACTGTCAATCTTGGATTTGAAGCAGGATGCGCTTTACGATATCATATAAATACTTATACTTCTATCCGGATTCATATGAGCTGGTTCATTTCAACCTGTAATGGCAATATAATTAAAGATAAGCAAGTGCTGGGAAACAAAACTTCAGAAAAGATTGATTACTCCTGCCCGATCAATACCCTTAATGCAGGAATCGGGGTAGCCTACAGATTATAATTAGTTGCAGCATGAGTACTCTCAAAAATCATCAACTCTTTAACGAGTTCCCACCTGTCAGCACTGAGGAATGGGAAGAAAAAATCAGGCAGGACCTGAAGGGAGCCGATTATGAAAAAAAGTTAGTGTGGCAGACTCTTGAAAATATCAGGGTACAACCCTATTACAGAAAAGAACACCTTGCTGATAAAGAATACCTGACTCCCCTACCGGGAGAGTTTCCCTATGTAAGAGGAAATAAAGCCGGTTCCTACCATTGGGAGATCCGGCAGGATATTAAGCTTGATGATATCGAAACAGCTCATCAGAAATCACAATTTTACTTGGATCATGGAGTGACATCGCTGGGATATATTTTTCCGTCGGCAGGAGAAAAACCACTATTAAAAAACCTGGCTGAGTTCAGCCGGTTACTCCGGGACATTCCTTTGGACCGGATCGGTTTTAATTTTATTTGCGGATATAATGCCCCGAAAATCGTAAACATGCTTCAGGCTGAAGTGGAATTCCGCAAGTTTGATAAAGCCCGGATTCGCGGTTCAGTTGATTTCGATCCGCTGGGATACCTTACCATTACAGGCAAATTCTATACAAGCGAAGATGCTGATTTCGAAATATTGACCCACCTTTTACAATTTGTATCTTCTCATCTACCAAACTATCATGCTCTGGCAATTAACGGATGTTATTTTCATTCTGCAGGTTCATCCATAGTGCAGGAACTGGGATATAGTCTGGCCCTGGCCAACGATTATCTTTCACGTCTTACAGATTCCGGACTCACAGTCGATACTGTCTGCCATCATCTTCAATTCAACCTGGGGATAGGTTCCAATTACTTTATGGAAATTGCCAGGCTGCGTGCTGCGCGTTTTCTCTGGGCAAATATTATGGAAGCTTACCATCCTGAAAAGGAGGGATCAAAGAAAATGTATATCCATTCCATCACTTCAGATTGGAACCAAACCCTCTTCGATCCCTACATGAACGTGTTACGCGGCACCACAGAATCCATGTCAGCTGTTATTGGCGGTACCGATTCACTCCTTGTTCGTCCTTTCACTGATCCCTACAAACCCATAACTAATTTTTCCGACCGACTGGCACGTAATATTCAGATTATCCTCAACGAAGAAGCTTACCTGGGAAAGGTTGCTGATCCTGGAGCCGGTTCCTATTATATCGAAAATCTTACAGATTCTATCATCGAGGAAGCATGGAAAATATTTCTCAAGGTCGAGGCGGAAGGAGGATATCTGCAGGCACTCAAAAAAGGTATCGTTCAGACAGATATTGAAAAAACAGCCCAACATCGTTACCATTTGATTGCAACACAGCGCGAAGTCATGGTTGGCACCAATCAATATCCCGACTTTAATGAATCTGTGAAACATGAAATTGATGAAGAAATTGCCTTCCCGGTTACTCCTATCGGGGATGCCATTATTGTTCCCCTGAAAAAATACCGCTATAGTATGGAATTCGAAAAGCTGCGGCTGGCAACCGAAAAACATACACATCGTCCCAAGGTATTTATATTAACCTTCGGTGATCTTTCCATGCGCCGGGCCAGGGCGACTTTTTCGTGCAACTTTTTTGCCTGTGCAGGGTATGAGGTAATTGATAATCCGGGATTTTCGTCAGTTAAGGAGGGAGCAAAGGCCGCACATAAAGTAAAGGCTGATATGGTTGTACTGTGCAGCAGCGATGATGAATACGCCACACTGACTTCTGAAGATTTAACACAACTCAGAGATAACGCTATTCTGGTTGTGACCGGTGCCCCGAAGTGTATGGATGAGCTTAAAGCTAAAGGAATTGAAAATTACATTCACTTCCGATCAAATATACTTGAAACACTTACTTACTATCATCAAATTCTGGGTATCAGCGTATGAGAAAAATTCTACTGTTCTGTTTACTTAGCTATAATCTTTTTATAATACCCTGCCCTGCATCGGATAATATGCAGGTCTATTACCGCGATTGCATTTCCCTGAACGGTGAATGGAATATTATTGTCGATCCGTATGAAAATGGATACTACAATTACCGGCTGGAACCCTTCGACCAGATGAATCAAGCCTGGGCAACGGGTTATTATGGTGATAAAAAAATGCAATCTCCCGGCGATCTGATAGAGTACGATTTCGATAAATCACCTGTGCTGCAGGTTCCCGGCGATTGGAACACACAGGACCCAAAATTCTATTACTATGAAGGGACCATCTGGTACCGTAAAAAATTCGATGCCCCCGAATTACCGGACGGCAGGCGGGTAATCCTGTATTTCGGGGCCGTGAATTACCGGGCCGATGTATACCTGAACAGTAAGAAGCTGGGAACACATGTCGGAGGATTCACTCCATTTTACTTCGAAATCACTGATTTTTTAAAAGACTCGGATAACTCGCTTGTTATAAAGGTTGATAATAAAAGGCTGAAAGAAGGAGTGCCCACTTTAAATACCGACTGGTGGAACTATGGTGGAATTACACGTGATGTGAAACTGCTTGTTTTGCCTTCAACCTTCATTAAAGATTATTCCATTGTATTGGAATCTTCATCCGAAAAAATTATCAAAGGAAAGGTAGTTGTCGATGGAGGGACCCATGAAAAAATCCGGATTATTATACCTGAGTTAAAAGTAAATAGTTCTATAAGTCCTGATGAAAATGGTACCGCTGAATTTTCTTTTCAGGCTGAGAAGTTAGAATTATGGTCGCCAGATAACCCCCGCTTATACCGGATTGAGATCACTGCCGATAATGATACGTTGATCGACTCGGTGGGTTTCAGAACCATTGCTGTTGAAGGGAAACAAATTCTTCTTAACGGTAAACCTATTTTCCTTAAAGGAATTTCCATTCACGAAGAATATGCTACCGATGGAGGAGGACGCGTAAATGCCGCCTGGCAAGCTGAACAATTACTTGATTGGGCAAAGGAACTGAGCTGCAATTTTGTACGCCTGGCACATTATCCTCACAACGAAGATATGGTGCGAATTGCCGAACGAAAAGGAATTATGGTCTGGTCGGAGATCCCGGTTTACTGGACCATTGACTGGAAAAATGAAAGTACGTTTGAAAATGCACGGAACCAGCTTCGGGAAAATATTCTGCGCGACCGGAACCGGGCCAATATCATTATTTGGTCACTAGCCAATGAAACACCGGTTACTCCGGCCCGAAACGAATTTCTTACAAAACTGGCTGAGTGCGCACGACTTCTTGACAACACCCGTCTGATAAGTGCTGCCCTGGAAAAACATTATAAGACGGATTATGTAGCTGTAGTGGAAGATCCTCTGGCAAATATTCTGGATATTGTATCTTTTAACGAATATATCGGATGGTACGATGGCCTTCCGGAAAAGTGCAATCAGGTAAGCTGGGAAATCTCCTACAATAAACCTGTTTTTATAAGTGAATTTGGTGGAGGAGCCAAATATGGATATCATGGAGATATAGACCTCCGCTGGACCGAAGAATTCCAGGAATATCTGTATATAAAATCCCTGAATATGCTTGATCAAATCGACGGATTGTGTGGTATGTCGCCCTGGATCCTGACTGATTTCCGGTCGCCCCGAAGGCATTTGCCCGAAATTCAGGACGATTTTAACAGAAAGGGTGTTCTTTCGGAGAAGGGAGAGAAAAAGAAGTCATTTTTTGTATTGAGGGAGTATTATAAGAAGAAATAGATTATAAGAGTATAGAGTATTGAGATGTGAGCTTTGAGATATGAGACTTGTAAATATATGACGGAATTGTATAAACAAAATTGAGGTATTGATGCATAATTTTCGGGAGCTTAAAATATGGCAGCGGTCAAGAGAATTAGTTAAAAATACCTATTCCATTACTAGGAATATGCCTCCTGATGAGTTGTATAGCCTCACATCACAAATCAGGCGTGCTGTTGTATCTATTACTACGAATATTGCTGAAGGATGTGGAAGAAATAGTGATAAAGAACTAATGAGGTATCTCGATATCGCCAATGGATCAGCTTTTGAGCTTGAATCCTTGCTTTTACTGGCCTGTGACATGAAGTATATTCCTGTAAAGGAGGTTGAAGACATGATCACAGAAATAAACGAAATTGAAAAGATGATCTTCAATTTCAAGCTAAAACTTAAGAAACCATAAATATCTATTATCTCATATCTCAATACTCACTACTAAAAAATTATGCGCCCTGACTTTAAAAATATAAACATCAAACAGTTCTCTGGCAAGGCAAAGAATATCGCTGCGTGGGAAAAAGAAAACGGTATTGCCTCCGATTGGCTCACTGCTGAGCAGATCCCCGTTAAACAGGTGTATACCAGCAAGGACCTGGAAGGTATGGAACACCTCGATTATGCTGCCGGTATACCACCCTTCCTTCGCGGTCCCTATTCTACCATGTTCGTCATGCGCCCCTGGACCATTCGTCAATACGCCGGTTTTTCGACCGCCGAGGAATCCAATGCTTTTTACCGTCGTAACCTGGCATCGGGACAAAAAGGCTTGTCGGTAGCCTTCGACCTGGCAACACATCGGGGTTACGATTCCGATCACGAACGCGTGGTTGGCGATGTAGGGAAAGCAGGAGTAGCGATCGATTCCATCCTTGATATGAATATCCTTTTCGATCATATCCCCCTGAAAGAAATGTCGGTCTCTATGACTATGAACGGGGCCGTACTGCCCGTTATGGCTTTCTACATTGTTGCTGCCCTGGAACAGGGGGCAAAGCTCGAAGAACTGAACGGCACTATCCAGAATGATATTCTAAAAGAATTTATGGTCCGGAATACCTATATCTACCCACCGGAAATGTCAATGCGCATCATAGCCGATATCTTTGAATACACAGCTAAAAAAATGCCCCGGTTCAATTCCATCAGTATTTCCGGTTATCATATGCAGGAAGCCGGCGCTACTGCCGATATTGAACTTGCCTATACCCTGGCCGACGGGCTGGAATACTTGCGTACCGGAACAAATTCAGGAATGGATATCGATACTTTCGCTCCCCGGTTGTCTTTTTTCTGGGCTATCGGGATGAACCACTTTATGGAAATTGCCAAATTACGTGCAGCCCGCATACTGTGGGCAAAACTGGTGAAACAATTTCACCCGGAAAATCTTAAATCTATGGCACTTCGTACACATTCGCAAACATCGGGCTGGAGCCTCACCCAACAGGACCCGTTCAACAATATAGCCCGTACCTGTGTCGAAGCCATGGCCGCTGCGCTCGGGCATACTCAAAGTCTGCATACCAATGCCCTTGACGAGGCCATAGCTTTACCCACTGATTTTTCAGCACGTATTGCACGAAATACACAAATTTATTTGCAGGAAGAAACCCAGATTTGTCGGTCGGTTGATCCCTGGGCCGGTTCATACTATGTGGAATCGCTAACCCATGAATTGGCACATAGGGCTTGGGAACATATACAGGAAATCGAAAAACTGGGTGGCATGTCGAAGGCAATTGAGACAGGGATTCCTAAAATGCGGATCGAAGAAGCCGCTGCCCGTAAGCAGGCTCGTATCGATGCCAATAAAGATACCATTGTAGGTGTTAACAAATTCCGCCTTCCACAGGAAGATCCCATGGAAACACTCGAAGTGGACAATACCGCCGTTCGTGAAGCACAAATCAAACGACTGGAAGCGTTGCGTAAAAATCGCAATAATGCTGAAGTTGAGTCTCTTCTGAACAAAATAACCGAATCGGCACGCACAGGAAAAGGCAATCTTCTTGAACTTTCTGTCGAAGCAGCAAAGGCAAGAGCTTCCTTAGGAGAAATATCCTATGCCATAGAAAAAGTTGCCGGACGTTACAAAGCCATGATTCGCTCGGTTTCCGGTATTTATTCCTCGGAAACAGGCAAAGACCCGAATTTTATAAAAGCCAAGAAGCTATGTGAAGAATTTGCCAGGAAAGAAGGCCGTCAGCCGCGTATTATGGTAGCCAAGATGGGGCAGGACGGTCACGACCGGGGTGCAAAGGTTGTGGCAACAGGATATGCCGATGTTGGATTCGACGTGGATATCGGACCCTTGTTCCAAACACCGGTTGAAGCTGCACGCCAGTCGGTGGAAAACGACGTACACATATTAGGTGTATCCAGCCTGGCTGCAGGGCACAAAACCCTGATCCCACAGGTTATCCGGGAATTGAAAAAACTGGGTCGTGAAGATATTATGGTGATTGCCGGAGGGGTCATTCCGCCCCAGGATTATGATTTTTTGTATAATACAGGCGTAACGGCCATTTTCGGCCCGGGAACTTCCATTACTATTGCTGCCATAAAAATGCTTGAGATTCTGTTGGAAACACATCACGGATAGCATTTCAAATATATACCGTACAAAAATAGACCGACTTAGAAGATTAGACCTTTCGTGTTTATCATCAGGAGTAAATTATTTATTCCAACATAAGAGTATTAATATGGTCCTGCCTTTGAGCGGGCTAACTCAGACATTACTAAACCTACAACCGGAAACGCAACCCATATAAGCCATAGAATCAGGCATAGTATAGTGGCATTTGATAATTGCATTTCACCAACAATCATCAACCCGATAATTATCAGAATAATGCCCCATATCTGAAAAGGATTGATATAGGTAAAAAAGGTATACATGGGCAGGCCCGCAGTTTCAGCGTTGAAAAATAAATTCAGTCCTATTTTGGATACATCGGCCATAGAAGTAACATTTTCAACACCTCTCAGGAAAATAATACCAACATTAGTAAAATCGCCAAGAATAGTAACAAAACTTACAAGACTCACTACCAGTATAGATTGCTTGTAATTTATTTTACCTCTAAAAATCACTACTCCTCCCCAAACCATAAGCGCCTGTATTAAAATTTTGATGATATAAATAAATCCGGCAGCAAGAAGACCGAAATATTTCATTGTCTCCCCCATGGCCTTAGCTTTTTCGGCTTGTTCAGGTGGCATGTTTGCAAAAACATCGTTGTGGGCCATTAGCTGTCCCTGTACCGGGAAAAATACAACTCCCTGAATAATGGTGATCAATAGAAGAATAAGCAGTACAATCATATAGTTCACCTGATTGTCTTTTATGGCTTTGAATTCAAAGCGTGGCCGGTAAATTATTGATAATAAGTCGTTCATGATGTAGCTTTTTTGTATTTCTGTATAATTTAATTTTAGTTTTAATGTGTAATGACTTTTTGTTCATCGGTTATGCCCTCCAGGATTTCAATATTAATTCCGTCAGAAATCCCTGATCTAATTGCTTTTTTCTCTATTTCCATACCGTCATTAAGTATCTCGGCATAAAAAGTATCATTTTCGAAAATTAAATTCTTCTCGGCAATAGCTAAAACACTATCTTTTTTTTCAAGTATAATTTCGGCAGTAGCGCTAAAACCTGAGAATACAGTCACCGAATCCGGAATGGTCAGCAGGGCTTCAAAATCGTACTTCATGACACCATTTTCAAGATTCCCTTTTGATGAAACCTTGCTGATGACTGCCTTGCCTTTGAAGTCATCGGAAACGGAGAGGTAAATAGTAACCGGCATACCTTTCCTGAGCACCACAATGTCTGATTCGATCACCTTGCCTTTAAAAATATATTCATCGAGCTGGGCAATAACTGCTATTGTGGTACCTATGCTGAACGAACTTCGTTCCTGCACGGGAGCTCCCACTTCTATGGGTAAATCAATGACAATTCCCGTAATAGTTGATTCAATAAAATTCGATATGCTACCTGATTTGTTCGAACCTTCCATTAAAAGTGTAAGTTGCGTTTCTGCATTATCGAGTTGTTCTTTACTCATCAGAAAGTTTTTTTTCGCTTCATCAAACTCGGCCTCAGATATGACATTGTCTTCAAACAGCGTCTTTTTCCTTTCAAAATTTACCTTTTCGATATCGAAACTTATCTGAGCTGTAGTTACATTATTTTTTGCTTGTTCAAGTTGCGAAGCATTTGGTACAAGCTTTACTTTTGCAATTTTCTGGCCTTTGACTACTCTGTCGCCAATTTCAACGAAGCATTGTTCCAAAATTCCTGAAATTGATGATTTCATATCAACTTCCTTTATTGGAAATAAATTGCCGGATATCAAACGCCTATTTATTATATCGGTATAAAAAGGAGTCGTGGTTTTTTCGAGAAGGTCCTTCCTGGCATCCTTTTTTCTGGTTACAAGTACCAGGGTAACTACAATAGTCAGTAGGACGACTATACCGATAATATTTGAGAGTTTTTTCATAACTTTTTAGTTGATCATTTCAGCATTAAGTGTTTTAACAGGCATGATAGCAGCCGCTTTCCTTGCCGGGAATATCCCGGCCAGCGTTCCGGATATTATTAACAGCGCCAGGGCAAATAGTACAACAGTAATATTTATATTGGCTTCTGCCAGCACATTATCCTCACTTTGAGAAATACTGCTCACTATCCAGTTGAACATCCTGATGCCTCCAAATCCCAGGAACATCCCTATCAGTCCGAAAATGGTCGTTACCACAAGTGCCTCGGTCACGATCAGCTTCATGATACTTGCCGGGGT
>Ga0307422_1000793_pt1 | contig 16853 bp, 13 predicted proteins | sample SalMarWE160290MG_FD_202153 | JGI IMG/M metagenome (GOLD analysis project Ga0307422, IMG submission 202153) | Salt marsh sediment microbial communities from the Plum Island Ecosystem LTER, Massachusetts, United States - WE1602-90 | ecosystem: Environmental > Aquatic > Marine > Intertidal zone >...
GTTGGCAGCCACAGGATGGTGGTGAGCACCATGAAGGCCGCCATGCGGCGTAGCATCGGCGGAAGGCTACGCGCCCGCGCCGCCACCGTCAAGTCGGCCACCTGTGCGGGGCGGCTTGGAGGTGCGGCCTGCGCGGGACGCGCCCGGGTCACCGATCCGGCTCTTCCTCGTTGACCTCCAGGCCCTTGGCGCGCTCGGTGAGCTCGTCGTCGTGGGGGTCTATCAAGCCGGCCTTCAGGGCCGCGATGGCCTCGTCGGAGGGCATCGGCGCGTCCCTCGACACGTCGTCGGTGGCGCTCATCACCATGCCGCCGGCGTTCGCGATCTCGGCCTCCAGCTCCATGCGCCGGATCTCAGCCTCGACTTCCGGGGTCGGCTGATCGTAGGCATCCTCGTCTTCCGGGCCGCCATGGCCCGCCTGCATCCAGCTCATGGGGTCGATTCCGTCGGGCACGAGGCCCTCGTCGCGCGTCGTCTGGGCCGAGGAATCAACCTCGGTCACCCCCGGGACGCTGGCCGTCGCCTGGCCTGAGACGGCGGCGCCGCACTTCGGGCAGGCGGCCGTGCCGGCCGGGATGGGCTCGGAACACCAGGGGCAGATCTTCGTTTCCATGGAGCGAACCCTAGTCCGCCGCGTAACAGATCGGCTATCCAACCATTAGGCCATGGAACGGCCATGACCGTGGACTGCCCTGACGCGGGTCCAGGGAACCATACGCGACCAGGCCGCCCGACGGAAGCCCCGACCGGCGGCGGAGCAGGTCAGTCCCCGCGCTCGAGTGTCGCCCGTATGGCCTGGGCCAGGACCTCGACGCTGTAGGGCTTGGCCAGGTAGGTACGGCCCCGGCCGCCGCTTCCGCCCATCTCGTCACCGGCGAAGCCTGAGCAGAGCACGACTTTGAGCCCCGGGCGCTGTTTGGACAGGCGCTCGGCCAGCTCCGGCCCGCGGATGCCGGGCATGACCACGTCGCTCAGGAGCAGGTCGATAGGGCCAATGTGAGCTCGGGCCAGCCTCAGTGCCTGCCGGCCGCTGGAAGCTTCGATCACCGCGTAGCCCAGGTCGCCGAGGCAGCGCCGGCTGAAGGCCCGAACGGCGGGGTCGTCCTCCACCAGCAGGATCGTCTCGGAGCCGCCCCTCAACTCTCCGGGTCCGGCCGCCGCCACCTCGGCCATCGCCGCACCCTCGATCCTCGGGAAGTAGAGCCGGAAGGCGGCGCCGCGACCCGGCTCGGACCGCAGATCTATCCAGCCGTCCGACATCTGGACGACGCCGAAGACCGTGGCCAGGCCCATGCCCGTGCCCTTGCCGGGCTCCTTGGTGGTGAAGAAGGGCTCGAAGACCCGGCTCTGGATGGCCTCGCTGATGCCTGCCCCGGTATCGACCACGGTGATCTCGACGAAGGGCCCCGGTCGGGCCCCGTGGTGCTTGGCCGCGGCCGCTGCGTCCACGTCGACGTTGGTCAGGGAGATCCTCAGAGTGCCCCCAGCCGGCATGGCGTCGCGCGAGTTGACGGCCAGGTTCAGGATCACCTGCTCCAGCTGAACCGGGTCGACCCTGACGCGCCCGACCTCCGGGTCAGGCTCGATCACGAGGTCGATGTCCTCGCCAAGGAGCCGCCGGAGCATCGGCGTGAAGCCCAGCAGCACCTCGGCGGGGTCCAGGACTCGCGGTTCCAGCTCGGTCCGGCGGGCGAAGGCCAGGAGCTGACGAGTCAGGCCGGCTGCTCTGTCCGCGGCCAGGATGATCTCGTCCAGGTCCGCTCTGTCCTCTTCGCGATCCGTCCCCAGGCTGGCCCGGACCAGCTCGGCGTGACCCCGGATGGCCGTCAGGATGTTGTTGAAGTCGTGGGCGATTCCGCCCGCCAGGCCGCCGATCCCCTCCATCTTGGCGGCCTGCAGCAGGCTGGCCTCCATGGCCACCCGATCGGTGACGTCGACCAGCTGGCCGGCGATCCCGATCGATTCGCCCGCTTCGCTGCGCAGAGGACCGCCGTAGATGTCCACCCAGACCTGGCGGCCGTCTTTGGTCAGGCGGCGGACGCGCTCGCCGCCGACGGTCTGGCCCTCTATCGTTCGTCGGACACGCTCGGCCGAGGCTTTCACGTCATCTTCGGGCGTCATGGCCGCTGGAAGCTCGTGACCCACCACCTCGGCCGCCGTCCAGCCGAAGACTCGCTCGGACGCCGGGTTCCAGACGAGGACCTTGCCGTCGGCCCCGATGACCTGGGTCGGCACCGGCGACGAGTCGACGATGGCGGCCAGAACCTGGGACGTCCGTTCCAACTCGGCCTCGGCGGCGCGCCTTGACTCGAGTTCGGACCTCGCTGCAGCCAGTGCCTGCGTCCGCCGTGCGTGGAGTCGGAAGACGTGGCCCAGCCCGAAGACGACGAACAGGAGGCAGGCCGTTCCGACCAGGAGAGGGTCCTTGAGCTGCTGGGCTTCCGAGACCGGGCCGTAGAGAAGCGCGACGTAGACGCCCGCGACGCAGGTCGTCCCAGCGGAGGCGAAGACCGCCAGGAGGGCTCGCCCCTGGACTCGGTCGAGAGCCAGGGCCAGGCCGATCAGGGGGAAGATGACGGCCAGGGCCATGCCCATGGCCATCAGGGCCGCGACCAGCAACGACTCGGCGTAGATGAGCACCAGGGCCAGAGCGAGGAACCGGAGCCGGCCGTCGCGGCTGCCTATCACCGACAGCGTGATGGAGACGGGCAGCACCAGGTAGGCGAGGACGCGGATAGGGGCCTGCGCACCGCCCTGGCCGATCGTGAAGGCGGCCGCGCCGACCACCACCGACAGGATGAGCCCGGCCATGACGAAAGACCGGTACCAGCGACCTGAGTCCGTCGGCTCCGTCTTGAGGGCCTTCTCGGCTGAACCTTCGGCCGCCATGCTCACCCCGTCGCGAGTCCGGGCGTGGGGCCGGGCATCCCCGCGCCGGTCCATCGTACACGTGTCACCGAGCCGGGTATACGTGTCAGCTTGGCGCCCGCACGGGGCCGCGGGCAGGAATCCGAAGCCCCGGCGCTGGCCGGGGCTTCGTGCTGCGTGGAGCGAGGATGTCGGGCTAGAAGCTCGTGCCCGCGACGGAGTTGATCCAGTCGATGACCGCCCGGCGGTCGGTGCGGTAGTACCAGCCGTCGCCACGGCAGCCGGCATTGGCCATGCCCCAGGAGGTGACAGCTACGACCTGGTTCGTGTCGGCCGGCCAGAAGACCGGGCCGCCGGAATCGCCGGAGCAGGTGCCGCCCCTGTTGTCGCCGTTGCCGTTGAGCTGGATGTTGTAGCCGTCGTTGTTGGCACTGACGAGGTTGACCAGCTTTTCGGTTGCCATCAGGCGCTCCCGGAACGAGATCGCGTAGGCGCCCCGCTTGGCCGAGAAGCTGATGCCGTAGCCGGAGACGCCAAATGCCGTGTCCTGGGTGCCGCGGGCCTTGATCAGGTCGTCGAGGACCTGCGGCGGGGCCAGGCTGGCGTACTCGGGCATGAAGATCGGCTGATCGAGGATGACGATGCCGACGTCATGCGTGTTCGGGAATCCGGCGAAGTAGTTGAAGCCGTAGTTGTACATCTCGCCCGAGGTGGCGCACAGGATGCCCAGCTGGTCGCCGCCGGTGCCGGTGCATGCGGTCGGGTAGCCGGTCACCGGATCCTGCTCGGTGGCCGGATCGTAGTTGACGCCGGCGTCCTGCTGGAACCAGATGCGGGCGTGGGCGTTGACCCCGCCCATGCCGTCGTCGGTGCAGTGGCCGGCGGTCAGAACCACCGTGGGCGAGAGCAGCTCGCCGGTGCAGCGGTGGACCCAGTTCCAGTCGGAGTCGTAGAAGCCGATGAGTCCGACAAACGGGTGCTCGAAGTCCTTCTGGTAGTTCTTGGTGATGGCTGCCGTGGGCCCAACCGAAATCGTGAGCATGGCCCCCGCCATCACGAGGGCGAGGATTCTCCGCATGCGTTTCTCCTCCGTGGTTCTAGCCCAAACCGCGGCTGCCGGCGGCGCATCTCCCCCACCTGCCGGGGGCCGCGAAACAGGACGCGAACGTACTACCGGCGCAGTCGCGCGTCAACGGCTTGAGAGGCCTGCTCGGCACGCGGAGGATGGCGCGCTAACCTTGTGTCGTGCTGCTGCTCGAACTGCCACGACAGGCTCCGCTGGCCGAAGGTCCGCTTCGGCCGGTGCAACGCGAGGAGCCGGCTCCCGGGCCGGGCGAGCTGCTGCTGCGTCTCACCGCCTGCGCGGTCTGCCGGACCGACCTCCAGCTGGCGACCGGCGACCTTGCGGCAAGGCGCCTGCCGATCGTGCCCGGCCACCAGGCGGTGGGGCGGGTGGCCGCCATCGGCGAGGGAGTGACCGGCTGGTCGGCAGGGGATCGGGCCGGGGCGTACTGGCTCTTCGGCACGGACGGGACGTGCCGCTTCTGCCGTAGCGGACGCGAGAACCTGTGTGAGTCGGCCGAATTCACAGGCTGGGATAGGGACGGGGGCTTCGCCGAGGCGATGCTGGCTCGGGCCGACGTCGCCGTCAGGATCCCCGACGGGTTCGCCGACCTGGATGCCGCCCCCTTGCTCTGCGGCGGCGTGATCGGCTACCGAGCCCTGCGTGTCTCGGGCATCGAACCGGGCGGCCGGCTGGGCCTCTACGGATTCGGAGCGTCCGCTTCGCTGTGCATCCAGGTGGCGCGCCACTGGGGCTGCGAGGTCCACGTCCGGGCTCGCTCAGAGGTGGAGCGTCAGCGCGCCCTGGAGCTGGGCGCGGCCTCCGTCGGCGGCTACGACGACCCGCCGCCGCATCCCCTCGACGCGGCCATCACCACAGCTCCGGTGGGCGACGTGGTCATGGCCGCCCTGCGCGCGGTGGACCGCGGGGGCATCGTCGCCGTCAACGCCATCCACCTGGACCGCGTGCCCGAGTTTCCCTATGACTGGCTGTGGTGGGAGCGCCAGCTCCGCAGCGTGGCCAACGTCACCCGCCGCGACGCCGCGGAGTTCATGGGCCTGGCCGCCTCCATCCCGATCAAGACGGCGGCGCAGCTCTTCCCGCTCGAGGCCGCCAACGAGGCCCTCCAGGCGCTCGACGCCGGCGCGATCCGCGGCGCTGCCGTGCTGACGATGGGCAGCCCCTAGCCGGCGCCCGCGGCGATCAGGAGCCTGACCCCGGGTTGAAGAGCTCGGCGGAGGTAAGGGCCTCGTGATGAGCGTTGCCGCCCGCCATCAGCACCCTGCCGTCTGTCAGCAGAGTGGCCGTATGCCCGGATCGCGGCACTGTCATCGGTCCGGCCGGGGCGAACGTGCCGCTGGCGGGGTCGTACAGCTCGGCCGACGCGAGGCTGCCTATCTGGTTCTGGCCGCCCGCGATCAGCACCCGGCCGTCTGCCAGCAGAGTGGCCGTGTGCCAGCCTCGCGGCTCTGCCATCGACCCTGTAGCGGTGAACTTGCCGCTGGCGGGGTCGTACAGCTCGGCCGAAGCGAGGTTATCCGGCGAATCGGCGTCGCTCTGGCCGCCCGCGATCAGCACCCGGCCGTCTGCCAGCAGAGTGGCCGTGTGCCAGCCTCGCGGCTCTGCCATCGGCCCGGTCGGGGTGAACGTGCCGCTGGCGGGGTCGTACAGCTCGGCCGAAGCGAGGTATTCCGGCGACTCGCTCTGGCCGCCCGCGATCAGCACCCGGCCGTCTGCCAGCAGAGTGGCCGTGTGGTAGACACGTGGCACGGTCATCGCCCCGGTTTCCGTGAACTCGCCGGTGGCAGGGTCGTACAGCTCGGCCGAACTGAGGATCCTGTACTCGTCATCCTGGCCGCCCGCGATCAGCACCCGGCCGTCTGCCAGCAGAGTGGCCGTATGGTCGAGACGAGGCACCGTCATCGACCCGGCCGGGGTGAACTTGCCGGTGGCAGGGTCGTACAGCTCGGCCGAAGCGAGTGCCAGTTCGGCCAAAGTGGGGTCCTCGCCGCTCCCCTCGCCTCCGGCGACAAGGACGGTACCTTCCGGTAGCACGGTCGCCGTGTGCTTCATGCGCTCGGTGCCCATCTCCCCGGTGGCCTCGAAGCAATCGCAGGCCGGCCCGAAGAGTTCCGTCCACGTGAGATGAGCGAAGGGATCGCCCCCCGCGATCAGGACCTGGCCGCTCGCGAGCCGGCTCGCCGTGTGACCCACGCGGGCCTCGGCCATCGAGCCTGTGGCCACGAAGGTGTCGGGGCCCGCAGCGTGGACTGGAGTGGGCGTCGCGGCCGTCGTTGGACCTGGGGTGACGCTGGGACTCGGGGTCGCCGAGGAGCCGGAGCAGCCGGCGAGGGCGATGGCTGCGAGAAGGATTGCGAGCGGGCCGCGCTCGCGGATTCGACCGGGTGCGGTCATCTCTCCCTCCAGAGCGGAGAACGCGGCGGCCTGCCCGCACGATGACGCAGCCGGCCTCAGGCAAGGATACGGGGAAAGACAAGCTCGGCGAGGCGGGTGCGGACGGTCTGCGCGCCGTGCCTCCCGAAGGGCGGCAAGTGGCGCGCCCGACAGGATTCGAGTTCCCGGACACCATACCGGCGGGGAAGCGAATTCCGGTAGGTGGAGCCGACCGCTGGTGGGCGTTGGCAGAGCGGCCAGCGTAGCAGTCGGGACGAGAGGAGACATAGCACCGCAGCGACCTGAATGTCCCGTTCCGGCGCGCATGCGATCTCCGCGGCGGCCTGGCGAGACGTAGTTGCTGGCTGATTCCGGCTGAAGCTCCCAGTACTGCTGTGGGGTCGGCTTTCCGCGGTTCGGGCTGGTGTCGACCTCGTCACGACCGCACACCGAATGGGAGATCGTCGGCCAAGTGGGGTCACCGGCGGCGATGGCCTTGAAGCCGACGAGGTTCATGCGTTTCCGGCGTCAGTCTGGCCATAGCGCCCCGCGGTCCCCGCTCTACCCAGCCCACGAGTGCCCGAGGCGGACTGAAGATTGAGCGGTCCGTGATGAACGTTTCGCGGGGTAGCGTGGGACGGCCCGTGGGCCGCCGCATACGGTAGGTGCCCGATTGCGCGGGCGCCAACCATCTCGCAGTATGGGCGGTTCTGTGGTGAGAGTGGACCGGGGACGGAGTGGGTCGGGACTTCGGCTGGCGGGAAGGTGGGGTGCATCGAGCGAGCCAGCCCCGGTTGAGGAGCAGGTCGCGTTCGCGCCTGCGAGTGTCGACGGGGACCATCCCAGTCGAGCCTCCCCAGCTCTCGCCCGGATCCAGCTAACCAGGAAAGGGGGGCGAATGCACCGCAATCACTGCAGCAGCAAGCGTCGGGCCGCGCTGGTGGCTCTGGCGTTTGTCATCTCGAGTGTGCTGTTCGGTTGGTTCCAGGTGCCGAACGCTGCGGCCAACATGTACAACCCGCCGTACGCCGATATCTTCGGCTCGCAGTGGTCGGATATCGACACGCGTCCGGCGGCCCACAATTTCTACACTTCTCTTAGTAGCCACTACAACAAGTTCCTCACCTACAACACGGACGTGTGGACGGCGATGGGGACGTACTTCGCCCAGAGCGATGCCATCTGGGTGGATTTCGGACATGGCGCCCCAGGCTACATAACCTGGTGCAAGCCGGGACGCACCGGCGGCTGCACAACCGTTCTTCGTACCAACTTCGACTGCGGCCTCACCGACGGCACCTGTCTGTCCAACTACCCCTCGTCGATCCACCACATCCGCCTGATGATCTTCGCCGGATGTAGAACGGCGCAAGGAACAAATATGGCCTCCTACGCCTACAGCTTCAACGGCGTCGACTCATCGATCGCCTTCTGGGACTACCTGCAGGTCGGCGGTCTGCTGCCCGCAGACAGGTACTGGGCACAGCAGTTCCCCCTGTACATAAACCAGCATTACACGGTCGGCCAGGCGGCCACTCTGGCTGCCCAGGACGTCGTCAACTATCGCTGGCCCTTCGGGGGTGACGGCTGGGACACTCAGCGTGTCTACGGCTCGGGCATCTACACCGAGCCGGCCGCCTACGGATCGTAGGAGGGCGAGATGCAGAAGACTAGGAACGCTGTCATTGCCGCAACTCTGGCAGCCTCGTTTGCGCTTGCTGGAGGGGTCGCGATAGTCGCCGGCGCGAATCCTTCCCCGGCAGCACCACCAGAGCCTGGCATCGGACGGGATGCGGCCGTGGCAAGGGTCCGCATGCTCGTCCCCGATGCAGCGGACCTGCACGCCTCTGACATGCAGGGCTCTGGGGTCAACAAGTTCTATCCTGTCGACGGCAAGGGCATCCACGCCAACGTGGATGCCGAGACTGGCCGCGTCAGGACGCTATTCGTCGCCGACCATGCGCCCACCGTGGCAACGGTAGGGATCGTCCCCGGCCAGGCCCTGGCTATCGCTAAGGCGTATCTCCGGGACCATGCGATCTCAGAGGTCGGCAACGCGCCTGAGGTGACTCTCATCGACCGTGGCGACACCAAGGAGTACGTAGTCGAGTGGCGAACGCGAGTGAACGGGGCTTGGGCCCCGGACACTCGGGCCGTATCCGTGAACCCCGCGACGGGCGAGGTGTTCGCGCTTCAGAACCAGTCGCGGTCGTACTCCCCGCCGCCGACAGCGAATGTCGCGCAGGCTGAGGCCGTAGAGGCAGCCGCAGCCGCGCTCGGCTGGGATCAGCCCATCGTTCGAGACGCCGAACTGTACGTCAGCTTCGACGATCAGGGATCGCAGCGGCTGGTGTGGCTCGTCCGACTCGTACGATTGGGGGGCGGGTCGTCCGCCTCGGTGTTCGTGGACGCGATGACCGGGGCGGCTGTGGTCGACTCGCGCAGCTGAGCTCTGGCCGTGCAAGGGGCGCGCATGCCGCGAGCTGATGGCGCCCCTTGCACCGGATTGATCAAGATCCGGCTGCCGCGTCCGTCGGCAGAACCTGACCGCTCCAGAAATCCCAGGCTATGAGTCGATGCCAGGATTGGCCGCCGTCCGTCGTGCCCTCGATGCCGGTCCGGGCGCCTGAGCTTCGGACTGCCGCGAAGCCCACCGACGAAGACCCCACCAGAATGGCGCTCTGGACGGCCGTGTCAGTAGGGCGCACCGCGCGGAGCCAGGTCACGCCGTGGTCCGCCGTCACGTAGAGGGCGTCGCCGGCGAATAGCAGACCCGAGCCGTTGGCCCGGATGTCCAGGCATCGCGCCGGCTCTCCGGCGAGCCCACCGTCCGGCGATCTGGACAGGACGACCGGCTGAGAAGCAGACCTCACTTCCAGAACCTGCCACGCGTACTTCGGCACGTAGGTCGGGCCTTCGTTGCCGATGCACAGAGCGTACGCGTGGTCGGGACCCGCTGCCACGATCTGCTGGAGTTGAGGCGTGGGCGCCGCACAGGGCGATAGCGAGGACATCCACGATTGGCCGCCATCGGCTGTCTGGTAGACTAGCTGAGCGTCGCCGAGGTCGATCGGCGATCGGGCCCAACCGTGGCTGGCATCGGAAAATGAGGGGTCCACCAGCCGGCCCACGCCCAGATCCCGCCAGGTGCCCCCTCCGTCATCGCTGACGTACAGGCAGGAAGTAGGGGTTGGGCCGATGCGCGTCGGACCGGCTTCTTCGGTGGTGTAGGGCGCCGTGCAGCGCGTGGCGCCGAAAAGCCGCGTGCCGGCGGCGGCGACCGTCGTCAGGGCAGGCGCATCGGGGTGTAGCACTTCCCACGTCTTGCCGGCGTCGGCGCTGCGGGCCACGACCAGGTCCCCCTCGTCGTCATGCGTTCCCCCAACGGCCACCACCCGATTCGTGTCGAAGGCTGTCACTGCCCAGACGTCTACGCCGCCGCCACCCGCGGGAGCGCCGGCCTGGAGCGGACGCCAGACCAGCAGCAGCCCGGCGATCGCTACCACCAGAACCAGGGCGGCGACTACCCGAGCGAACCGAAGCTGAAGGATATCCATACGATGCCCGGGCGCAGTGGCCGAGGCGGCTTGCTGCGAATCTCCCCAGCGCGGGTATCTGCCGCTCTGCCCGCCCAGCAGCTGCGCAAGCAGACCGCGAATCTCCGTGTCGAGATCATTGTTGGCGCTCATGTCAGGCCTCCCTGGTCCGCTTGCCCCTGGATCGAACTGCCCGTCGTTTGGCTCCCCATGGAGGCTCTCAGGGACGTGAGCGCCCGATGCAAGGTCATTGCGGCGGCCCCCTCTGACATGCCGAGGAGCTCGCCGAGCGCGCCGTGGGGGTAGCCGTGGAAGAAGTGAAGGACTACCGCGGCTCGCTGTCGGGGCGGCAAGGCGCGGATAGCGGCAGCCAGCGCTACCCTCTGGGGGGTAGACTCCAGCCGGTCGTCCTGTTGCGCATAGACATCGTCGGGGGCGCCAGTCCTGCCGTGGCGTTGTAGCCGCCTGCAGTGATCAATCGCCGCGTTGGCCACGATCCGCCGCAGCCAGGCCTCTGCCGGGCCATCCCCCCTGTAGCTGCGCCGCCGCCGATACGCCGACAGATAGGCGTCCTGGGTCGCGTCTTCGGCGGCCGACTTCGAGCCCGTGATGCCCAGAGCCAAACGGTAGGCAGATGGATAGGTCCGCGAGTAGAAGCCGTCGAAGTCATCCAGGTCCGAGGTGGCCATCCATCACCCCTTCGCTATATTGACGCACGCGACCCGGCCTTCCTAACAGCGCAGCGCGAACTGGGTGGTGGGAGGCCGAATGAACTTCTCATGGCTGTCAGACCGCGAAGGCCATGGCGCTCGAGTAGGGTAGCGCGACAGGCGGTTGGAGCCTGAGCTCGCAGTCACCCGACCGAGTCGATCGCGCGGTAGGGCGCTCGCAAGCTTCTCCGCAGGCCCTCGAAGCCGAGATCGACGAACACCTCGGACGCGCTCGATACGCTCCGGGCGGTCCAGGGACCGGGTACGACTTCCCCGCCGAGCACTGGGCCCCACCTGCGAACGAGCAAAGCGATCGAGTCGTGTTGTCCGGAGAGTCCGGCTCCGGACCAACGTCGCCAAGCGGGCTCGCGTCCGGGAGAACGCTCTCTATCTGGTCTGGAAGATCGTCGAGCGGCTCTCGGGAAGCTGGCGGACGCTCAACGGCGGAGCTACCCTCATAGGCCTCGTCCTCGCCGACGAGCACTTCGAGAACGGACTTCACATCAAGGTGAAGGTGGCCTGATCAACTACATGATCGGGGCAAGCCCACGTCTCCACGCAAGTTGACGTGAGCGCCACCTACCCAGGTGGGCTCCACCTACCCATTTGAGCGCGCCCGACAGGATTCGAACCTGCGACCTTCGGCTCCGGAGGCCGACGCTCTATCCGCTGAGCTACAGGCGCGCGGAGGGCAAGGATAGCAGCGCAGCGGCGCCTGGGGCCATCAACCGGCGAGGCTGGCGGCGTGCGCCCTCAGCCAGCGGGCGGTGACGGCGGGACGTGCTCCAGCTGCTCGGCGTGATGGCCGGCGGAGCCGCGGACGAGGCTGGTAACCAGCCCGATGCAGGTGACCAGGGCAGCCACCGCGAAGGCGTCCTGGATAGCGCTGCCCAGGGCGGCGCTATGGGCGGCGGACGAAGGCGGCCCCCCTCCCGCGCCAACCAGGTGGACGGGCAGCCGGACGGCCACGATCGCGGCGCTGAGGGCGATGCCCAGGGCCTGCCCGTTGACGCGCATCTGAGCCAGCGTGCCCGACGCCGTGCCCACCCTGGCGCGTGGCACGGACCCGAGCACGGCGCTGCTGTTGGGGCTCATGAACAGGCCCTGGCCGACGCCCAGCAAGACGAGCCTCCAGATCAGGTCCGGGAGACTGAAGTCCGGCGGCAGCTGGGTAAGGCTCGCCAGGCCGAGGATCATGACGGCCATGCCGGCGCTGGCCGGCAGCCTCGAGCCGAAGCGGTCGGAGGCGGCGCCGCTGAAGGGGGCCACAAGGGCCATCGCGACGGGCACCGGCGTGAGCAGCAGGCCGGCCTCGATCGGCGAGAAGCCGCGGCCCTGCTGCAACAGGAACGGCAGCAGGAAAGTCGCGGTGAACAGGCCGACGAAGGCGATGACCACGCTGGCGAGGCCTGCCGAGAAGGCCCGGATCCGGAACATCGCCAGGTCGAGCATCGGCTGGACGGACCGGCGTTCCGCCACCAGGAAGGCGGCGCCGAGGACCAGGAAGGCGGCCAGCAGGCCGGCGATCGCCGGGCTCGTCCAGCCCCACTCCTGTCCCTCGCTCAGGGCGAGCAGCAGGGCGAAGAGCCCGATCCCGGAGAGGGCGGCGCCGCGAAGGTCGAACGACTGGCCGTCCCGGGGGCGTTCGGGCGGCAGCACGCGGTAGGCCCACAGGATGGCCAGGATGCCTATCGGGACGTTGATGAAGAAGATGGCCCGCCAGGTTCCGCCCTGGGTCAGGATCCCACCCAGGGACGGGCCCAGGCTCAGGCCGAGCGAGACGCTGACGCCGTTGAGGCCCAGGGCGCGGCCCCGCTCTCGCGCCGGGAAGGTTCTGGCCACGATGGCCGGCCCCATGGCCATCATCATCGCCGCGCCTATCGACTGCACGACCCGGAAGCCGATCAGGGTCAGCTCGTTGGGCGAGGCGCCGCAGCAGACGCTGGCCGCTGTGAAGACGGCGAAGCCGACGAGGTAGACGCGCTTGAAGGTCACGACCTCACCCAGGCGCCCGAACGGCAGGAGCAGGCTGCCGATGACCAGCAGATAAGCCACGACCACCCATTCGATGGTGGTCAGGTCCACCCCGAAGTCGCCCTGGATCGAGGGCAGGGCGATGTTGACGATGCTGGCGTCGAGGGTCGCCATGAGGGAGCCGAGCGACACGACGGTCAGGATCAGCCACTTGCGGTCCATGTGATCACAACCCTAGCCGCCCGCCCTCCTTCCTGCCGGGGCCGTTCGGCTGCAGGCCGCGCTCCGGACGCTCCCGGATACGCCCGGCGATGTCGTGGAGGAATGATAGAGACCGCCCCGGGCGCCATGGCCGGAGAATCCGAAGCGGCTCCCGAGGGAGCCGCTTCGTTTGCTGTCCCGGTGAAGGTTGAGTCCGTACGAGACGAACCGTCTTCTGCCGCGCTACAGGGCCATCTATCACGTCGGCTGCACCGACTACCCTGACCCGACCTACCCATGTCCCTGTAACTGGGGCAGCAGGCTGACTGGCAGCTTCTAAAGTCTAGCGCCCATCTAGCCTTCATTCCAAGGGTTTTGGCGGGCAATTGGGTTAAAATCCCGCAACTTTGTGAGCGTCGGGTTACGTATCTGTTGCGAAGGGCGGAACGGCCCGGGTGAGGCGGCACTCTCCACTCTGCCAGCCGGCCCCCGCCAACCTGTCGGATGGCCCGGTCGGCCCCGTCAGGCCGACATCTTCACCGAGCGCATCGCCACCGGCTCGTGTGGGAGGTCGCGCCCGTCGCACTTCAGGGCGGCGATCTCGTCCACCACCTCCATGCCCTTCGTCACCTGCCCGAAGAGGGTGTACTGCTTGGGCAGACGCCCGGAGAGGTCCTCCAGGCAGATGAAGAACTGGCTGCCGTTGGTGTTCGGGCCGGCGTTGGCCATGGCCACGGCGCCCCGAACGTAGTCGCCGCTGAACGGCTCATCTTCGTACTTGTAGCCGGGGCCGCCGGTGCCAACGCGCGAACGGTCGAGCTTGTCGATCTGGCCGTACTGCCCGTCGCCGCCCTGGATGACGAAGCCGGGCACGATGCGGTGGAAGATCACGCCGTCGTAGAAGCCCTTGTTCGCCAGCTCCACGAAGTTGGCGGCCGCCCTGGGCGCACCCTTGTCGTGGATCTCGATCTCGATGGTTCCCTTATCGGTCTCGATCGTCGCCGTTGGCATGACTGCCTCCGTCTACGGAACGGTGTAGGTGGTGGTGAGGATCACGGCTGGCTGGAGCGCCATGTCGTCGTTGTCGCCGCCGGTGGGGATCTGGGCGATGCGGTCGACGACATCCATGCCGGACATGACGTAGCCGATCTGGGCGTAGTTGTTGGTGTTCTCACTGCCCAGGCTGGCCTGGGCCTCATCGTCCAGGATGATGAAGAACTGGGAGCTGCCCGAGTTGGGAGCCGAGGTGCGAGCCAGGGCGACCATGCCCCGGGTGTAAGCCCTCGTCACGGTGTCGTCATCGACATTCCAGTCGGGGCCCCCCAGGCCCATCTTCGCCGGCGTCAGGTTGGGCAGCCGGGCGTACTCGCCGTCCCCCGCCTGGATCACGAACCCGGGCACGATGCGGTGGAACAGGACGTTGTTGTAGTAGCCGCAGCGGGTCAGGGCAGCGAATGCGCCCGCCGCGTTGGGCCCCAGCGTCGCATCCATCTGGATCACGATCACGCCATAGTTGGTGGTCATGGTGATGGTGGCGGTGGCGCCCCTGGGGAGCGGGAAGGGCGTGTGAGCCGGGCAGTTCGAGGGGCTGGGGGCCAGGCTGTAGGGCGGGGCGCTGGGCGGGACCGTGGGCGCCGGCGTGGCCGAGGGCGTGGGCTCGTTCGTGGGCACGGCGCAGGCCGCGACGAGGAGGGCCACGGCGGCTGCGCTCGCCAGACGGCGCGACGGCGAGGAGATCGAGGCGAGGATCATCAAGCGGTCTCCAGGGTTGAATCTCTGTCGTCTGCGCTTCATGGCGACGCGCAGACTCCGAATGGTAGCCGAGATACGTTCGGCGTCGCGGCTAGGACCGGGCAGCCAGCAGCCGGCGCTGGAAGCTGATCGGCAGGCTGCCGTTGTCGAGCAGGGCGTCGTGGAAGCCCTTGAGGCTGAACCCGTCGCCCAGACGCTGCTGCTCGTCGGCCCGAAGCTGGAGCAGAAGCACCTTGCCCAGCAGGTAGCTGAGCTGGTAGGTAGGCGTGTACGTGTAGCGGAAGACCTCGGCCTGGGCGTTGGCCCGCTCGAAGGCGGTGTGCTCGACCAGGAAGTCGGTCGCCTCGTCCACCGTCAGCTCGCCCCGGTGCATCCGGATGTCCAGCAGGATCCGGCAGGCTCGCCAGATGGCGTCGGTGTGCATCGCCAGCAGGAACTCCGGCCCGGCGTCGAAGCCCTGCTCGCGCATCATCTGCTCGCTGTACATGCCCCAGCCCTCGACGAACTCCGGGGCGTCGGTCAGCAGGCGAACCAGCGATGGGTGGCGCATGGCCACCGAGAGCTGAAGGTGGTGGCCCGGATAGGCCTCGTGGACGCTGGTATTGCTGATCGAGGCGTAGTTGTGCTCCCTCATGGCATTGGGGTCGCCACGCACCGAGGGGGTGACGATGTAGATGCCCAGAGGCTTGACGTCGAACTTCGCCGGCTCGAAGTAGGCGGCGAAGGGGATGACGGTCCGCAGGTACTCGGGGGTCGGGATGACCGAGATCGTCTCGTCGGCGGGGATGGAGGCGAGGTCGCGATCGATGATGTGAGCTCGGGCCCGCATCATCGCGTCCTTGTAGGCCGCCAGCGCCGCCTCGAAGTCGGCCGGGTGGTTGGACTTGACTCGATCGACGACCTCCCGCTCGGAGGCCGAGGAGTCGATCTGACGGGCGTCCTCCACTCGGGCGGCCTTGTTCTGGGTCAGCTGCTGCTGCCCGATCTCCAGGATCTGGTCGGCGTCCAGGCCGTCGAAGGCGCGCAGGCCGATGAGCTGGTCGAGCATGTCCGAGCCGATGGCCCACGGCTCCACCGCCTTGTCCATGCCGGCCTCGAGCCACTTGACGTGAGCCGTCACCGCGGCCGCGGCCTTCTTGGCAGCCTTGTCGAGGCGGGCCTGCTGCTTCTCGTCCAGGACGCCGCGGCCCGCGGCCTGGACCTCCCCGAAGAAGGCCGGCAGGTCTCCGCCGGACTCGATCTCGAGCTCCTGCCACAGCCGGACCTGGGGCGCCGTAGCCCGGGTCTTGTGCTGCTTCAGGAATGCGGGCACGCGCTCCAGGCGGCCGGTCAGGGAGACGAGGCGCTCGGCGAGCGGCGCGAAGTCCCGAGCGAAGACGGCGAACAGCGAATCGCCCACGCCGTCGATGGCCGTAGATCGACGCTCCCAGACGCGATGGGCCTCCAGGTCGAACAACTCGCGCCGGACGTTGTGCAGGGCCAGTTCGCGCTCGACCTGGACCTGCCACGAAAGGCCCCTGGCCTCGACGGCCTGCAGGTCGCGCTCGAGGCGATGGGCGTCGGCGATATCCTGCTCGACCCGGTCCCGGCTGGCGTCGTCCAGCTTGTCGTCGTTGTGGTGCAGGCCCAGGTACGAGGCCATGATCGGGCTGCGGTCGATGCGCCGCCGGAAATCGGCCTCGACGATATCCCAGAACCGGGCATCCGCTGGCCCGGGCTCCGCGGTGACGGGCCGCGGGAGTTCGTACTGTGCCATCTAGCGCTCCATCGTTGAGGCGGGCATCGGGGTTTCTCGGAGGGTTGCCGTGCAAGCCGCCAGGACGCGCTCGATGTCCGATTCGGTGACGCCGTAGTGGGTCACGGCGCGGATCGTTCCGTGAGGGTACTCCACCATGAGGATGCCGCGAGCGCGCAGGGCTTCCAGGAAGGCTGCCCGCGCGGGAGGCCCGCCGACCACGCGGAAGACGACGAAGTTGGTCAGGACGCGAGCCGGGTCGAGAGGACCGGGCTCGGGCTGGGCCAGGCCGCCGGCGGACTCGACTCCCGGCAGCTGAGCCAGGCCCTCGGCCAGGCGGCGGGCGTTGGCATGGTCCTCGGCCAGGCGCTCGATCGTGCCCTCGGGGCCGTCGGCGAGGGCCACCAGTCCCGCCGCCGCGATCACGCCCACCTGGCGCATCCCGCCGCCGACGAGCTTGCGGCCGCGGCGGGCCCGGGCGACGAAGTCGCGACTGCCGACCACCACCGAGCCGATCGGGCAAGCCAGGCCCTTCGACAGGCAGACGGTGACCGAGTCGGCCGGCTCGGCCAGATCTCTCGGCTGCAGCCCCAGGACCGTGGTGGCGTTGAAGAGGCGGG
>Ga0307422_1000794_pt1 | contig 16842 bp, 17 predicted proteins | sample SalMarWE160290MG_FD_202153 | JGI IMG/M metagenome (GOLD analysis project Ga0307422, IMG submission 202153) | Salt marsh sediment microbial communities from the Plum Island Ecosystem LTER, Massachusetts, United States - WE1602-90 | ecosystem: Environmental > Aquatic > Marine > Intertidal zone >...
TCCATCTTCTCCAACTATTCGATAATCTTGATGACCAACTACTAAAAAGTCTGTATGCTTATTTACGGAATTTCCATTAATTCCTCCTATATCTGCAATTATTTTTTGAGCCTCATTACGTATCATAGAAGACAGTGTTCCCGTAAAAACTACAGACCTACCATAAAATATACTTTCAGGATTATGCTTTTTAGGATCTCCAACAATTAGAGATAAGTCTCTTGCTTTGTGGTCTCTTTTAGAATTGGAAGGTTTATATCCTCCCGTGAATAGTTGTCCAATGGTAGTTTTTAATTTCTCAGGAAAATCATCTAAACACTTGGTATCAGTATTTTCTAATGCTTTAATTGTTAACTCAGCACAAGCTATAGAATCAGCCTCTGCTCGATGGTGTTTTAGTTTTATCTTGTTGATTTGACAAAGTGTTTTTAAATCATATGCAGGTAAACCAATCCAAACTTTTTTTGAAATGATATAACTGCAAGCATATTGCAATTCTGGAAATTCTAAATCATAATGGTCTAATGTCTGTCTTAAAACACTTAAATCAAATCCGGCATTGTGTGCTACTAGAAATTTGTTTTCAATTAATGGTTTTATCGTTTCCCATATTTCAGGAAATTCAGGTTTATCCGCAACATCTTCAGGATAAATCCCATGAATCATAACATTAAATGAGTCAAAGTAAGGATAAGAATATGGTTTGATCAACCACGATTTTGAATCAACAATCTTATTGTCTCTAACGAAAGTTAGTCCTATCTCACATGGACTATACCTCTCTGGGGTGGCTGTTTCAAAGTCAATTGTAATAAAGTCCATTTATATTATTCTGATGGGTTCAATTGTTTCTCAAGTTCTCGTTGAAAAGAGCTAGATAACATAGCTAATCTACCAAGTTCGTCTGTATCACAATTTTCTTTATCCCGTCTTAGAACTAAATAATCTATGAAATCACAGAAATCTTTGTTGTATGCAACTGATTTGGATTTGTTGTCAGGTATAGGAGCAATATTTAAAAATCTCCAAGCTAAAGATTTGTCTAATCTATCAAACATTGTATTAATTAATCTTTTCCAATGTGCGACATCTTCTTGAAAACGTATCTCAACACTAGAGTCAGGATTAATCTTTTTTTGTTTGTCAGACTTATTCTTATATCTTGCTGGAATATCAGTGTCATCAGCAAATGAGATTGCTAATCTATGTGCAGCGATATTAATTTGATTTTCCATTTTCAGTTAGTTTTTATGTTTCAATGTCGCTCCCAAATGGTGCATAACGTTCCCGCGGTATGGCTAGTAAGGGATTGCGGACTACGTTCGTATCGCCCGTGAGTGACTTTGAAACGGGTTATAAAGCTTAGCATACCACTGAGACCCTTATTTGTTATACCACGTGTTGCCAGCAGTAGTTTTATCATCCTCCTATTGGATTTTGTTTACTTGTTACATTCCTAACTATCTCAACTATTGGATTGGGATTTTGAATATCATTTTCTTTCGATAAAAATCCTGATGACTGATGTGAAAAGATAGTTTGAGTCGCTTGTAATAATACAGCGGCTTTTCTCTCTTCATCTGCAGAATCAATAAATGTATTAAAAGTGCTTAAGCAATTTGCTCTATGCCTATTTATTGACTCGTTATGTTTCTCGGCAAAGTAATTCTTTACTGTGAGTGTTAGTGTGTATGTTGCCATAGAAATTATTAAGGCAGCTAAAACACTAGTTTCAACTATCTTTTTGATTTCATTTACCTTAAATACAATAATAAAGAAAAAAGTCAATGCGATAATAACTGTAAAAGCTAATAAGGCAATTGAATAATTTCTCCAAGTCTTGGAGTTATTCTCATGTTTCACTGCTTGGTCTTTAAAAATCTCTGAATGAACTTCTACTCCTGATTTAGATAATTCAGATTGAGCAGATGATAGTATATTACTCAACTTCTCAGTTGTAGTATTGGCATTTTTCTCAATCTCCTGTAATCGTTTTAGAATAGACTTTGCTTCTTGGTCTTTGCTCTTACTACTACTTGAAAGCGCAATAGCTTGAACTATAATATCCCAGACAATATTTTTTTCTCTCGCAAAGAAACCAGATTCATTCGGATTGTTTGGATCAAGCGGTCTGGTAAACATTTGAACAATCTGTTTCTTTTGCTGATGATCGGCCTGATTCGGATCTTTTTGCAAATTCTGGATAGAATTAACATTATTAAATAACAGATTAAGTCTTTGAATCAATTCGTTTAACTTAAACTCAGGAAGGGATAATAGAATGTCCTCCTTGATATGACTGAGGATATCTTGGAATTCTATAAATCCTTGTTGAAGTTCATTAAAAATCAAAACTCCTTGTTGTTGACTATTCTTATTCTGTATCAAATCATCAATGGGAGTTGTCACAAAGTAGTTTACTTTAGTGAAAAAATCTTGATATGGTTTGTCATTTTCCATGATGTATCTCGTTTTGGTCTATTGCTGGCAACGGTCGGCGGTAAGGCAAGTAGCGTTGTCGGAGCCACGTTCTTGTCCCCCGTGACTGGTACAAAACAAATATATTAAACATCCGAATATTACCTACTTAGCTATTTGCTTTACCGCTTGTTGTAGCACGTTTTATTTCACTTATATCCAATATTATAGTGGTATTCATAATTTAATTCTGAAGGATATTCTATAGTTGGATTTTCAACTGTTTTAAGATATTGTAAATCATACATCAGTAAAAGTGCATATTGGGGAGTTGTAATCAGATTATATAATTTATTATTGCATAAATTAAAATCTTTTCGATGTGATGTATATCGAATATTGGGGATCTCTTTCTGAGTAATAATTTTCTTGTAATCAGTTGAATAAAAAACTAGTCTATTATAAATATTTGAATATTGCTCTCCTTTATGAAAATATTCTTTCAATATTAGAATATTATCCCAAATATCAACAGGAACCATTCCGTGTGAATTCTCACCCGTTAAAATTATATATTCACTAGTTGTGTTATCTTTTAACAAACTAATGGTAACAGTGCCGTCTTTTAATTTATTACTATATTTTACTATTGTACCATTAGTAAGAATTTGACCATATGTTCTGGTCTTATTTTGAAGAAGTTCACTTAGTACATATCCACCTTGAATTATCGTATAATAATTTTGTCCACCATTTATAAATAAATCATTCTCAATAAAAATCAATCCTGTAATAAGGATATTTGGATAATCAAATTGTATTGTTCTCTGAAGAGAACCAGTCTGTTTATATGCTATCACTTTATCCAGACTGCTTAAATAGAATATTTGATTTCCTGAGTCATAGGTAATAAAGGTATCGTCAAATTCGCACTTGAATTCAGATGTTTTCTTTTTCGTCTTTAGGTCATAGATTTTTACCATATTATCTGAATTACATAATATAGCAATCCTGGTACTATCTACTAACACGAAATCTGATATTCCGGTATTTGCTTCCGGGAATTTTTCTGAAGATATTCCTTCTTCAGTGTTCCATGGAATTTTTATTACCTCTTTAAATCCTTGTGCATCCGTGTCCTTAAATATAACACTAAGGCATATAATTACAATAATCTTAATTATTATCAAGTTTGTTTTTCTGATATTCATTAATATAGGATGAAGTTTTTGTTTTTATGCGAGCTTATAAAATGTGCTACAACGGTCCTCGTGTAAAATTTGGGCGGGCGTGAACCCGACAAACATGTCAGACCGTAGTTGGTTAGTATTTTTTGGTTTACTTGTCATACAGATACTGCACCCCGCCTTGATTTTACACGATGTTGTGCGTTCGTGCATTATTGATTTATAAATTCATTGATTAATATCTCATATTCATCAGGTTGTTCAATAGCAAAAACATGTCCTGCTCCTTTCATTATAACAGGTCTTGAACCAGGATAGTCTTTTATTAATTTTTTCTGGTCTTTTATTGTTGAAAATCTATCTTTTTCTCCATTTACAATCAGTGTCTCACCATGGTATCTAAAAGTTTTATCTTTATTGGAGTATTTTTTCAAAGTATCTTTTCCTGTTAAAAAATGACTATATATATGATTATCAGTAAGCTTTGTATCAATAATATTTTCAGCATATTTTATCCAAACTGCATTATTACCCTTCGTTAATCTTAATGCCTTAAGTATATTTTTCTTATAAGTGTTTCGTATCCATTTTGAAGGCATTAACATAAATAACCATAAAATTATGAGCCAGAGTCGTTTATGTGATTTGTCTGTGAAAATTGATGCGGTGCTATTTAGAATAAGCTTTTCAACTTTATCAGGATATTTAATGGAAAAAATTTGGGCAATCATCCCACCATAAGATTGTCCGATCACGATTGCATTTTCTATCTTCTCCTTTTTCAGAATTTCATTAATTCCTAAAGCCATATCATCAACATTGTCTAATGGTGGATATGTTGGCACAACCACTCTATAATTTCTACTAAGAATTTTTATATACTGATGAGCTGATTCAGCTAATCTTAATCCTCCATTTAAAAATAAAACTACTTTTTTGCCATTTCCAGAAAAAATATATTCCCAATCTATATTCGAAAAGGAAAGATGACTTACTATATATTTTTCAATCATAGGTTATAGGTCCTTTTTGCATGACGCACAACTTGTTTATAGATGTACTTTTATTACAGCTAATATACATACATATGTATATAAACTGTACTTCCCTTACTGTTTTCATCCTCCAAAATCTGATCAATCGGACTGCTTATTGCAGTTATACTCCTTCTTGATATGTGGGTGTATATTTCTGTTGTCCTTGCTGGTTTATTCTCATTTATACCCCCAATTATCGGGTGATAAAAAAAGCCGGAATTGTGTTTATCCCCACTTTCAACTTCCATGCAAATTACAATTTTCCCTTACGTCAGTCAAGGAATTATTGAAAATTAAAGTTGGGGAGCCTTTTTTCATAAAATCCATCCCCTACGCAGGGGATTTCCGTCGGATGCTTAAAAAAAATCCGGTCTTAGTTAACGAAATAAATATAAAAAATAGTATGCAAAGAAAAGCAGTAAGTTGAAAACTTGTTGAAAGATTTTAAGTCGGTTATGATTCGAAAACAGGGATAGTTCCGGCAAATCGGGTTAAGCTGTAATGGCTTATACTTATCCTGCAATTCTTAATCGGCCAGGGGGAATCCTGTTGAGTTATTATAGATCTCTTCAAATTTTGCCCAACCTGTTAATCCGGAACCTGACTTTATTAAATATAAATAATCAAACCAGTTATCAGCTGAAATATCACACAACAGCAATTCAATCTCTGAATCCTTACTTAGAAGAGCCACAGTTTCTTTTAAATCTTTATCCCTGTATATGGAAAAACCATTCACCACTTTTATTTTAACTCCGACATAATATGCAAATTGCGGAACTGGATATAGTATGCGGCTGTTATCATCCAATACCCATTTATCTCTCCTCACCCAAAAATCTTCCCAATTATCGACATATAAAATTCCGTTACCCAAAAATTTTGGCCACCTCGCCAGGCGATCCATTTTTATTATATTCTCACCATCGTACCAAAATATTATGTATTCATCATCATCGCTTGAACCGGGAGAGTGTACCACAACTTCTTTAAATTTATCATATTTATTTATATCAATTATTCGAAAACCATCAATACCTTCATCACTAAAGCCGTCCTTGTATTCTTTATCTGCAACCTTCAGAATAAATTGATTAGTGGTACCCTGAATAATTTTAAGATTGATCTGCTCAATTTTGTCATCTGAATTCAGATCAACCGATTCTTCAAAAATTAATTCCTGAGCCCTGCCGGCACCAGCCAGCAGAAGTAAACTAATAAGAATTGTACTTTTTTTCATTTTGCGGGTATTTTTATTGCATCCGGACAAACCGGTTTATGTACTTATCTTTTGTTCCTATCTTACTCCAACGCACACATGATTTACTTACTTAAACTACTCCCCTCTCTCACAGGAAAATTACAACTTCCCTTTTAGAAAACAAATTGGTTTTTATTTTTTTTGTTTACTTGTTATACCTTAACTGCTCCCCGGCTTGTTACTATGGTGTGTTATGTAAAGCACCTTATTTATCATCTATTTTTGCTAATACAATGCCATGCGTTCCATTAACTTTTGTAAGTATTCTCCCATTTCCATCTGTAAAATATTTATCCTCAATTATCTTTGAATCTATATGTTCGATAAGAGTATAGTTGAATCTTGTAAGAAAGTTTTCTATTTCTCCTTCTTCTATTCCAAATGTCCATTTTTCATTATCCTTTTCTACTCTTTTGTGTATTTCTCTTTCTCCATAATATTTCTGCTCATCTCGCAATACTGATGCGTATATATAGTCAAAAACTATTAAACTTGACGGCGCAGAATATTCATAAATTAATTTAAACGTTTCTTCCACTGATTTTTGTGTCAGATACATAATCAGACCTTCAAGAATGAATAGAGACTTCTTCTTTTGTATTAACTTATTTTCTTTCAATTTTGTCTTTAAATCTTCTTTATCAAAATCAACAGGAATGTATATATTTTTCTCAGGTTTGTGAATTTTTCTTTTTTGAAATTGTTTCAATTTGGCTTGTTGGGTATAATTTATGTCGATTTCGAAAACTTTTACTTTGCCTTTTTGATCTAATAACCTGATGGCTCTTGAATCAAATCCTGCTCCCAGTATTATTACCTGCTCAATACCATTATTTATGGCAGTTTCGAAAATATTATCGATATATTTTGTCCGGGCAATAACATATGGATATATACCTTTGGGAGATATCCTGCCTTTTAAATTCAGTATCTTTAATTGTAAAAGTAGTTTGACAAACAGAGGTAATAGTTGAACAGCAATATAATCATTTGACTTAAAGTAAATATCCTTTTCAAGATATGATGAAGCTCTGCTCAGACACGTATAGTTAGCTGTCCTTGAACTTTTCTTTTCTATTCTTTTTTTATGATTCATAGGCTTATTGAATCATGTATTTTACATAACGTTCCTCCTGTAGAAGTAATGGTGGACTTTGGAGCGTTTTCGTGTCAAGATACAAAATACTTTGAGTGTTTGATATCACTTTTTGTAATGTAGTAAGTCTAGTATACAAACCAGAACGTTTTATCCCAGGCAAATTACAACTTCCCTTTTAGAAAACAAAGAGTTGGATTATAACTGTGTGAGATGTGAGACATGAGAGGTGAGATATGAGATAAGAACATTAAGTGATGAATATTAATAGGTGCTGGCTTTGTTCACCGTAACTTTCTTCGATCACCGAAGCTATGCGAAGGTGATAGTGAAGGTGGATTGCTGTTTGATCAATGAAAAATTAATAATTAATAATGAAGAATTGACTATTAATGAATGCCGGATGCTGCCAGCCTGCACTTCGTTCCGGCTGGTTACAAGTTGCTGGCTTTGTTCACCGAAACTTTAGTGAAGGTGGATTGCTGGTTGCTTGAGATAGGGGGAATATATCATTCTTTTTTAAAGCCGATAATTTTATGATAAAGAATATTATCTTTAAACCCTTTCAAATGAAGTAACTATGTCAGGTAAGAAAGTATTTGTCTCAGGTTGTTTTGATTTGTTACATAGTGGTCATGTAGCTTTCTTTAAGGAAGCATCGCAATATGGTTCTTTGTATGTTGGTATAGGCTCGGATAAAACTATTGAATCGCTGAAGGGCAGAAAAACACTTAATAGCGAATCGGAACGACTCTTTATGATAGAAGCTGTTAAATATGTTACCGGTGCCTGGATTAACACAGGCGAAGGAATTCTTGATTTTGAAGAAGATTTAAAAAAGCTCCATCCGGATATTTTTATTGTTAATGAAGATGGCCATAGTCCTGTAAAAGAATCACTTTGCAGTAGGCTGGGCATACAGTATAAAATCCTCAGCAGAGTTCCTGAGCCCGGACTCCCGGCACGCTCAACCACATTATTGCGAAGCGAAAAAAGAAATTTATTACCCTATCGCATCGATCTGGCAGGCACATGGATTGACCAGCCGTACGTTAATAAATTATCACCCGGATCCTGTATAACCATATCCATTGAACCAACACAGGAGTTCAATGAAAGAAGCGGAATGGCCACTTCAACAAGAAAAAAGGCCTATGAACTTTGGGGACCCGCGTTACCATTAGGACATCCTGCCCGGTTGGCAGAAACACTCTTTCGTTACGATAATGAACCCGGGAAGAAAGAAATTTCCGGATCGCAGGACTCCATTGGAATAGTAGTGCCCGGTCTCTGTAATTTCTACTTCTCTAAGAATACATACTGGCCTTCAAAAATTACCCGTATTGATGATGAAGATATTTTGAGTTGGCTGGAAAAACATATATATATGGTAACCTTATGGCCCAGAAAAGAAAATTACGATGCCACGGGTGGAGCCCAAATCAATGTTCCAAATATTAAAAAACTGACTACTGCTTCACATCAATGTTATCAGGCCATCATGAAAAAAAACCTGAAGGATTTCGGCCGGTATGTAATTGATTCGTTTAACGCACAAACAACTCTATTCCCCAATACACTGAATAATGAAGTTAGCCGTATTATAGATCAATACAAAGACAAAGTGCTGGGCTGGAAATTATCAGGTGCCGGAGGAGGGGGTTACCTGATCCTTATCTCAGAAAAGCCGGTCAAGAATGCCATTAAAATTAAAATCAGAAGGAAAGCAGGTTACTAATAGCTTTAATGTGATGAATCAGAAAAAAATTGTTCCTAAAAATTTGTTGCTCCCATTTGTTGTTATCACTTCCCTGTTTTTTATGTGGGGACTGGCCAATAACATGACAGATACTCTCCTAGCTGCTTTCAAGAAGATAATGAGTATGTCTGATTTTCAAACCTCGTTCATACAACTTGCCTTTTACGGATCCTATTTTTGCCTTGCCCTTCCTGCGGCTATCTTCATTAAAAAATATACCTATAAGGCAGGTATCTTACTTGGCCTGGGATTGTTTATTGCGGGTGCCCTGCTTTTTTATCCGGCCAGTATTAGCAAAGATTATGGTTATTTCCTGGTCGCACTTTTCATCCTGGCTGGTGGACTATCCATTCTTGAAACTACTGCAAACCCTTACATTATTATTATGGGGCCGTCTGAATCGGGAACACGTCGCTTAAATTTATCGCAGTCGTTTAATCCTATCGGATCCATCACCGGAGTCTTACTAAGCAATCTTTTTATTCTGTCGAATTTAAATAACGCTGGAGCATTGGAGCGCGCCAGCATGTCAGAACATCAATTGAATCTGATACAAACTGCCGAATTAAATGCAGTGATGGGACCCTATGTAGGAATAGCATTCCTGCTGTTGTTGATATGGATAATAATTGCAGTACTTAAAATGCCGGTAGCATCAGATTCACAGGAGCGGGTAAACCTGATCCCTACCCTTGCCAGGCTACTCAGGAACAGACGTTACTATTGGGGAGTTATTGCCCAGTTTTTTTATGTGGGGGCACAAATCTGTGTTTGGTCATTTACAATCCGTTATATAATGGCAGAACTAGGTAGTAATGAGCAAAAATCGTCGGTCTATTATATTGCAGCCTTGATCCTCTTTACACTGGCAAGATTTATTTTTACCGGTCTGATGAAGTATATCAATCCGGGTAAACTCCTTACATGGTCAGCAATCCTGGCTGTTCTAACAAACATCTTTGTTATATTTGGGACCGGCCTTCCTGCAGTCATAGCACTCGTGCTTATTTCAGGTTTTATGTCACTGATGTTTCCTACTATCTTTGGAATGTCAGTAAGTGGGCTTGGTGCAGATACAAAGATTGGGGGAAGTGGGCTTATCATGGCAATACTGGGAGGAGCACTGCTGCCCATATTGCAAGGTAAAATTTCTGATCTGACGCATAGTATTCATATTTCCTATATAGTTCCTCTACTTTGTTTCCTGATCATTGCTTCATACGGAATTTTTACCTTAAAAGCTGAAAAATCATAAGAATTTAAAGCTTACAATAATTTCAGGCTTAACTTTAAATTCACATTAAAAAATAGTGGTACTAATCAATTAGTTACAAAAATATCGTTGCCAGAATATTTTACTTTTTATTCTTTACGGCTACAATAATTTGAGTAAGTAGCACTCCTGCCAGTGCTCCAATTGCAAAGATTGATAAAAACTCTACAATCCTGAAACTACCATCAGAGATAACACAAGAATAGACTCCTGTATAAGTTACTAAAAGAATCGCTGTAATTAGAATTGATCTTTTTTTCATTTTAAAATATTTAAACCCTACTCGTATGGCTTTTCGGTATCGCCCCGTTTTTAGTGGTTGCTGGTCTCCACTTTCATATTGAAACATTTACGATTGCAGCCTGGAAGGTTGTGCGCCTTTCTCTACCTCGCGCTTTGGTATTGGATCTCCATTCCGATAATGTGTGGTTTTCAGATCTTCCAGCATCCAGGTCTGCATTCCTATAGTTACTGTATGATAAACATTTCCATCAATGTCAGTTACTGTAGAATTATCATCTCCTTTTTCACAACTTATGCTTATCAGAAATAGTAAGCCTGACATTAATAATGAATGCTTCCCTATTTTATTTTTCTCATTTTTCATAAACATTTATCTATATAGGTTAATTCAGCCCTGAATTCATCAAGGAGCGTTAATCCGTCTATAAACATGCACTTTGTGCGCTTATCATGCCAATGTATGCCTATCAAATCCAACTTCATTGCGTTTTATTACCGCGGGCAAATTACAATTTCCTTACTGAAAAACAAAAAGCTGTCCAGGAGGGGGAGACATAATTATTTATCACTCTTCACTAAGAAATTCCATCGCTGCCTCCAGTTGCCTATCGTGCTCGTTGGCAATATCCTCCTCTGTCTGGGGAACGAGAATATCGGGAGGTATGCCGTTCCACTCCAAATGTTCCCCGTCGTAGCGGAGTTCATACCGTGTGGGTACCCTGAATTTCAATCCGCTGGGCAGGCTAAAGATCTCGTCGGGTACACCGCCCCCGCCGCCCGTTGTATCGCCGATAAGCGTAATATGCCCTATCTTCTTGCACAGGTTGGCCATGGCCTCGGAAGTACTGAAGCTTTTCCCGTTGATCAGCAACGCCGTAGGATTGGTATACTGGAAATCCCCTGCAGGATGGTGAATGATCACGGGCTGATAACTGCCGTCCCGCCTGGTCCATATCACCCCTTCGAGGTCTTCGTCAATCAGCCGGCTGATAAAATATTCCGAGGCATTGGTGGAACCTCCCCCGTTATGCCTTATATCGATGATCAGTCCCGGCGTTTCCCTCAGATAATTCAGCACTCCGTCGAACAGCTTATACTCGTCCTCATACTGTGGAAAAGAAGTGATGTATACATACCCGGTATTGCCCGGCAGGATGCCATAGCGAAAAATATCCCCGCCTTCATGCAGGGCAGCCAGAAAGTAGCTTGTAACCAGTTGGTAGCTGAATGCATTGGCATCCCGTAAACTACAGGGTGTATGGTAGGCGGAAATATAGTTACCCTCTTCGTCCAGTAAATTGGCATGTCCGTCTTTCAGTTCATTCAGCAGGTCGCCAAGACGGGTTCTTTTCCGGCTTTCCGTCATCTCAATGAACTCCGGTTGGTAAACTGCATAAATGCTGTCCCAGTTGATCTTTTTGAATTCGAAGAAAGGATAGTAGGTATCCGTGACCTGCCAGAGCTCTTCAAAATCGGATAGTCCATATTCATCCGGACTCATGTCCTCTTTTTTGCAACTGTTGAAGCTGGTAATTGTCACAGCAAAAATCAGGAGAATAGTTTTTCTGAAAATACCGGTCCACCGGATTTTTCGGGTAAGCTTAATAAGCAGGGTTTGAATATACATGGTGAAGAATTTATGAGTTGGTATTAATTATCATTACTACATACATAGAAGTATTTCCGGTATTATATTTTAATAACAGGAACTCTGACTCATGGCAGAACATAAAGCCAGTTATACTGATTTTCTATTTTATCTGACTACATCCAATATACAAAAAATAGAATACTTACAAACCACGATTTAGCCAATTGTCGCCCATGCCTTGTTATAATCAGTTCGTTTCTATTAAAAATGAATATTTAATGAAATTTGCCCTAAAGGTCCAAATTTAGTATCTGTACCGGATATTTTGTCTATATCATCTCCGGTATCTCCTGTATACCTGGATACATTTTTACCATTATAGGCTTCAATACTATACTTCAACTCTGTTGATACGGATATTGAGGAACCTAGAAAATATTTTACTCCAATTAAAGGACTTATCCCATAACCCATCATATTGTATATTCTTTCAGATATATATTTCTCTGAATTATAAAAATTTGTGGATTTAGAATTTAATTTGCTATAATTAATAAACATATCAACACCATAAAATAGCTGGGTTCTATTCATGTTTTTATGTAGTTCATATCCAAATGAAATACCTGAAGTTAGCAATGAGTTCTCAGCTGTACTTGTATCATACTTATTCCTGACAGTTTCGTTTCTATACCCAACTGAAATTTTTGAGTGTATAGCCGATTTAATAAAATGAAATTTATATCCCATTCCAATCTTAGGTGTAATAACTGCCTCTAAAATAGTATTAGAGTATAAACTAAAAGGAGTTGGATAATATAAATTTGATGGATATACATAAGTATTTTTGGCAAAAATATCATCAACTACAATACTAAGTTCACTCTTAGATGAATAATAGCTTTCATCACTTTCCTGTCCATAAACAGGATAAGTAAGAATACCTATAACAAGTAGAATTTTGCTTTTCATTTTGTGTATATTTTAATTAGTAAAAACCGGTTGCCTTCATAGATGATCAAACGGATCAATAGGTTGCTACTAAAAAATATGAGTTGAATTTCTTATTGAACGAAATGCTTATTACGGCTGGTGAAAGGTGCTGGTTTTTATTCAGTTAATTAACTAAGCACAGTAAGATCAATGAAGGTAATTTATCAAATAATCAGTTATTCGGTTTAATACGTTAGGGTTGTCTGTCATGGCACTTATACTTTAAACCGGATACATACTACAATATATGGTGCACGATTGCTGTTGCGGAAATTTACATAAAATGAATTACATCAATACTTGACTTTAAGTTTTCATGGGATTAAGTTTGTATGGGTGTTTTTCGCGGCAGGAATTTTAAAATAAAGTCTGCCGGATTTAAGTCTTCAATATCGCAATCTACATAAAAGTTATGCCTGACTAAGAAAATTATATATTTATTATACCAATACAATGAGATTTAAAAAAGCATTTCAATCAGGTTCTATCAGCTTTAGCAATGGCACGGCTGAACATTGGAAAGATGCCAAAGAACTTCACCAGGTAATGCACAGTCTGCCCGGCTTCATCAAAGCCCTCCTTCTTGATCTGATGGATAATCCGATGACTCACGATGAAGTTTTACAGGCGATAAAAAATATCGAAATGCGAGTATCGGGTTCTAAAGAAAGGAAATCTCAAAATACAGATATTGCTAAGGATATTGATTTTGCCATTCAGTGCAGGGTACTTGAAAAAAAGGATGAAAAATATGTTTTAACCCCTGGAGGACAGGAAATAGCTCAGCACATGAAAGAAGTTATTCCCCTCTTTTTTAATAGCTTATTATCAACAAAAATGGTTTCAATAACAACCATTATCATTCATGTCCTGCTCAGTATTGTAAAACTGGTTTTTGGAATATTATCACGATCGGCGGGCTTAATGGCCGATGGGATTGATAATACGGTTGATACGATCTCTTCCGTGTTGGTCTGGTTTGGTATTAAATATAAGAAAGATAAATTAGTTTCCTTGTTTATTATCATCATGATGGTTATATCCTGCGGTGGTATTGTAATAGCAAGTGTCAGGAAGCTGCTTCATCCGGTAGCTGTCAAAGAAGGACTTCTGGCTTTTATTGTCTCGGCTGTTAGCGGATTTACCATGCTGATACTGTCATGCTATCAATATATCACAGGTAAAAAGACAGCTAATTTTGCCATTCTATGCCAAAGCGTGGATGCACGCAATCATTTTTTTACATCGCTACTTGTGTGTATGGGGATACTGACTTCCTATATTGCCGATGTTTTCAATCAAAGCTGGCTGTATTATTCAGATGCTGTTGTTGCTATAATCATCGGAATACTGATTATGAAGAGTTCGTTGGAATTAATCGTAGAGTTTCTCAAGCCTGAGAATGAAACAACACATGTTTCCCATTTTGTCGAAAAAGCGCGTCAAAATATGAAAATGAAGATTGTCTGGCAATGGCTATCAAACGAGTTAGAGGAAAATAGCATGAGTTATGAAGAATTACGAGTAAGATTTGATCAATATTTTTGTGAGCAGACTCCAAAAATTCATATGTTGACAGGAATCGGTTATTTGCCGAAGACAAGCAGCGAACTGCAATATTTTTTAGATAAGCTATTGAAAAAGAAGAAAGTAGTACTACACGATAATAAATACTCACTGTTTTTTAATCACTACTAATGGTAGTATTTCCTTTAATTTTTCCTATGATACCTGTAAGGATATTTATTGCAGGAACTTTATCTCGATACTTACTATATGCAACACCAAATTTTTCAATCAGTAATTTGTCTTCTCTTTTGGCACCAAGATAAGTTAGCAATATTCCCGGTATACCCAGGGTAACAAAAATCCAATGAGGATACAATAAGGGAGTAGCAATAAATATTGATAAAATCCCGCCTGTATATTGCACATGTCTGACAATTGAGTATAGCCCGCTTGTTACTATTGTATTTGTTTTTACATAAGATTTTCCTTTGCTTACATTACCTTTTAGTTTAAAATATATAAAAGGATAGATTACGAAAATCATTCCAATAGACCAGAAAATAACGCCCAAAAAACTTAATATCTTATTCTCTTGCGGTTCGATAACTTTCAATAATACAAGAGGATTAACAGGAAAACATAGTATCATTAATAAATATGCAATAAAATCAAGATAATGATATTTATATGGTTTTCCCATTTAATTATGCTCTCTGACTAGTTTATATGCACATAACATAACTTAACTTATATTTCACTATTTGATTGTATCTCAGGCAAATTACAACTTACCTCCTAAAAAACAAAGAATTAGTTTTTACTTTTTTAAGGTTTGTCAATATTTTAAAGAATGGTGATCGGTTACTATTCACAGGTGCTTGTTATTGAGTGCTACGTGTTGCCAACCTTCCATCAGCCGCTAAAAGCTTTTATGGCGTGTTATAAGGCGCATTTCATAGTATCTAAATATAAAGGGAAATTAAATCAATTTGGATAATGAAATTTCAATAATAGAAACAGGCTATATTACGCATAATATTTAAAATTGCTGATTACGATAAACAAGACGGACTGTTGGCGGTCCCCAATGAATAATAGGTGCCATACCAAAAACCCGACGATAATTATATTCTTCCTGAAATCCTTTTAGAGAGAATTGTTTTGATATTTCCTTTGGGGACATGTAATTAAAAGGTAGCGGCATCCAGATAAATCTCTGCTCCAGCCAATTGCCATAATAATCTTCCATTGCCAAAACAGATTTTTGTTGTACGAGATCTAGTTTTAAGTAATTTTTTGTCAGTTCATCTCTTTCCTTAAACCACTTTCCATTTTTCGGCCATGTTTCTTCATTTTCTTTTTCGTTTTTAAAACCATCATACAATTCGCTCTTAATACCCATGAGAGCTTCAATAACTACAATTCGCCCATTGTCACTTAAAATACGAGCAATTTCACCGATTTGATTTTTAAGCATTTCATTGTTCATATGATGAAAAGCCCATTTAATGATTACTAGGTCAATAGTGTTATTTTCAATTGGGATAGTAGTATCAATTTGCTGAACAAACGTATGTCTTTTGTCTTTGATTGTACTTCCAAAGTCATTAATATCAGTTCCAATAACATTTTTTATATTGACATTATTTAAATCGGCGAAATCGATAATTGCTTTTCCGAGTTTATTTCTTCCTGAACCAAAGTCAACAATAGTTCCATTGGGTAAAAATTCAGGTTTAAGTAAGTCTTTAATCAATAATAAATCAGTAACTTTTTCAATCTTTTTGGAGTAGTTTGCAAAAATATTTTTTAATTCAATTGGAACCGCCACTAAAGAACTTTCATTTCCGCAAAAACTAAATCTGTCCCAAAATTTTTTAGCAATATCTACCAGATCCGGATTTTTTTTATTTCCTTTTACTAAAAAATCAAGTAATTCTTTTACAAGTTTTTTTGTCGATAGTCTGCCAATACCAGGTAAATCAAAATTTGAACATTCATCACCTAGCTTAAAATATCCGGAAAGGATTGATGTATTGAAACGTTGATTAAGAATGCAACTAAAAACGTTCCTTACATTTTTATCCATATAAAGAGGAGTAATGGGATTAAAAGTAATTTCAGAATTTAATTTCATGATCTTTTAATCCTTTCAGGTTACGATGTTTAAGTTTATTCATGTTTCCCTCCTAATCCAAACTCTAGTAGTTTTCACACAGTCTGACGGTTAGGCATAAAGTCGTTTGTCAATGTATTTTCACTAAATTGTTGTTACTCATATGATTACGAAAAAGTGTTTTCCAAATTTGAAACCACATTTTCCAAATTATTAAAGCGTTCGGAGATTTTTATAATTTTAAGAACTTTTTCAATTGTTGAACAGTAATGATAATTCATATCCGGAAAATTCTGAATGAAAAGATGAGCTATAACAGTAGGTAAAGGTTTATCTACCCAAAATAAAATTGTAATATC
>Ga0307422_1000797_pt1 | contig 16804 bp, 15 predicted proteins | sample SalMarWE160290MG_FD_202153 | JGI IMG/M metagenome (GOLD analysis project Ga0307422, IMG submission 202153) | Salt marsh sediment microbial communities from the Plum Island Ecosystem LTER, Massachusetts, United States - WE1602-90 | ecosystem: Environmental > Aquatic > Marine > Intertidal zone >...
AATGTATCTCCGATGTCCGCGTCTGTATCATTTGATAGTACTCCTGGTTCAGGTACGTTCAAGGTTCCATCTTCTGGCAGTATATAGAAGTCATCATTTGCTACTGGAGCATGATTAATGTTATTATAAGCGTTCCACACATTAATTCTACCAGAGCCAAATTGATTATCTTTACCAATTATTGGACCAAGATCTAGTGAATATAATTCAAGCAAATATTGAAGGTCATTTGCTGATAATGAAACATCAACACTTTTAAGTAAAGCAGCAGCACCAGCAGTGTGTGGTGAAGATGCTGAAGTACCTGGGAAACCTTCAGTACCATAACTCCAAGTAGAAACATAATCTGGAGCAGTAACATCTGGTTTTATTCTTCCATCATTAGTGGGGCCTCTAGAACTAAAACTTTCCAAAGAATCATCTTGCCAATATGTTGCACCAGCTGTCATTGATCCAAAAGCATCCGCAGGACATGTAATGCTACTTTCAGGACAATTTGATGAAAGAAAATTATTATAAAAACTATAAAGTTCAAAATGAACGTTCACATTAGAAGAATATCGATGAATAATAACTTGATAAGTATCCCCATATGGAACATAAACACCTATCATCTCAACTGGTGGTTGAGAACCAGATTGAACATTTTCTGAATAACCAACTATATTTAAATTACTATCTAATAAATAAAGATTATAATCTTGATTTGACCCTGGCCAATCATTCCAACTTAGCCCTAAATGAACAATATTGCCTCCAGAAATATAACCGAGAACTAATGTTTCGTAAGGAGGGTCAAATTCATGGAAATTATCAGCATCATTATCAGTAAAATATCCTTCATAATGTCTATTAGCTTGATTTCCGCTAGATACGATAAATAAGATTCCATTATCGCGAGCATAATCAATTATACCACAAACATCACCGATACTTGGATATCCTATTCCATCATAGTCATTTATACAAATATATCCTATTGAAAAACTAATAATATCAATACCAATAGAAACAGCGTATGTTACTGCATCGTTTAATTCAGAAATAGTTTCAAAATTAAATAGATATAAATCGCATTCTGGAGCTACATCCATAACTAGTTCGGCACATGCGCTCCCATGAATTTCTCCGCATTCAATATCATCATCTGATCTAAAGGAGATTGCTTCAATAATTCTATCTGATGGAATTTCAGGATTAATATCGTAATCTTTAAAACCAAAATCAATTATCGCAACCTTTATACCGCTTCCATTATAACCTGCATCATGCACTAAATCTGCACCAATAACACTTACTCCTTCACTAGTGATGTCTAATGGAGATCCTTTCATAGGAAATCTAATATAATTAACATAATTTTCCATTGATAAATTAACGATTAAATCTAAAGGCATTAAAACTTGAGCAAGAGCTTTATAATTATTTTCAATTTCAATTTCTCTATTAAAATCTTTTAATTTATCTATATCACTTTCAGCAACTAAGATAATTTCCAATCTAACTTTGTTATCTAGCAAATCAAAATCATTGATTAAATAATTATTTGTTTTTGTACATTTGTCAATGTTATTTTCACCCAATATATTTAAAACATTATTATCAATTTTTTCATATTGGTTTGATCTTTCAAACAAGGTGTAAGATAATTTACTGGATGATATATTATAACCTTTAATATTTTCATCATCTGCTATACTAAAATTTCCAAATAATAAAATTTCTAAAATAAATAAAACAATTATTTTTTTCATTTTGTTCCTCCCGTTTATTAAATCTTGTATCTATACATCATATTGTTATTGCTTAAATGGTTTCATTAACAATAACTAATTGGTAAAAAGAGTGTTAATTAGCATAACTGTAAGAAATTGCATAATATAGTCACATACGTTTTATTTAGGACTTAATTATTGGTTATTTTTCAGATATTCGGTATACTGTACATAAATCCTAAAGGTTGGGTTGTTGAATATAATGTAACACAAGAAAGATTATATTTTCAGGAGCTCAGTGAACTTATGCCATTGATGGCATTATGTAAAGATGTTAAAAAAATATCTGATTTTCCAGCTTGGGTACGTGGATACTGGGTAAGAAACAATCCTTTTGGATATGGTACGACCGAATACATCGGAAACGATAGTGATGAAGAAGTTGAAAAATGGTTTGATGAGGCATTTGCAGAACTAAATAAGAAAAATAAAACGAAAAAAACCTAAGATTGATTACTCACGGTCAAAATTGCATTGCACGGAATGTCTGGAGAAAAGAAATAGATAAACTTCTTTTCTCCCCAAAAACTCTTATCAAGTAGGGTAACGTGTATATCAACTGTTTTAAGGCATTATCCTTAAAATCCCTCCGAGAAAAAAAGGTTTAATTAAAAAAAGAGGTTTTTGTAATTCACTATAAACCCGTTAGTTTATCATAGATTGTTTGTAGTATCTGTTCTAATATTGGAAACCGCTCGATTAGTTTCTCTAAGAATAAAATGAATGGATTGATTACTTTGTTCTTCGGCATGCTGGCACCAACAATGAATCTGATCACTAGCCTTGATAGATCAAGATAAAGCTCCTTCGAAAAATCCAAGTACATACCGTTTGGTTAATAACCCAACATACTCATTTGAAACAATGAGTTTTTCGTTTGATTGATATTTATCAATTGAAAAAGGTGAAAAATTTATACATCGTATCCTGATTGAATTAAAGGTGCTGGTTTCCTCCAATTGATTAAGATTGGTAATTCTTCCTCTAATAAACATTTTTTTCAATATTGGTTTTTCAATTTCAACAATATCATAGAAATAATAGCTTCCAGCGTTGGCTACTATTACCATATACCCAAAATCATACGGCATATCATTTTCTGTAACAACAAATTCAAACTTACCATTAAGACCATTACCAGAAGTACCATCTCCAACGGTTTTGTTTATAAAAATAGCATTGTCCCAATTTTTATCAAACCAAGTAAGATGTACTTCACAGTACTGTCCATTGGTTATTACTAATGTTATAGTTTCAGTTGTACCAAAAGTTACTTTTTTATCATCCCCAACTGATGTTGTCACAGATCCAGAGAGACCGGAAATACTGAAATCTTTACTTCCCTCCTTATTTTCAGTCCTGTTTATAACGGCAATTGTTAAAGTACCAGCAGTCTTTGGTGAAATATTAACCTCATATATTCCATTATCTATAAAATAATCTTTTTCTACTGCTTCATCTTCGTCGATAAAAATATTCAATCCACAGCCCATTATACTTATTGATGCATTCATTGGATTATCAGGATTTTCTCCAAAAACTTCTATGGTTATCTTTTGAGAAATATTGAACCAAACATAATTATCACTGTCATCTATCATAACATTGTTTGGCATATTGGATACAAATATATTCATGTCACCAGAAGGAATAACCTCCAAAGTATCATATCCTGTTATGTTGGCCATCAACTCATCATTTTCCCCATAGACTTCAATGGTATCTTCATCTGTTGCACATTTATTATCAGCAATATTTGGGGTTACGTGGTAGATTCCAGAGCTTGAGTAAATATGTGTCGTTGTTTCACCATCTCCTGTTGCATCATCACCAAAATTCCGTGTATAGTCTATAACTGAACCATCGGGATCATAGCTTAGAGAACCATCAAGAGCTATTAATTCTCCAACAAATCCAATTGTTTGACTTGCAGATGCATCTGCTACGGGTGGCTGATTAGTTGGTGGAGGTTGACCACCATATCCACTGCCATCATTTCTGTCACTGTCATCTAATAATTTAAACGGGATCGTTACAGATGAAGGATGACTTACCGAATCGTAAACAAGGGATATAGATCTAACAACATTTGCAATCTCAACTATATCTTCTTTTGAGATATTAATACCTTCAGATAGATTCCTGATTTCATTAATGAAGATCGCTATTTCTCGCAATCCATTAATTCTACTATTTTCCCAGCGATTTGCTCGTTCTTCCCATCGATCAAAAATTTTTCCTATGTCTATTCTGTTTTTTATCAAGTTAATAATTGTCTTATTACTAGGAATAATTTCGACTTGGAACAACAAAAGTTCTCCAGGATCCAAAGTGAAATTTATGTTTTGTAACTTGATTTTCTGCTCATTTATTCCTCTCAATAAGTTAGGTTTAATTATTATCGTTTTGTTCATGATTAATTTAGGAAACGGTAATAACGATTCTGGATTTACTGAGTATAGTCCAATCTTTACACGGTCCTTATTGAGAAGCTTTGAAGAAATCTCAGATGAAAAATAAAGATCAAAAACAACATCACCTTTTATCCCTACTTGTTCATTTCCATTATATTCATATGCTTCTACGATTCTAGATGGATGTGGAAAAAGAAGTTCAAATCCTTCAAATAAATCCCCAAATTCATCTTGCATGAGATAGAACGTAAACCAAATTAACAATTCCTCTGAGTTCAAGTTATATCTAGGTAATATTTTTGAGGTATTCCTCTTAAATAAACTTGGCGGATATTTTGAATCAACAATTTTTGTAGGGGGACATTCTGAAGCAAGAACCAACATACCAAACATTGGGTCATATTCTGCGGGTTCTTCAAGACCAAAAGTATCCTTAAAATAAAATGTAGTCTTCTCACTTTTCAATCCTACACCGAAAAACTTCCATACATCCGCTTCTTTAACCGCACTGTTTCCCTTCATATCATACGCTACTGCTTTTATTGTATGTCTAAATCTAAAGGGGGTATGCTCATTCCATATCCAAATATAAGGAGCTAGATCATCTGTTTTTTTCAATTCGTTATCAATGTAGAATTCTACGCTATCAATTCCTGATTCATAGTCTGATGCTTGGACTTCAATATTTATACTACCCACAATGGTTGTTGTTAAGAAAGGTATTATCTTTTTGTTGCCTATATAAAGCGCTCTTTCTGGACTAGTAAATTGTATTGTAGGAGGAATAGTGTCTTTTTCTGTTATTGGTACCAGTGTAGTGTCATTGGCAGTTGAACCTGCATCATCTGTTACTGTTAGAGTTACAGTATAATTTCCTGCAGCTTCATAGGAATGTACTGGATTCTTCCCAGTAGCTGTTTCACCATCACCAAAATCCCATTCATAAGTGTAAGGGGACACACCAAGATACGCAATTCCAGAAAACTCAATGTCGTCTCCAACTTCTCCAGTATATGGCCCACCAGCATCCACAGACATGGGTTCATCTGGGGCCATATCCATATAGTAACTAATTTCCCCACCTGAAAAAATTAATTCAACAGTATTGGCAACCATTTCGTCATATGTTTCATCTGCATTTAATACATCAAATTGAATGGTAAGAGTTCCACCAGCAACTGAAAAATCTGTAATATTTACTACAGTATAATTTGAATAGGACAATTGACATGTTTTATTAATATAATTGATTTCGTAAGAGTCCTGGGAAGTGGAAAGAGAGAGGCCGTAAGAAATAAGATGAAGAGAATCGAAATCCTCTGAGTCCAGACTGCCCTTATCCTCAATAATCCCATATACTTCAATGATTAGCGTTACTTCTTTGTTCCCATTGTCTTTAGCATATGTGATTTTTTTGATATCAATATTGGGTTTTTCGTCCGTAGTCGTTAAATTTTCTAGATCTTCAGAATCAAAATCAAAAACAAAAACATCACCAAATGGATCTTCAATAATTTCCTCTTCATCAAAATTTTCTTCAGATAGTACCCCATTAGACAATAAAAAAAGGGCTATTATTAAAAAAACCAGACCTTTTCTAAAATAATCTTTTCGCATTTTTTTACCTCCCAATATTAAATATTACAGAATTGATATATATTATCCTTTCTTAAACGTTTGCTTAACAAGTGTTAACAATAACATCTGTAATAAATCATGCTAATCTCATTTTTATATTAAAACTCTTTATTTTTCAATTTATTACATCAACCAAACAAACAAAGCTGTTAGAAAAAGGAATGATTAATAGTACAGGGATTTGGGAGTGTTTTTCTTGGACAGATATTTGTTGATGTTTTTTGAACAGTGAATTTTAATGTATAATTATTATGCCTAGCAAGTTTTTATCAGTTTAACAACTTGCTGAGTCCAACAATTAATGCAATTATTCCCAAGATAGTAAGTATTATTCCAATCATTGGACTAACATCAAATGCAGTTAATAATGCGTCTGTAATTGTTCCTTCAATCAACCAATTAACAATAAGTATTATTGCACCTATGATGATAGTCGGTAAGGCAATTAAAAAGGCAATGATTTCTCCTAAGCCCATTTTATGTCTCCTCGTGCTTTTATATTAATAATATGCATCTATGTGAGAAGTTTTATCAGTGCATAGTAACTCTGTACATCAATGCTCTTTGGCTGAATAGCAACATCCAAGGGTACAGTAACCAACCCACCATTGTTTAGACTTACACACTGATCGGTTTGTCCATTCCGTAACACTTTAACTGCATAGTTACCAAGATGTGCCGCCATGATTCTATCGATGGCAGTAGGGCGACCTCCTCGTTGGATGTGACCTAAGACCGCCACTCGGGTTTCTAACCCTGTTTTTACTGTGATCGTATCAGCAATATCATGTGCCTTTGCTTTCCCTTCTGCCACAATCACAATCCAACTTACTTTTCCCCGTTCATTTCCTTGTTTAATTTCCTCACACATAACGTCAATATTGATATCCTGTTCGGGAACAAGGGCATCTTCACACCCGCCAGCCAATGCTACTTGTAACGCAATATAACCACAGTTCCGACCCATTACCTCAACAATAAATATTCGTTCAAGACTTGTTGCCGTGTCCCGAATTTTATCTAATGCATCAAGAGCAACATTGACGGCCGTATCAGCACCGATGGCCAAATCCACACCCGCAACATCGTTATCAATAGTTGCCGGGATGCCGATCACTGGGATCTGATAATTTGTTGCAAGCACATGTGCACCAGTTAACGATCCATTGCCCCCGATAACAATCAATCCCTTGATATCATGCTCGTGAATATTCTTCACAGCTTGTTCTTGTTCAGATTCTGTTAAAAATCGCTGTGACCGTGCCGTTTTTAGAATTGTGCCTCCCCTATTAATAATACCTGAAACCGATCGTCGAGTTAATGGGATGAAGTTACCGTCGATCAGCCCATCATACCCTTCTAATACACCAAGTACCTCAACACCATGTTCACTAGCAGTTCGTACAACCGACCGGATAGTAGCATTCACTCCAGCACAATCTCTTGTTAAAATTGCTATCTTGTTCATCTACACTCCTCACAATTTCATAACATCTTTTTCTTTAAAAAACCAACCCTAGAAAAACTTAATTAGCGTATAAACAGATAAAATTAAGTGTGTTGTTCAATGAAAGAGTGTCCTAGATGTCATCGATTTCTGCCTGCATCGCAGTTTCACAAAGATTGTACAAAAAAAGACAGGCTGTCAAGTTACTGCAAAGACTGTCAAAGAGAATACCACAGAGAATGGCGTATGGAACGGTTAGAGGCAGGACTATGCTATGATTGTGGAAAACCAAGACCAGAGGGATGGAATCGTTATTGCCCTGACTGCCTGAAGAAAAGAGAGGAACTGAACAAGACATACGAAAAGGAAAGAGTGGCTAAGGGGTTGTGCAGACAGTGTGGTAAAAATCCGATTGATTACTCACGGTCAAAGTTACATTGCTCCAGTTGTTTGGATAAAAGGAATGAACATTCACATAAAAGTAATTAATTGGATAAAAAGGTGTTAAAAATTAGTATAAAGACAGATTATACCAAATCGAAGGTGGAACCTCTGAAGATTTTTCTATAATCCTCTAAAATACTTTAAATAAAACAACAACGTATCATTTTGGTTGAAAGGTGTTAACTATAGGTACAAAAAGAGAAACATCACAAATATATAACACAATAAGTGTATTACTGGCTGACAAGCGAACGTCTCTTGCTGTTTTGAGAACGGCGATAGCTATTTTTACATTACCCCTATCTGTATTCACCGTTTTAATCGCAACATCAAGATATTATGATGTTTCTGCAGTCCTTCATTTTATCATTCCATTGCTAACCATCTGCTTTATCCTTGTTTTTTTAGGGACCTATTTTATTTATCGATCGTTCAAAAAAATCAAAAGGATAGACCATACAATACGAAAAATCAAGATGAAAGAAGAACACCTACGCGATGTCCTTGAAGATTAAATCGCCAAACCACCCTAGTATAGTATCTGCATTATCATTTACCGCAAGACATGTTTTTCTTTTCTCTCTTTCTTACGTTTCTTTCTTTCCTTCTTTGTTAAAGGTCCCGGTTTCTTATCGGGAGATACATCTCTTTTGCCCTTGTTTTTACCCATATCACCTTCCTCCTTAATTCAAATCCAATAACGTATTTTAATTTATAAAGAATCAGTTTCATTCACGCCACCCTACTATACACACAATCAATAAGGCAGTTATCAGTATCATAAGTATGTTGCCAAAAATGTAAATCAAATCATTATAATGAATATTTTTTTGTTCCAGAATATCTTGGTTTATGTGGAGTTATTTGAGTCCTTTCTTCAATAAATAGAGTATTTCTAGTTAATAACTCTGCCTTTTTATTCATCATTTCACCTTATCCTTAATATCCCTTTAAATCTACAATTTTGTAACATTAAACCCTATATTTATTTCTACATTTATCACAATGGTCTAAACCTGCTTCTATTATAACACCACAAATACTACAAGTGTTTTCCTTAGTTTTCTTTTTCATTTTCGTAGTCTCCCCCAAATGCTACAATTTAATATGTGCTCATATCTTAAAAACGTAACTAAACACATCTTTATGTTCAAAAAATTGGTTTTGGATTACTACTATCGTTTCTTATTGTACTTGGCATAATACCCAGGATGTGCCCTTCTCCACACCCATATGTTGAATGTAGGTAAACGTGCATATCAGACGGTAGGGCAATGGTGAACTCAGGTTGAAGAAGGTTTAACTCGTAAATTGTGTTAAATATTATCAATTCATGATTGATGTAATATATTTATCTATAATTGTTTTTGAAGTTTAAATTCAACATCATTGAGTTTTTTCCTTATTCTATGAATTTTTTCAATCTTTTCTATGATTTCTTTATTTATCATTGTTTACCTCCTAAATTTTTAAGTTGTTTTAATTAATTTTAATCAACTATTTCACAATTGACAAAACGACTTCTAGTATTTACATTGCACATTTTTGAGATAATAGTAAGATTATTCCCAGATTTTTTTACTAAAGTATTTAATTTTTTAGTTATTTCATTCATTTTATGTCACCTCCATTTATTGTGAACATTGTATCTTTATACACCAGTAGTTAAAAGAAGCCAATACTTGCCTGATATATCCTATAATATACCAATACAAAACTAGATTTTAAAAATACCAGTTATGATGTACTTATATGTAATATGAATAGTATCGGTGTATATTTATAGTTTTGCTAAATCTTAAAATCTTCCATCAAAAAGCTAGGGTGACGTACATATCAACTGTTTTAAAGCATTATCCCTTCTTATTCCCTCAGAGAGAAAAGGGTTATTTTGTATTGTGTGAATGAAGGTTGAGAAAGAAAAAGGAAAGAGAGGGCCGAGAGCACTAGCCAATTATTCCCCAATCCTGACAAGTTCCGAAACAAAATGGTAACGATGGTAAAAACAACCCTTTTGCACTAATAAGTCGAATAAACGCTCCTGAATTTATCGTCTCAATTTCGTTTTCCCATATATAGAATGGTTTGTTTAATACTTCTAAATCAACGTAATCTTCTCCAGGTTCCAATTGTACAATCTTTACGTCAACATCAAATCCAAATACTAAAATGATTCCCAACGGCATATATTGTTTATTTTTTGGCATACTGGCATCAAGAGTTGTCCAATCGCCTTCTGCAAATGGAGTATCTACAGCTTTTACTTTTTCATCCATAGCTCCGGTTACAGGTAAAACAGTTGCAATCAACAGCGTCACTACTAAAATGCCTATTATTTTTCTTTTCATTTTTTTCCCCCTTGTTCTGCCCTCCCATCAAAAAACAGAATCTAATATATCGTAACAGGTGGATTAATATAAATGTTGCGATAATAAATGAAACAAATGTTGCAACCCGACTTCCATCAAATAGGTAGAGTTGACGTGCATATCAGACGACAGGCAATGGTGAACTCAGGTTAAAAAAGATATCAAATTAGAGTTTATGAAAAAAGATTAAGACCATATTGCAAAAAGCGCATAGCCATTAATCCTAGTCTTTATAAGATGGCTATAGTATCCAGCAAAACCAAATAAGATAATCTGATGACTTCCTTCAAGTATAACCTCATTAGAAGAATTTCCTATTGAATGGATTTTTATGTATCCATCTTCTTCCAAATCTACTTTCATATATGCACATCTTCCAAAGCCTAAAACGAAAGAACCCATTAGGATTTTTTCAGTTCCCGTTCCTTTTATAGTCACATCGCAGAAAACCTTAGTACCTGATTCATTATTATCCTGTATTTTAGATTCATTTGCTATAGCTGTTGGTAAAATAGTTGCCACTAGCAGCATTACTGCAAGAGTCATTACGACTTTTGTCTTCATATTTCTACCTCCATATATAATATAACAAAATACTATATAAATTGTTTTATTCATAATTTGTTCGATTTAACAATTTATTCTGAAAAATTCTAATTTAACACTATAAATCATTCATTAAAAAGTAGTATAACGTGCACATCAGACGTTTTAAGGCATTATTATAAGGGTAATGAAGAGAAAGAGAATTCTATATCACTCTCTTCAACGTACATGGTTGATATGCATACATCCAATACGCATGTCCTGGCATGAACGTATCTGCAAAGGTGTAGCTTTGTCCTGCTCTGTTCCAACCAAACACGAAATCACTAATCCAGCCATTGGACACTGCGGTGTCCCATGGGACATCATCAACGAGAATATTGGTTTTATTTACAGGTTCGTCATATGGTACTCCCACTATATTCCATCCTTGTTCTAAATCTGTGATATTATCATCAACTGGTGCGGTGTCTTCCTGAATCCATATCTCTAATGGTTGATACGCATACATCCAGCATCCGTATCCTGGGTCAAGATTAGATTCAAAAACGTAGGTTTGCTGTGTTCTGTTCCAACCGAACATGTAAGAATTGATTAATGGTGAGTTTGTTGGGTTTAAATCCATTGTTGCAAGAGGCCAGTCATAGTAATACCCATCATATTTGTAGAGGAACTCATATGAATCTAATTGCTGATTATATGGTGTAGAAATGAAGTTCCAACCAACACTGGTATTTGTTATGTGCATCATGTCAAAACTGACAGGTATTAATTTTGCAACAGTATCTGTACCATCATTATCATCTTTAACTTCCAACGATATTAGGTATATTCCACTATCGTTGAATTGATATGTAGGATTCTTTCCATATATGATATGATATCCAAAGTACCACGTGTAGTTAACAATAGTTCCATCATAATCTATTGCCGTTGCATTAAACTGGACGGTTTCCCCTTGATTTGGTAATAGCGGGGTATAGTTGAAATCTGCAATAGGTGGACAGTTGCTTACTATGATTGTTTTTTGCATTCCATTAGAGTAGTTCGAATCATCTGTCACAGTTAGATTTACAAGGTATGTTCCCAGTTCTGTGTACTGATGTGACGGATTTTGTAAAGATGATCCATATCCATCTCCAAACTCCCATGAGTAATTTGTAATGTCACCATCGCCATCAGATGAAGTGTCGTTGAATTGTATAATATCAAGGCGAGTAGGATTTAGAGGATAATATGTAAAATTAGCAATAGGGTTTAGGTACCCAAGTGGATACAGGTCTTGGTTACTCCCACCAGTAATATCATATGGTGTATCACCAATACCATCCCCATCAGAATCTGTACCATTATAATCATCCCAGAAATTTCCTCCAGATGGATAACCATCATCCCAGTTATTATTTCCATCATCCATGGCGGTGAGGTTATTGCCAATAAAGATATTATGATAAACAGAGTTACCTATTGATTCACCTATGAGAACTCCATTTTCATTATCAATTAATTCATTATTGTTAATCTGATTGTAATTTGCAGCTCCAAGGTAAATACCCCCACCATTTTCACTAATATAATTGTTAGAAATAATGTTTGAATCGGATTCTTCAGCAACACAAGCAATCCATTCATTGCTGATAAAATCATTATTTGATATGTTGGAATTATCATTTTCTGTGTAATAATAAATCCCATAATAATTATTTAGAATGCTACTTCTAATGATACTTGTATTATCTGTGAAAAAACTCAAAATTGCAAAAAAATTGTCAGTGAGTTGACATGTATCAATAGAAACACTGGAACATAATGCAAGTTCTACTCCACAAGATGAATTGGATAGATTACACTGTTCAATGTTAATATTACTACAATTCACTAAAATAAATTCACCAACTTCGGTTTTATTATATGTAGTATCAGTTTGGTTTGTAAGATAGATTATTGGTTTTGTATCAATATAATTATTTGAAATGGTATGAATATGTTCTGATAGTTCAAATCCAACAAGAAGAACTCCGCTTTTTCCAAAGTTATTGTTTCTTAAAATGTTGTTATGTGATTCAGCAAATAAGACACCGTATAAATTATTATAAAATATACAATCCTCAATAACATTCATTGTTCCTTCTGAAAATAATAATTCATACGTATTTTCAAAAGTACAATTACTAAAATGATTATAACTGCTACCAACATTGAGAATACCATAAATATCAAAAATCGTACAATGAGTAACTTCAGTAAAATCTCCACCTTCTTCGATTCTGATAAATTCAATTGGACCAGCACGCTCATTAATGTCTGAAAGTAGTTCTTCAATGGTTGCCTGGTTTCTAGCATTATTATTCTTTTGCTGAGATGTTATTGAAATATTATCAATTTTTACATGCGGTGTGGTTATCTGGATTCCATAATAGAAATCAACTGTATCCACATGAAGAATAGTATGATTTTTATCTTCACCAATCAAATCAATTGTCTTATTCACAACAAGATTTTCATGATACTCACCATTATAAACATACACAGTGCCATTTTCTAAAACTGCATTAATACCATCTTGAATTATATTGAAATGAGTATGATTCCAACCTGGTGTTGAAGAGTTGAAGTCGTCATCGACATAAACATAAGTTGGCTTGGGGATTGGTAAAGGCGTTTCATTCCATGGTTTCATTAATGGATAATTATCATCGCTATGCGAAGCATCACCAATTCCATCAGAGCCTGGAATATTTTGATTTGGTCCATAATAATTGTCTACTCCAGTGTAATCATCTACATAGATTACGCGATTTACAGATATTTCATTCTCCTTTAATATCCAGACGGTGAGGTTATCTGATGCGTTGTTCCCGGCATTATCATATGCTATCGTTTTTACTATCTGTTGACCCTTAGGACAATCGGATTTGTTAACTATCCATTCATATGGCTCCTCATAGTCAACATATTTCAATTCATTTTTAAGATGAAATTCTACTCTGTTAATACCTGATGTTTCATTATAAGTATTCGTGGTTGCTTCAATAATCAATGGAAATAGTAAACCTCGGAAGACGGTTATAAATGGAGGTTTGGTATCTAATTTAAACTCTACAATGTCATATATTTCTCCTGTTGAATTTATTGCACGTACTTCAAAGGAATGATAACCATCAGTCCATTCCATATAAAATGGTCCTGTATATGTTTGCCAGGCACCATTATCAATGCGATAATAAATGGTAGCTGGAATTCCCCACTTAATTGAAACTGTTGGCTCTGTTATATACCATCCGTTTTCCCCATCTGGATACGGTGGGTAAATGTCAATCAATGGATGATCTATGCTTTGATTATTAGTAATGTTAAAAGTAGATTTATCACTTGATACCATTGGTATAAGACTTAAAAGTAAGAATATAAGAATAACTCCTAATGCAAATGGTTTCTTATACATACGCCTCCCTATTGTATTATAAGGCATTTTTAATAATTAAATGTTCTGGTAATGATAAAACAATCTTTCCAGCAGCGGATGCTGTTCAAGGAACCAGTAGAACCATAGGTTGATTGCTTTGTTCTTTGGTATGCTGACTTCAAGTGTTCCCCAGTCGCTTTCTTCGTCGAATACATCTTTGGCTTTTACTCTTATTTGGAATGTATCTTTGCTGTACCATGTATGGTTCAAAGTTATTTCCATACCTGAGTCACGTGGTCCAAACCATTCCTCTATTACACCATCTCCCCAGTCTATTGAGTACCAGACATAGTTTCCATTGGGATCTGTTGCCTTGAAGTTATAGCAGTATTCTACTCCCTTAGTTCCACTTGGTGGGCCGTCTATAGTTGGTGTATTTGGTGGTTGGTTTCCAGTGTTATCTCCATAGCAAAATACTCTTTGTCCTCCATTGTAGATTCTTTTATTTGCAACTGCTGGTGATGTTGTTCCTCCTTCCCCTTTCCATATCAGACTGCCATCATCTTTATCTAGACAATACAGTCTACCATCCCATACGTTTATGTATAATTTTTTTCCTACAACTGCAGGGGCAGAACCCATACCTTTCTCAGTCGGGTATTCCCAAATCTTGCTTCCATCATATGCATCTAGACAATGTATGGAACCTATCCCTAAAGAATTATTATATGAGCCAAAATAGACTTTTCCATCAACTACTGCAGGACAAGAATACTTATCCATACCTCCTCCTCCTGATTCTTCCATTTGGTAGCTCCATATCTCATTGCCAGTATTTGCATTCAAACAATACAAGATATGACCTCCAACATAGACTTTTCCATCAACAACTACAGGTGAGGTATGTACCCATGTTTCTCCTGTAAATGTCCATATTATATTTCCATTGTTTGCATTCAGACAAAAAAGTTCATTATGGCCCCATGACCCTACATAAACCTTCTCATCATATATCGCAGATGAACCAAGTATACAAACTCCTGTTTGAACAACCCAAATTTGATTTCCATTATTTGCATCCAGGCAGTACATCTTACCAATTTCTGAGCCTATGTAGACTTTTCCATCATATACTTTTGGAGAAGAAGAAAATTCAAATCCTGTATGATGGCTCCATATTTTACTTCCATCATCTGCATCCAGACAAAAAACTCTACCACCATTTGAGCCAAAATAGACTTTTCCATCGGCAATCGCAGGCGTAGATTTCACACTATCCCATGTTTTATAGCTCCATATTTTACTTCCATCATCTGCATCCAAACAGTACATTTCCCAATCATCTGAACCCACGTACACCTTTCCATCAGCAACTATAGTGGAAGAAAACATTGATCCTTGTTTTTGATAATGCCATATTAATATATTTTCTTCTGGTGCTTCTGAGTTTGAATACCCAGTGTTTAGCAGATCATGATGGAACATTGGCCACCAATCAGTGTCATCGTTAGAACTTGTAGCACTAACATTTTTAATATTCACTGTCCCTACTACTGGTAAAACAGCAGTTGCAATCAACAGCGTCATTACTAAAATTCCTAATAATTTTGTTTTCATTCTTGCGACTCCCTTTGTATATTTAATTGAGACATAGAATTTAAATGTTTCCTTAACCGGTGTTGACGGCGACAGTCATATTACATAATCCGTTTTTAGGTAGAATACATGAACCATATTCCAAAATTTTGCCTATAAAAGAGATTCCCACTCTAGTTAAGCCATGAAAGGAATTATATAAAAAAACAGGTTTATAAGGAGCAATCTTGTCAAAAATAGCCTAGATTACCATCTTTTCACATATTCACAAAAAACGACCATTTTTTTAAAAAAGTTATATCTATATGTTTGCATATTACAAAATGTGTATAATTCATGAGTAAAAAGGATAAAATCGAAGATAAGATCAAAGATTTAAATGCAACGAGGGCAATGTATCATAGAGATCTAGAAGAATTTGAAAGGAGATATAAAGAAAAAGAAATATCAAAAGAAGAGCTTGAAAAACACAAAATTAATTATGAGGAAAAAAGAGAAAAAATAAGAAACAAAATTCATAGTTTAGAAGAAAAACTTGGGAAAATTAGAAAAAATCCCTAAATGACACATTATCTACCAAACTCTAATCATAAATAAGTAATGCTTGTCTTAACCTCTAATCACTGTACATTGATTAAAATCTGCCATATATGACAATTATTCCTCATACTCAATTCGACCACACACCATGTCCCTTCCTTCTCAGTTTATCAGTAAGCATTTGTTCAATGTATTCAGCTTCTTCACGAGTTTCAATTGGGTTGTGTTTCTTGAATTTCCTCCATACTAACCCCGTACCATATCTTTTCACAAAACTGTTGAACTTATAGCCAGTCTTGTGTTGTTTGAATCTGGTTTCTGGGTCATGGGATGTTTGACCAACATAATAACAAGCACGTCTTGGATTCATATGTGGATTACGTTCTCTGAATTTTTTGGATTTCATTACTTCTTTGTCTAGCTCGATGACATAAACATTGTATAGCATTATTCAAAAGGTGTAATACCTCATTCTTGACTTATAATTACCTGTATAACACATCATTTCTTAACATCCAAAAAGAATAGTTCAGATGACCATACCCCATGAGATTCTGCTAGATAAGAAAACAGAAATTAAACTAAACCTTTGATACACCGCAAATACAAGGTTTTAATTCTGTTAATAA